>OJDL01000536.1_pt1 | contig 12595 bp, 9 predicted proteins | sample 1592681 | NCBI WGS metagenome assembly OJDL01 (sample SAMN05416885, study PRJEB24817) | seawater metagenome | isolation source: Sea water | place: Canada:Atlantic | collected 2013-11 | reverse complement strand
CGTCAGATGTGTATAAGAGACAGGAATATATTATTAAAGACGATTTGTTTAGAACAACAATAAAAAAAGGAAATTTTTTAGAATTAAAAAATGGATATACTTATTTTAATATTAATAATAGTTCAAGTGAAAATACTTTAGTATTTATACACGGGTTTTCAGTTCCCTCATACATTTGGGACAAAACATACAATTCAGCAAAAGAAAAAGGTTATAAAGTAATTAAATTGGATTTATATGGAAGAGGTTTTTCTGATAATCCAGATTTAAATTATACAGATGAATTATTTGCTAATCAAGTGATAGAACTACTTGAAGCCTTAGAGATTAAAAACGCAACGTTTTTGGGTCTTTCTAACGGCGGGAGAGTTATTTCAAAAATAGCAGATTTAAAACCAAATATTGTAGATAAACTAGTTTATGTATCTGCTTCAAGCTTCAACAGTCATAAAGAGTTAGAAAATAAAAATGTTTCTGAAGATGAGATAAAAGATTTTATAGAAAACAAATATCCTACAATATCGTCTGGACAATTATCAGATTTCAAATATCCTGAAAACTATCCTAATTGGGACGATAAGTACGAAGAACTATTAAAATTCAATGGATTTGCTAGAGCCTTAATTTCTACTTTAAAAAATCATGTAAACTTAGATTCTGAGAATAAAGAAATAAGTGATTCAAATAAAACTGTTTATACGATCTGGGGGGACAGTGATTCAGTGGTCGTTTATAATCAAATCAAGAATAAATTAAACAAACTATTACCAAATAGATTTGAATATATTGTACCAAATTCAGGTCATCTTCCACATATTGAAAATCAAAATGATTTTGAAAATTACTTATTTGATGTAGTTTTAAAATAATTAATTATACTGCGTTATGGCTATTTTTGTTAAAAGAATCGTCTACTTAGATTATTGATCTATTTCTTTTCTAAATTTCACTCAGGAAACAGAGAAGGGTTTTTTTCTTTAACTAAATAACCTTTTTTTCTAATATAATCTGGATAATTAAGTTCCTTTATAATTATACCTGTATTACTTTCTAACCATTCAGCTACTAAATGTCTGTGACAAAATTTTGTTTTTGCACAGTTACACATCAAAACAGGTTCTGTGCTTCCTGTTAATGAATTTATATGTTCTAAAACATTATTAGCATTTAATTCTAAGAGCATATCATTGTATTCGATAATAAATTTTTCCTCAGTTATTTTTTTCTTTTTAAAATTGTCTAATAATCTAAAATTTGGGGCTAATGCTTTGTATTCAAACATAATATCAGAGGAGTTTGAAGGAAAAAGTGATATAGAAACACCTCCCTCAATTTCAGTATTTTTTAATATGTTAAAGCTTGCTGTTTTGATATTTTAAATTTATAATGAATTTAAATAATTTTAACAAATTCACAAAAAAAATTGAATATTATTAATATAATCTTATTACCTGTTAATCCAGGTTGATAAAAATTCATAAAATTTATGATAAAAAACTTTTATTCTTAACATTATTTTAACATATTTGTTATAAATCAAATAATTATATATGAAAAAACTAAACTTTTTGGTGACATTATCTTTAATGTTAGTGTCATTCTGGGGATTTAGTCAGCAAGTTACCATTACTGGTAGTGTAGCTGATGATAGTAGTCTTGCTCTCCCTGGAGCAACAGTTATAGTTGAGGGCACCTCTAATGGTGTTACAACTGATTTCGACGGAAATTATTCAATTACTGCAAGTGTTGGAGACGTATTAGTCTTTAGCTATGTAGGTTTTGAAACTAAAACCGTAACTGTTGGAAGAGACCGAACAATTAATATTCTTCTAAACACAAGTAATGAACTTGATGAAGTAGTTGTTACTGGAATTACAACAAGAAACCTAAAACGATCAACTAGTAGTTCAGTTGTTGTAGATGCTGCCCAAATTGAGGGTGTAGCAATGACTTCTCCTGATGCTGCTCTTCAAGGTAGAGTTGCTGGTTTAAGAGTTGTTTCTCAATCTGGTACACCTGGTTCACCAACTTCAATTAGAATTAGAGGTGAAGGATCTATTACAGGTTCAAATTCTCCCTTATTTGTAATTGACGGAGTTCCTGTTGTTAACGGATCTTACAGTCCACTTACCAATGACTTAGGTGTTCTATCAATGATAAACCCATCAGATATTGAAAGTATAACTGTACTTAAAGATGCTTCTGCTACTGCTCCATATGGAGCTAGAGGATCTAATGGTGTAATTGTTATTACTACAAAAACTGGTTCTGCTGGAGAAGTACAATATCAAATTACTTCTAACTATGGTTTTCAAAACTATGCAATGGACGAGCGTCCAATGCTTAATGGTAATCAAAGATTAGAATTAGGAGCTGAAACTTTAATTAACGATTACGGATTTACTAAAGAAAATGCTACAAACTACGCCTTAGCAAACTTTCCAGGAGCTGCTGCATGGGATGCTGGTGGTAGAATTGATGGAAATTGGGATGATGCTGTAAAAGTTAAAGATGCACCAGATGCTGTTTATAATTTCTCTGCATCAGGTGGAAATGCAACTGAAAACTTTAGAATTTCTTTAGGACACAGAAAAACAACTGGTACATCAATTGGTGTTCAATACGAAAGTGTGAGTGGTGCTTTAGATTACAAGAAAAAAGCTGGAAAAGTAGATATAGTTACAAGTGTTAGAGTTTCTAATGCAATACAAGAAGGTCAGTTGGAAGGTAGTTCATATTTTGCTGCTCCACAGATGACTAGAATTTTCATGTCTCCTTTTCAGCAAATATATGGTGCTGATGGCAATTTGAATACAAGTCTTTCAACAAGTGTTTTTAATACTGTTTATTTAGCTGAAAATAATATTAGTAAATTGGATGGGACAAGAGCATTGTCAAATACTTCAATGACTTATTCATTTTCTGATGATTTAAAGTTTAACACTAGATATTCTTTGGATTATAACCTTACTAACTCTCACAGATACCAAAATGCTGTTCATGGTGGTGGAAGAGGTGATAATGGATATGCTTACCAATCAACTGGTAGATCGTTTACTTGGTCTTTTACTAATCAATTGAAATGGGACAAAACATTTAACGATGTTCATTATATTTCAGCTCTTGGTCAAATGAGTTTTCAAAAACAGAAATATGACTTTTTAAGTTCATCTGGTGAAAACGTTGCTACAGATAACTTAATATATGTTTCAAGTTTCCAAACTAACCAATCTGCTTCAGGTTCATTTAGTGATTGGAAAGAACTTGGTTATCTAGGTCTTTTAAACTATTCGTATGATGATAAGTACATTGTAGATCTTTCATACAGATACGACGGGTCTTCAAGATTTGCTATGGGTTATAGATTTGGATCGTTCTGGTCTGCTGCTGTTGCTTGGAACCTTACTGAAGAAGATTTTCTTGCAGACAGTGACATTGTAAACAGCTTAAAACTTAGAGCTTCTCTTGGTGAAACTGGAAACAACAATGTAGGGCTTAACTCATACCAATCATTGTTTAGTTATGGAGGTTCTTACGATGACAATGGAGCTGTTTCTCCAGGTTCATTTGGTAACGCTATACTAACTTGGGAAAAACAAGCTCAATACGATATAGGACTTGATTTTAGTTTATTAGACAATAGAGTTTCTGGTTCAATTGTAGCTTTTAACAAGAAAACAAGTGATTTACTTCAAAGTGTTCCTCTTTCTTTAACTAGTGGTCATTCATCTCAATCTCAAAATATTGGAGAAGTTGAAAACAAAGGAATTGAAATAGAACTTTCTTCTGATGTAATAAGAACTGATAATTTCACTTGGTCTGTCTATTCTAACTATGCTACATTGGACAACAAAGTAACTAAGCTAGCTAAAGATGCTGAAGGTAACGATCTTAATTTAGATGGTGGATACAATAGAGTTAGAGTTGGTGAAGAATTAAGAGGATGGTATTTAAGACAATGGGCTGGTGTAAATGTAGACACAGGAAACCCAATGTACTATAAAGGTGGTGAAGATTTTGATCCAACAATAGTAAATAGTTTAAATGCTGCAGATCAAACACCAGTTGGAAATAGATTACCTACTTATTCTGGTGGTCTTGGGACTAGAGTTAATTGGGGTGGATTTTATGCTGATGCAAACTTTTACTTCTCTGGAGGAAACAAAATATATGAGAGATGGAACTGGTATTCACAATCAACTGGATTACTATCTACATATTACTACCAAGGTGCTGCTTCACTTATGGACAGATGGCAAAAACCTGGTGACATAACTAATGTACCTAGAATGAGATACAGTACAAGTACGTCTGGAACAGGATCTGGTAATTCAACTAGATTTTTATATGATGGTGATTACGTAAGACTTAGAGATCTTGTAATTGGTTACAATGTAAACAATGCTGCAGTTGAGAGATTAGGTTTTGATTCTATATCGCTTAATGTAAAAGGAACAAACCTTTGGACTTGGGTAAAAGACGATAATCTTCAAGTTGATCCTGAAGTTGCTTTTAGTGGAAGTTGGGAAATTTACACTCCTATCTTAAAGTCAATCTCAGTAGGTCTAAATTTAAAATTTTAATAATATGAAAAATATATACAGATACTTATTAATTTTTACCGCATCAGCTCTAGTAGTATCGTGTGGTGAAAGCGATCTAGAACCAACATTGGCTTTAGATAAAGACTTAGATAGCGGAATTAATTCTGCTACTGATTTAGGTTTTGTTTTAAATAGTGCTTACGACAGAATGAGTGGGTCAGGGTACTATGGAAGAGATCAAATTATTATGGGTGATGTTAGAACTGACAACGCTTATTCTAATATGAATTCTGGAAGATTTGCAAACTCTGACATGGATTACAGCAATAATGGTGCTGGACCATGGAGTTCGGTTTATGGAGTTATAGCAATTACTAATATTGTAATTAATGCTGATACTTCCAATTTAACTGGAAGTGCAGATGAAATTGCACATATCCAAGGTCAAGCTCACGCACTAAGAGCTTTAGCTCATTTTGATTTACTTCAAGACTATGGTCAACATTTTATTACTGGTCAAGGTGGAGCTAGCTCATTAGGAATTCCATACGTTAAAACTTACAAAGATGCTGATTATTTAACGCCAGCAAGAGGAACTGTTGTATCTAATATTGGTGATATTGCAGCAGATTTAACATCTGCAATTGGTATGATGAACGATTCGTTTAACTCATCAACAAGTTACATGAGTAAAGCAGGAGCATATGCTATTTTAGCTAGAGCGACTCTTTACGCTGGATCAGTTGATCCTAGCCTATATGCAACTGCTGATTCAGCAGCCAAGTGGGTAATCGCTAATTCTGGAGCTTCACCTGTAAGTGCAGCTGGTTTTGCTTCTTCTTACACTACAGACAATGCTTCAAATTCTTTATTTGAATTAGCTTTTTCTGGAACTGACAATAGAGGTATTAACGGAATCGCTTACATATTAAGAGGAACTTCTTATGGAGATGTTAGAATATTAACTGGAACTGGAGCTAATCCAGATCTATTAGATATTTATGGTGTCGATGATGTTAGAGGTGCAGCTGATATGATTGGTACTGCACAGGGATATCCAACAATGCTTGGTAAATTTCCTTCAATGAATGGAGCTGATAATGTAACATTGTTCAGAGTTGAAGAAATGCATTTAATAGCCGCAGAAACTAGCCTTAGAGCTGGAAATGCTACTGATGCACTTTCATACCTAAATAACATTCCTGCAATAAGAGGATTAGGAGCTGGATATTATGCTTCTGCAACTTTAGAAAATATTCTAGAGGAAAGAAGAAAGGAATTTGCATTTGAAGGTCTTAGATTCCATGATTTATCAAGAATGGGAATGGACATGCCTTTAATTGATGGATTTAAACAATTAAATGATGATTTAACTGGAACTCCACCTGTTTATGGTTCACATAGGTACGCATACCCAATTTCACTTTCAGAGAGAAATGCGAATCCTAATATGGTTCAAAATTACGGATACGGAAACTAATATCTAATTAACCAAAGATATTTGATAAGAAAACCCGCTGTATGGCGGGTTTTTTTTATTTTAAGTAAATGGGAATAACAGAAATTACATATTTATGGATTATAATAGCTTTAATTATTTTTCCTATAAACTTAATTTATAAAGCACCCTACGGAAAACATTCAACTAAAAAATGGGGTAAAACAATTGACAATAAAACAGGATGGATATTAATGGAGTTTCCTGCACTTATCACTTGTCCATTAATTTATTATATAGTTGTAGAGGAGATAAGTCTAAGTATTGGTTTTATTTTTATATGGATTACACACTATTTTAACAGAACAATAATCTATCCCTTAAAAATTAAAACTAAAGGGAAAAAGATTCCTATTGCAATTGTAGCATCTGCATTCTTTTTCAATGTAATAAATGGTATTTTGAATGGATATTTTATAGCAACAATACCTTTTGAATCCATTTCATTTACTTGTATACTAATTGGTTTTATTATTTTTATCATTGGTTTATATATAAACATTTCCTCGGATAACACACTGATTAAATTAAGAACTAATCAAAAAGGATATGTTATCCCTAAAGGCGGACTATTCAATTATGTTTCATGCCCTAATTTCTTTGGAGAAATAATAGAATGGCTAGGTTTTGCAATAATGACACTAAATCTTGGATCAATATCATTTTTAATATGGACAATTTGTAATCTTATTCCTAGATCAAAAGCACATCATAAATGGTATAATGAAAATTTTGAAAACTATCCCAGTAAAAGAAAAGCGGTTATCCCCTATTTACTGTAAATTAAAGTTTTACTGAATAAATAAAATATATTGTTACTAAAGCAAAAATAGCTGCAAAAAAAACTGCACCAGCAGCAACATCCTTAATGAATCCTATTTTATTGTTATGATCTGGATGAATAAAATCTGCTATTTTCTCAATAGCTGTATTAAGAGATTCAGCACAGAGAACTAGACATATTGCAAGTACTTGAAATAACCATTCAATATCAGAAATTTCAAAATAAAACCCTGCAACAACAAACAACAACGCAATAAAAGATTGAGCCTGGATAGAATGTTCAGTTTTTAATAATAAAAAAGCTCCTTTAATTGAATAAAAAATTGCTTTAATTCTTCCTGTTATAAATTTAATCATAGTAGTTAATAGACTGCTAATATAAAATTAATTTGAGACAATAAATTTCATGAATTAAGTGGTATGATTATTGGATAGATATAAATATGAAAAAAATCATTTTACTAATTATTTTATTTAATGTTAGTTTAAGTTATTCTCAAATTAATCCATTGGATGTTGAAATAGTAAGAGATAATTTTGGAGTGCCTCATATTTATGGTAAAACAGATGCGGATGTTGCCTATGGCTTAGCCTGGAGTCATGCTGAGGATGATTTTAAAACCATTCAACAAGGTTATTTAGCTGGAAACGGATTACTAAGTAAACATATAGGTATAAATGGGGCTGGTGCAGATTTTTTAACTCAACTTATTGAATCTAAAGAAACAGTAGACAAGTTATTTAACACATTAGATCCTGAGTTCATTGAAATTTTAAAAGCATATTCTCAGGGATTAAACAAGTATGCTGATACGCATCCTGATGAAGTACTGGAAAAGAAATTATTTCCTATAACTCCAAGGAAAATGAGTGCATATTCGTTTCTTCAATTATTTATAGCAAACGAAGCTGACAAACTAGTGCTGTCAATAATAAATAATAAAGTTCCAAGAGAGAATCCGTTCAAGGATGATATTAAAGGATCTAATACTTTTGCGTTTAACTCAAATAAAACGGGTAACAATGAGACATACTTAGCGATAAACACGCATCAACCACTTGATGGTCCTACTTCTTGGTACGAGGCTCATTTGGTTAGTGAAGAAGGTACTAACATCATCGGGGCTACTTTTGCTGGAGCACCTTGTTTACTTATTGGAGCCAACAAAAATTTAGGTTGGGCTCACACGGTTAACTACCCAGATAAAGCGGATATTTTTGAACTAGAAATGCATCCTACAAAAAAGCTTACTTATTTAGTTGACGGAGAGGAATTAAAACTTGAAAAGAAAAAAGCTTCTATATATGTTAAGGTTTTAGGAATTGACATTAAGGTTAAAAGAAAATTTTATAAAAGTATTTTTGGACCTACATTAAAAAACGAATCTGGGTTTTATTCTGTTCGCACCCCTTCCCTTTTCAATGTTAAAGCCCTACAACAGTGGTGGAAAATGAATAAAGCAAATTCATTTGAGGAGTTTTATGAAATATTAAAAACTAGAAATTTACCTGGATATAATATTGGATATGCTGATAACAAGGGTAATATATTTTATATTTCAAATGGAATAATTCCGGTTAGAAATGAAGAATTTAACTGGAGAAATGTAGTTCCTGGAAATACTAGAAAAAATCTTTGGACAAAATATTACACTACAGAAGAGCTTCCTCAAGTTCTAAATCCAAAATCTGGTTACGTTTACAATGCAAATCATAGTCCCTTTAAATCAACTTCAACTGAGGAGAATCCAAGTGAAGAGGATTTTTCTAAAACAATGGGTTTTCCTACATACGATAACAATAGAAGTACTAGATTATATAATTTAATTAACTCTTATGATACAATAGATTATTCGACATTTAAAAAAATAAAATACGACAGAACATTTCCTACACCATTTAATTATAATTATATAGATTTAAATGTTCTTTTTGAATTAGATCCAAATCAGCATCCTGAAATAAAAAACCTAATAGAATCTATTCAAAATTGGGATAGATCTGCTGATGCTGATTCTTACGGTGCAGGATCCTATGGGATTTTTTATTATTTATTTGGTAAAAAGTATTTTAAACTACTTTCAGATGATAAGGTAGCAACAAAACAAATGGTTATAGATTGTTTAAAAGATACTAAGGAAAAAATGCTAAGTGATTTTGGTTCTGAAAATGTTAAGCTTGGTGAATTTCAAAAACTTGTAAGAGGAAATAAAGAAATACCTATATACGGTCTCCCAGATGTATTAACAGCAATGAGAGGAGTTGATCACAAAGATGGACAAATAAAAGTAACACATGGTGAATCATATATTGAATTAGTGAAATTCACTAAAAACAAAACTGAAATTGAATCTATTATTTCATATGGAAGCAGTGATCGTAAAAACTCGGTTCACTATTCCGACCAGATGGATATGTATTCAAAGTTTCAAACTAAAAAAATGACATTTGATAAAAAAGAAATTTATAAAAATGCCAAAAAAATATATCATCCAAATTAAAAAATCTTGTATTTTTAGGTATGAAATTTAATTACACATATATTCTATTAACTTTATTAATTATGTCAAGCTGTAACAATTCAAACGAAAGTGATTCAAAACTAATTGAAGGTAAAATTATTCACAGTGTCTATTTCTGGTTAAATGATTCTGATAATAAAGAGGATGTTAAGACTTTTGAAACAGCTATTAAAAAGCTTATGAAAAATAGTCAGTTTGCTAATAAAATGCATTTAGGTAAACCGGCTAATACAGAAAAAAGAGAAGTAATTGATAACTCCTATAACTATTGCTTGATTTTTACATTCGATACTTATAAAGACCAAAGAATATATCAAGATGAACCAGCACACTTAATTTTTATAGGTGAAGCAAAGCATTTATGGGAAAAAGTATTAATATTTGATTCGATTCAAGAACCTATTTAATGCTATCTAAAGCATCTTGATAGGTCTTTTCGTATAACGGCACTATTTTGCTTATATCAAACTCCTTAGCCTTTAAAAATGCTTTATTTTTAAAATTATCTAGACTTTCTTTATTACTTAAAATAGATATAGCTTTTCTTGACATCTCATCAACATTATCAAAATTTTCAACATAGCCTGTTTCTCCGTTAATATTAATTTCCGGAAGGCCACCTGAATCAGATGAAATAACAGCGACTTTAGACGCCATAGCTTCTAAAGCTGCTAATCCAAAACTCTCAGCTGAAGATGGTAATAAAAACAAGTCTGAATGACATAAGTTTTTTTCAACTTGATTGGAATTCCCTAAAAACTTTACCAAATGTGAGATTCCTAGTTCTTGACATAAATTTTCGGCTAATAATTTGTCTGGCCCCTCTCCTATCATTATTAATTTGGCATTCAATTTTTTTTGAATATTATAAAATATTTTAACAACATTGGCTATGTTTTTCACAGGTCTAAAATTACTAACATGAGAAATAATAAATTCTTTTGCTGGGATGGGATTCTCGTGCAAACATAAATCTTGTTGTACCATGTATTTATTGATATCAATAAAATTGGGAATAACTTTAATATCCTTTTTAATTTCAAACTGATCTAAAGTATCCTCTTTTAAACTTTGAGACACACAGGTAACTATATCAGATTTATTGATACTGAAAGTTACAGCAGTTTTGTAAGAAGGATGATTTCCAACTAAAGTTATATCTGTTCCGTGTAGAGTTGTAACTATTGGAATATTGATAGACTGCTCTTTTAACATTTTTTTTGCCATATAAGCGGCATATGCATGAGGAATTGCATAGTGTACATGTAATACATCAATAGAATTATTTTTAACTACATCAACTAGTTTAGTAGATAAAGCAAGTTCGTAGGGAACAAAACTAAACAACGGATAATCAGGAACATTAACTTTATGAAAATGTAATTTGTTGTTTAAATCAGTTAATCTTACTGGTTTCTTATAAGCTATAAAATGAACCTCATGACCATGATTAACTAGAGACATTCCTAATTCAGTCGCCATAACACCACTTCCTCCAAACGTTGGGTAACAAACAATAGCTATTTTCATTTTCATCATTTTAAAGAATCGTAAATAATTCTTTGAATTTCTGTTCTAATATTATTATCAGAAAGTTTGTTATTATTCATTGATGGAAAAGTTCTGTTTGACAAGAAAACATATATAATTTGATTTTCAGGATCTCCCCATACATATGTTCCCGTAAAACCCGAATGTCCAAAACTAGACATTGGAACACACCCACAAGTTGGAGAACTATCATCAATTTGTGGCTTGTCAAAACCTAAACCTCTTCTATTTCCATCTTCACAATAATAACAGGTGTTAAAGTAATCAATTGTTGATTTAGAAAAAAATGTTTTTGAACCATATTTACCATTCAGTAAATACATTTGCATAATCTTAGCAACATCGTTTGAATTAGAAAAAAGACCTGCATGCCCACCTATTCCACCTTGCATAGCTGCACCCATGTCATGAACATAGCCAACAAGAGTGTCTTTTCTAAAATAATTATCGATTTCAGAGGGGACAATTTTATTTGCAGTAAATAACTCTAATGGATTATATGTTGTGAAATTTGCGCCAACTTTATTTAAAATAATCTTTTTAAGTAATTTATCTAAAGTAACCTTATGTTTATCCTCAAGAAAATATTTAAAAAAATAATAAGGCAGATCGCTGTATAAATATGATTTATTTTGTGAAAGTTCGCTGTCAATAATTCTATTTTTAATTGTATCTAAAAAAGAATTTTTAAGAAAAAGATTTCTATTTACTGAGATAGAATATTTTTTGTTTTTTTTTTACTGTAAAAACTAGTTAAAGGATTATAACTCACAGAATCCAAAGTTTCCTTATAAAAAGGAATCCATGGATATAATCCAGACTGATGAGCCAACATTTCTTTTAACAATAAATTGCCTTTATCTTTTAAATCTAAATCAGGTAAAATATCAGATAAAGTTGATTTTTCATTAATACCATTACTTTCAAACTCATTCATAAGTAATGGAACAGATGATAAGATTTTGGTAAGAGATGCTAAATCATAAATATGATCCCATTTAATTTGATTGTTTTTTTTATAGGTTTTGTAACCATAACTTTTATTAAAAACAACTTTACCATTTTTAGAAACAAGTACCTGAGCTCCAGGTGTCATTCTTTTTTGTATTGCATCTTCTACAACTGAGTCAATTGAATTCAGTATATCCAAATCGAAATTTTTATCGCTAGGAAGCCCATAACTTAACCTATTTATAGTTTTTGTTTTAATTGAGCTATGTAAAGGATATTTTTTACTTATTGAAACAGGTAATCTTCCAACAGCAGGTAATGCTCCAAAAATGATTTGAGCTGATTTGTTTTGAGCAATAACGTTATTTTGATAAGAAACTAAAATTGAAGAAATATTTGTCATATCAAGATCCATCAATGCATAAGGTTTTGCAAAAACATTTAAGATTACATTCTTATTCTTTGATAACAACTCTAACGTTTCTATTTCTGATTGATTAAACTTATAAGGATCAAATGGACTTTTAGTTGATTTATGAAAACCTACAACAACTGTTTGATAAGGCTTTAAGGTTGTAAGTAATTCAGCTTTTGAATCATATTCAATTTTATCGACCTTAGTGTAATGATTTAATATTTTAAAAAATTCATCTGAGTCTGAATCTCCCATTTCTAAAAAAGCAATTTTTGTTGAAATATCTTTTATGGGAAGAATGTCATTATCATTTTTTATTAATGTGATAGAT
>OJDL01000524.1_pt1 | contig 12759 bp, 9 predicted proteins | sample 1592681 | NCBI WGS metagenome assembly OJDL01 (sample SAMN05416885, study PRJEB24817) | seawater metagenome | isolation source: Sea water | place: Canada:Atlantic | collected 2013-11 | reverse complement strand
CTCGGAGATGTGTATAAGAGACATACGATGAACTCCGGTCGTGGTTTCCTCTGTTACCCCATGAATATTGTCCAGTAATTGTGGATATTTTGTATGGAGGAGGCCGGTCAAATCGCCACCATCGTCAAGGACCATATTTGCATCCCAAAACTCCCCATTTTTAAGGATTTGTTGTTCCAGACACCATTCATATTCTTCTTCAGTCTCACCTTTCCATGCGAAGACAGCCGTACCATTTGCCGCGATGGCTGCTGCTGCATGATCTTGTGTTGAGAAAATATTACAAGAGGTCCAGCGAACCTCAGCCCCTAAGGCTTCTAGTGTTTCAATTAAAACAGCTGTTTGAATAGTCATATGGATACAACCGAGAATTTTAGCCCCGGAAAGAGGCTGCTCAGCATGATATTTTTTTCTGAGAGCCATTAGTGCAGGCATTTCCGTTTCTGCTATAGCAATTTCTTTGCGGCCATAATCTGCTAGATTAATATCAGCTACTTTATAGTCATTAGTTGTAATTATTTTGTTCATTTCTTGCTCCTTAGCATATGTAAATTCTAATAAAATAATATCTTATAGAGACGCTTTTAGGGCATCAGCTTTATCGGTCTGTTCCCATGTGAAGCCGTCTTCTTCTCTGCCGAAGTGCCCATAAGCAGCAGTTTTTTTATAAATTGGTCGTTTTAGATCAAGCATATCAATTATTCCTTGCGGGCGAAGATCAAAATTCTCTCTCACTAAACGTACAATTGCGTCATCACTAAGTTTGCCTGTATTAAAAGTATTTAGGCTGATTGAGGTTGGTTCTGTGACTCCAATTGCATAAGAAATTTGTATCTCACAGCGATCAGCAAGGCCTGCCGCAACAATATTTTTTGCTACATATCGCCCCGCGTAAGCAGCTGATCTATCAACTTTAGACGGGTCTTTACCTGAAAATGCTCCCCCACCGTGATGAGCCATCCCACCATAGGTGTCAACAATAATTTTTCTACCAGTCAAACCACAGTCCCCCATTGGCCCGCCTATAATAAATTGTCCTGTGGGGTTAATATGATATTTGGTGTCCTTGTGAAGCCATTCTTCTGGGACAACCGGTTTAATAATCTCTTCAAGCACAGCCTCGCGTAAATTAAGCAACGAGATATTAGGTGCATGTTGGGTGGAAAGCACCACAGCATCAATCGCAACAGGAACACCATTATCGTAACGTAGCGTTATTTGGCTTTTAGCGTCGGGGCGCAACCATGCTAGAACGCCATTTTTTCTCAACAGGGCTTGCCTTTCTACTAGTCTATGTGCGAAATAAATTGGAGCCGGCATCAAAGCTTTCGTTTCGTTCGTTGCGTAACCAAACATCAAGCCCTGATCTCCAGCCCCGAGTTCTTTTCCTTCGCCTTTATCTACACCTGCTGCAATGTCATTAGACTGCTTGCCGATAGCGTTAATTACAGCACATGAGACCCCATCGAAACCTACATCAGAGCTTGTGTAGCCAATGTCTATAATGACATTGCGAACAATATTCTCCAGATCAACATAGGTATTTGTTCTTACCTCGCCAGCAATTACAACCATTCCTGTTTTGACCATTGTTTCTGCAGCGACTCTAGATTCGGGGTCATCCTTAATGATGGCGTCTAAGATTGCATCAGAGATTTGGTCGGCCATTTTATCTGGATGCCCTTCGGAAACAGACTCCGAAGTAAAAAGATTGTAATTTGACATGACTGTATTTCCTATTCCAGTGGTAGTGACCACTAGTGTTAGTTGTAAAACTGACGTAATTGTATTTGAAAACCGTTTCGTTGAGCCAAGTAAAGGCTTTCCCCTTCATGTAGGCCTGCTGCTAAGGCCCAGCTACTTAAATCGTTAGGCTCGAAACCAAGCCATAAATCACCGCATGATTCGCGAGCCCAATCTTGGTCATGGCGACAGAGTTCGGTGACTATCAAGATCCCATTGCGGGCTAGCAGTCTCGCCAAAGCATTAAAGATTGCAGCTGGATCTGGCGTATGATGAAGTACCATGTTAAGTGTAATGCAGTCAGCTAGGACCTTTCTTTCAAGAATTAATTTGGTATCTCCATGGACAAGCTCTACGTTAGTCAATTTTTTTTCTTGCACTTTTTTTCGTGAAAGATTGAGCATTTTCTTTGAGGTGTCCAGAGCAATTACTTGATCAAACCGTTTGGAAAGATCCAAAATAAAGTCACCTTCTCCTGGCCCCACTTCAAGAACACACCCTTTTTTTGTAGAAATTGAGTCTAAGAACTCATTTATAATTTGACCATACTGTGTATAACTAGCAATTAAGTCTTGGTGTGCATGAAACCGACCAGAATTTTGTTCAAAAAATTCACGTGATGCCTGAGTGCGCTCAAGATTTATGAGTTGAATGCGCTGTGTCAAAGCATGGGAAATCTCAATAAGATCAATGGCTGCAAATAAAGTGCGATGTAATTTTTGCATCGCTGGCTCTAGGGGTAGCGGTGATCGTCTATAAAATATGGTATTGCCTTCTCTGCGAGTAACAACAAGCCCTGCATTTAGGAGCACTTTCAAATGGTGGCTCATTCCAGATTGTTTTGCCTCAAAAATCTCACTTAACTCCAGCACGCCATATGCGTTATGGTGCAACATTCTGAGGATATCTAAACGGAGTGGATCACCAACAGCCTTAAAAAATACTGCTAAAATTCCTGTATTTAGACCGGGCTCGCTTAAGTCGCAGAATTTCTTTTCTGTGTTCGTCTGAGATCGAAGGTCACCCTTAAGAGTGGCGCCTGGGATCGCATTAGAGGTTATTTGATGGGCGGTATTTTTCATTTGAGCACATTTTATCATAGGTCTAAAACTATATCAAAAAATATTGATATAGTTATAAATAATTACAATTAGCATGTTTACGAGATTAGATTAGTAAGAGAGAATAGCAGGCCGTTTTTTTAAATTTTGCAATGCTTTGTTAAGTAGGAGTTTTTACATGCTTTCTAGACGTGATCTTGCCAATGCTGTTCGCTCACTTAGTATGGACGCTGTTCAAAAAGCTAATAGCGGTCATCCCGGAGCTCCTATGGGAATGGCAGATATTGCTGAAGTGTTATGGAATGATTACCTGACACACAATCCGGCTGACCCTACTTGGGCTGATCGAGACAGGTTTGTGCTATCTAACGGACATGGCTCTATGCTGCTATATTCATTATTGCACTTAAGCGGCTACGACCTGTCTATTGAAGATATAAAGAATTTCCGCCAGTTACATTCAAAAACACCTGGTCATCCAGAATACGGTTATACACCCGGTGTGGAAACAACAACAGGTCCGCTGGGGCAAGGATTGAGCAATGCAGTAGGAATGGCTCTGGCAGAGAAAGTTCTCGCAGCTCAGTTTAATAAAATAGGCCATGAAATTGTAGATCATTACACATATTGTTTTTTGGGTGACGGGTGCTTAATGGAGGGAATTTCGCATGAAGTGTCTTCTTTTGCGGGAACCCAAAAGCTAGGTAAGCTAATAGCTTTTTATGATGATAATGGCATATCAATTGACGGCGAGGTTGATGGATGGTTTACAGATGATACGCCAGCTCGGTTCGAATCATATGGTTGGCAGGTAATTTCCGCTGTTGATGGGCATGATGCTGATGCTATTAAGGCGGCCATTGAAGAAGCTCGGCTGCAAAAAAATAAACCCACCTTAATATGCTGTAGAACTATTATTGGTTTTGGTTCTCCCAATAAGCAAGGGAAGGAAGACTGTCATGGCGCCCCTTTGGGGGTCGAAGAAATTGAGTTGGCTCGTAATCAACTAGGCTGGAAATATAGCTCGTTTGAAATTCCATCAGATATATATGCACGATGGAATGCCGCTAAGAAAGGTGTTTTAGCTCAGTCTGAATGGAATAAAAAATTAAAAAATTATCGCAGTGCCTACCCAATGCTTGCTTCAGAGCTTGAGCGCCGCCTGAGTGGCGATGCGCCGAAAGATTTTAGCGACAAAGCAAATACCTATATTTCTGAATGCCAGAGGAAAATGGAAAAAATTGCATCTCGAAAGGCATCACAGAATTGCCTAAATGCTTATGGACCTTTATTGCCGGAATTATTGGGTGGCTCTGCAGATTTGGCAGGCTCAAACCTGACTCTTTGGTCTGGCTCTAAGGGTATTAGTGGTGAGGATGCATCAGGAAATTATTTATTCTATGGTGTGCGTGAATTTGGCATGAGCGGCATGATGAACGGCATAACACTACATGGCGGATTTATTGCTTATGGTGCTACCTTCCTAATATTTATGGAGTATGCAAGAAATGCTGTACGTATGGCGGCACTAATGAAGCAAAAAAGCATATTTGTTTATACGCACGATTCTGTCGGCTTGGGGGAAGACGGGCCAACACATCAGCCTGTGGAGCAGTTGACGTCACTAAGGTCAACCCCTAATCTAGAAACTTGGCGTCCTTGTGATGCTGTAGAGTCAGCAGTATGCTGGAAAAGAGCAATCGAGAGAAAGGATGGCCCAAGCGCGCTAATTTTTAGCAGACAAAGCTTAACAGCGCAGATACGCACGAAACAACAAGTAACTAACATTTATAAAGGTGGTTATATTTTAAGGGATGCGTCAGGAAGCCCTGATGCTCTGATTATTGCAACTGGATCAGAGGTAGATTTAGCGCTTGATGCTGCAAGTGTATTGGCTGAAAAGGGAGTAAAAACAAGAGTTGTATCTATGCCTTGCGCAGAAATTTTTTCTTCACAAGAAATAAGTTATTGCGATGCTGTCTTGCCGCCCAGCGTTAGGGTCAGAGTAGCGGTAGAGGCAGGCCATGCAGACTACTGGTGTAAATATGTTGGGCTTGATGGAAAAGTGGTTGGCATGACAACCTTTGGTGAATCAGCTCCAGGTGACAAAGTGCTAAAGCACTTTGGATTTACGGTGGAAAATGTGGTTGATGCTGTCTTGGTTCAACTTTAGTTTAGTGTTAAGGGTTAATTATGAGCGTTGAGGAGTATCTGATTGATTCGCGTTGCTATTAATGGCTATGGCCGTATAGGCCGCGCTGTGTTGCGTGCATTATACGAGTCCAAACATCGAGAGCATATTCAGGTGGTTGCTATTAATGAGCTTGCTGACTGCAAAACTATAGCGCACCTAACCAGGTATGATTCAACCCATGGGCATTTCCCTGGTGATGTGGAAATTGAAGATAATACTCTACTTGTGAACGGGGATAGTATTTCGATATTTCAGTTTAAGCATATAAATCAATTGCCTTGGGCTAACTTAAATATCGACATTGTTTTAGAATGTAGCGGTGCTTTTACTGACCGCTTAACAGCAGCTCAGCATATATCAGCAGGAGCAAAAAAAGTCCTTTTTTCTCAGCCTGCTGAAGCAAATGTAGATGCCACTATCGTAATGGGGGTTAATGAAAAAACTCTAAATGGTGATGAGGAAATTATTTCTAATGCATCTTGCTCGACTAACTGTGTTGTTCCAGTAATAAAAACTCTTCACGAGGCCTTTTTTGTCGAAGGAGGGGTAATTACAACTATCCACTCTGCTATGAATGATCAGCCAGTCATTGATGCCTATCACCATACTGACTTACGAAAAACTCGTGCGGCTATTCATTCCATTATTCCTGTTGATACTGCCTTAGCTATTGGCATTGACAGAATGTTGCCTGAGTTATCTGGGCGTTTTGAGGCGCAAGCAATGCGTGTTCCTACAATTAACGTGTCAGTAATAGATTTGTCTGTATTGCTTAAAACTGATGTAGATGCTGCTGCTGTTAATAGAGCCCTAGAAGAAGCATCTATTGGAGGATTAGCAGGAATTATTGGATATACAGAAGAGCCTTTAGCATCATGTGATTTCAACCATGATATGCGCAGTGGTATTGTTGACGCTAGTCAAACGCGTGTTAGCCAGCAACGGCTAGTAAAGGTGTTAGTTTGGTTTGATAATGAGTGGGGGTATGCAAATCGCATGCTGGAGCTAGCTAAGTATTGGTCGGATCAGAAAAAAGGATAGTGTGATTTTGGGTGTAGCAAAAATGACAGATTTGTCCTTGCAAGGAAAGCGCGTTCTTATTCGAGAGGATTTTAATGTGCCAATTAAAGATGGAATTATATCTTCAGATGCCCGCATTCTAGCGGCTCTGCCAACTATTGTTTATGCCTTGGAGGCTGGCGCTAAAGTAATTTTAATGTCTCACTTAGGCCGACCGACTGAAGGTGTATTTGATCAGCAGTACTCTATAAAGCCAGTTGCCGAGCATTTAAAAAAATTGCTTAAAGTGAAAGTGAAAATTGTACCAAATTGGCAAGAAAAGACTCACTGTGGTGATTGTGAGATATCAATGCTAGAAAACGTTCGCTTTAATCAAGGGGAAAATACCAATAATGATGCTCTGGCAAGGTCTTACGCTTCTCTTTGTGATATTTTTGTTATGGACGCATTTGGTGCTGCACATCGATCTCAGGCCTCAACTCATGGTGTGGCAAAGTATGCGCCAGTTGCGTGTGCGGGCCCATTATTGGTTCGTGAACTAGAAGTGTTAAAAGGTATTTTAAAAAATCCAGCACGACCCATGGTTGCAATTGTAGGCGGCTCAAAGGTATCCACTAAGCTTGCTATGCTAGAGAAAATGTCAGATAAGGTTGATCGGCTTATTGTAGGCGGCGGTATTGCTAATACTTTCTTGGCAGCGCAAGGGTTGCCCATAGGAAATTCTCTTTGTGAGTATGATTTTATTGCTGACGCACAAAGGATAATGAAAAAAACTGATATTATTCTTCCGGTTGATGTATTGGTGGGCGGTGCATTTTCAGAATCTACTGCAGCTATCTTAAAATCTGTGAAAGATGTTTCAAGTGAGGACATGATTTTAGATATTGGTCCAGTCTCGGCAAAGAAATTAATTGATGTACTGAGTACCGCGGGAACTATTTTATGGAACGGCCCTATAGGTGTGTTTGAGTTTGATCAATTTAGTGGAGGAACTCGAGCAATTGCTGAAGCAATTGCTGATAGTGAGGGTTTTTCTGTTGCTGGAGGAGGAGATACTCTGGCGGCAGTAGATAAATTCGGTGTTGTTGATAAAATTTCATATATTTCGACAGGTGGTGGAGCTTTCCTGGAGTATGTAGAAGGGAAAACTTTACCTGCCGTTGAAATTCTTGAGAGTAGGTTTCAGGCTTGTGCAAGCTAAAATAAAAAACTTGTAACTAATATTAGTTACTTTAAAGACTAGCAAGGAGTAGATTTATGGCTCTTATTTCAATGAGACAACTATTAGACCACGCTGCTGAATGTGGATACGGTGTTCCGGCATTCAATGTAAATAATCTGGAGCAAGTGCGAGCTATAATGGGGGCTGCAGATGCTACCAATTCGCCAGTTATTCTTCAGGCTTCTGCGGGTGCTAGAAAATATGCTGGGGCCCCTTTTCTTAGGCATTTGATTCTGGCTGCTATAGAGGAATTTCCGCATATCCCAGTCTGTATGCATCAAGATCATGGCACTAGCCCCGCGATTTGTCAGCGATCTATACAGTTAGGCTTTAGTTCGGTAATGATGGACGGCTCCCTGAAGGAGGATGGAAAAACCCCGGCGTCCTATGAATATAATGTAGACATTACAAGAAAAGTAACTGAAATTGCTCATGCGTGCGGTGTTTCTGTAGAGGGTGAACTTGGCTGCCTAGGGTCCCTTGAAACTGGTCAAGCTGGCGAAGAAGATGGCGTCGGTGCAGAAGGGGTTTTATCCCATGAGCAGATGTTAACTGACCCAGAAGAGGCTGCAGATTTTGTGTCTAAAACGGGAGTAGATGCCCTTGCCATTGCCATCGGAACATCCCATGGAGCCTATAAATTTTCTCGTCCACCAACAGGAGATATTTTGGATATCGACCGCATAAAGGCTATCCATTTGCGCATTCCCAACACACACTTGGTAATGCACGGATCATCCTCAGTGCCGCAAGAGTGGCTAACGATAATTAATAAATTTGGGGGCGACATTCCAGAGACTTATGGTGTCCCAGTAGAAGAGATTATTGAAGGCATTAAGCACGGGGTCCGAAAAGTAAATATAGATACAGACCTCCGGTTGGCATCAACTGGAGCTATTAGGCGCTTTATGGCTGAAAATAAATCTGAATTTGACCCTCGAAAATACTTTGCTGAGACAACTTTGGCCATGAAAAATATATGTATTGATAGGTACGAATCCTTTGGTACTGCAGGTAACGCTGACAAAATTAAAGTCCACAGTTTAGAAAAAATGCACCAAGATTATTCCACGGGAGGACTCTCCTAACTTGAAGCTATTGTTTATGATGCTATGAAATATTAACTCCAGTCACCATTTTAGCCTCCTTCAGTTAATATGGGTTTAGAAATTTAAGTACATGGCAATAAGAATTTAATTGGATAGTTCGCTCTGATGACTTTTAGGCAACACTAATGATCAATGGTAACGTGAAAGACCTGAATGATGGCATAGCTGAAGTTATAGACCCTCTATCCCATCCATTTGATCAGCTTACACCTGATTTTATTCTTGACGCTATGGGAAGCTGTAATTATTTGAGTGATGGTAGATTGTTTCCTCTGAATAGTTACGAAAATCGCGTATATCAAATCGGTATTGAAGAAAAATCCCCAATTATTGGAAAATTTTACCGCCCAAACCGATGGAGTAGAGAACAAATTCTCGAGGAGCACCAATTTTGTTTTGAGATGATGGAGCAAGAGTTACCTGTGGTTGCTCCTTTGAAAAATGATAAAGGAGAAAGTTTATTTCAATATAAAGAATTTAATTTCGCACTATTTCCCAGAAAAGGGGGCTATGGTCCCGAGCTAGATAATTTGGATAATTTGTATTTGCTAGGGAAATTACTAGGTAGAATGCATGCTGTTGGTGCTGTAAGACCATTTAAGTTTCGCCGTGTGCTGAATAGCAGTACTTTTGGGCATGAGCCATCAAGGCTTGTGAGTGAAAAGTTTATTCCAGAAGAGCTAAAAAAATCTTACGATTCACTTATTACAGATGTTATGCAGGCAGTAGACGAAACTATTGCCAATGCTGGAGCTGTTGATCATATCCGTGTCCATGGCGACTGCCATGCTGGCAACATCTTATGGAGGGATGGGAATGCACATTTCGTCGATCTTGATGACGCACTTATGGCTCCAGCAGTTCAGGATATATGGATGCTGCTTTCTGGAGACCGGGATCGTCAAGCTGCTCAGTTATCAGAAATTATTGATGGTTATAATGAATTCTTCGATTTTCACCCACGAGAACTCCAGCTAATTGATGCTCTTAGGACTTTAAGAATGATTAACTACACCGCTTGGATAGCCAGGCGATGGGGTGATCCGGCTTTCCCTATGGCTTTTCCTTGGTTTAACACCATTCGCTATTGGAGTGAGCATATCTTAGAGCTGAGAGAACAGTTTGCCGCGCTAAATGAACCAGCATTGCGGGTACTTTGAGTAATGGATGGATCTTCTTTTTATATGGGTCGAATAGCCTCTACGCCACTTTTTGACCCAAGTAATAACAAATCTGCCGGTCTTAAGGCAAAAAGTCCGTTAGAAACAACTCCTGCAATATGATTGAGTCGCTCCTCCAGCTCTTTGGCTGAACCTATTGGGTGGAGATGGTGGATATCTAAAATGACGTTGCCATTATCAGTTACAGTACCCTGACGATAAACAGGGTCTCCCCCCATTTTTACAATCTCTCTTGCAGCATGGCTTCTGGCCATAGGAATCACTTCAACTGGAAGCGGGAAGGCCCCTAAAGATTCAACCCATTTAGATTCGTCTGCTATACATAAGAATTCTTTAGCCACTGCAGCAGTAATTTTCTCTCTTGTTAGCGCCCCACCACCACCCTTAATAAGTTCTAAGTGCTGGTTTGCTTGGTCAGCTCCATCTACATAAATGGCCATATCATCGACAGAATTTAAATCATAGACTTCTATCCCATGCTGTTTGAGCAATCGCTCTGATGCTGAAGAGCTTGCAACTGCACCTTTAAATTTATTTTTATATGGCGCTAACAAATTAATAAAAAAATTAGCAGTAGAACCGGTGCCTATGCCAATGATGCTATCTGTGTTTATTTTGCCTAAAGTGTACTCTACTGCTGCTTGCGCGACAGTTTCTTTGAGTGCATCTTGTGTATCTGGTTTCATATGCAAAGCCATAGTTGGAAGCTATTTGCTGGATATGATTATACGGATTAGAGTATGAAATGATAGAAAATGTCGATCAAAGCTAGCTTTGCATCTAGTGAAAATTTACTATTAGCCTCATACGGCTTGACCATTAGTTTTTTAAACCAAATAAAAGAGTAAAAATGCCTAAAAGTTACGTAAAACGTATCCAGAATGCTCAGATCTACGATCTGGTTGTGAAAACTCCTGTAGATGATGCTCCGCAGCTATCCTCGCGACTAGGTAATCGGGTGCTGCTAAAAAGAGAAGACTTGCAGCCAATTTTTTCTTTTAAATTGCGCGGAGCATATAACAAGATGTTATCTCTAAGTCGGGCCGAGCTAGATAAAGGGGTCATTGCAGCTTCTGCTGGTAATCATGCGCAAGGTTTGGCTATGGCTGCAAATAAGATAGGTGCTGATGCCATTATTGTAATGCCAACAACTACACCGCAAATCAAAGTAAATGCAGTAAAATCACTTGGAGCAACAGTTTTTCTTGAGGGTGACAGTTATGACGAGGCGTCTGATTACGCCCAAAGGTTGGTGATTGAAAAAGGAATGACTTATATCCACCCTTTTGACGATCCTGATGTGATAGCCGGCCAAGGAACTATTGCCATGGAAATTTTGGAACAAGTTCCAGAGAACCTGGATGCTGTTTTTATAGCTGTAGGTGGAGGAGGTCTTTGTGCAGGTATGGCCGCTTATATCAAAACTTTGCGTCCAGAGATTAGAGTTGTTGCAGTTGAAGCAGAAGACTCTGCATGCCTAGATGCCGCAATAAAGGCCGGCCGAAGAGTCCGCCTAAGTCATGTGGGAATTTTTGCAGATGGTACAGCTGTAGCTCAAATTGGGAAAGAGACTTTTCGGATACTAAAAGACACGGTAGATGAGGTTATAACAGTTTCCATTGATGAGATTTGTGCAAGCATTAAAGATACCTTTGAGGATACACGCTCTATTTGCGAACCAGCTGGAGCTTTAGGGCTAGCTGGCTTAAAAAAATATGTGGAGTCTACTGGGGTGAAAGGGCAAACATTGCTGGCTGTGGAATGCGGTGCAAATATTAATTTTGATAGACTCCGTTATATTTCTGAACGTACTGAAATCGGAGAAAAAAAAGAGGCGATTTTAGCTGCCACTATCCCCGAGGAACCGGGAAGTTTTAAAACATTTTGTATGTCATTGAATAAGCGTAATATTACAGAATTTAACTACCGTATGGGCAGTTCTTCCCGAGCGCATATTTTTGTAGGTATCCAGGTTTCATCAGATGATGACCGGTTGAGTTTAGTGGTAGCTCTAGATGAAAAAGGGTATTCGGTAGCTGACATGACAGATAACGACATTGCTAAGCTTCATGTTCGTCATATGGTAGGAGGAAGAGCACAAGAAGCCACCGATGAAATGATATTTAGATTTGAGTTCCCTGAGCGACCAGGAGCGTTAATGCAGTTCTTAATTAAGTTGGGAGATCGCTGGAATATTTCTATGTTTCATTACCGTAACCATGGGTCAGCGGATGGAAACGTTCTGGCAGGTTTGCAAATTCCAGCAAAGGATAGAGCGGAGGCCCATACGTTTCTTGACGACTTAGGTTACAGTTGGGCCGAGGAAACAGAAAATCCAGCTTATCAATTCTTTTTGAGCTAAACGCGTCCTATTAAGAGTAGTCATTATGTATCAATGACCAGTAGGTCTGATAGTTGACGAATTTGGATGGCATCAATTCCCGAGCCAGCCAAAGCATCCGATATAACTACAACTCTATCTTCAGGGGAAAATTCTGTGCGTGTAATAAGAATTTTAGCAGCAGTAGCTAGAGTTTTTTCCGGATCCTCGCTGAAAGTTATTCGAAAGCTTAGTACGTTACGGTTTAGTACTAACTGCCGACGAGTCCGGCTATCATTAGTAAAAGCACAAATAATAGGAGTCTGTGGATGACAGTTGGTTACATAGTTGGCCATTTTTCCGCGTCTTGTAGGTACAATAATAGCTTTTGCTTTAATAGACTCTGCTAATTTTACTGCAGCTGATGCAATTTGTGCATGATCATTTTCTAACACCAGATCTTTGACAAACTGAAGGCCAGGGCTTTGCTCTATGGATTGTGTGATTCGGGAGAGTATTTCGACACATTTGACAGGATATTTTCCCATGGCGCTCTCGCCTGAAAGCATTATGGCATCGGCCTCTTCATATACTGCATTAGCTACGTCTGTAACCTCAGCTCTGGTAGGAATGGGGTTTTTTATCATAGATTCAAGCATGTGTGTTGCAACAATAACGCGCTTGCCTCGTTGGGCGCAGAGTCGAATTATTCGACGCTGAACTCTTGGTAATTTTTCAATTGCAATTTCAACACCAAGATCTCCCCGAGCCACCATTACACCATCTGATATATCAACAATAGAACTAAGATTTTTTACCCCTTCTTGATCTTCTATTTTTGAAATAATCTTAATTTTGTCCTGTCTCTTATACACATCTCCGAGCCCACGAGACTCCTGAGCATCTCGT
>OJDL01000504.1_pt1 | contig 13196 bp, 11 predicted proteins | sample 1592681 | NCBI WGS metagenome assembly OJDL01 (sample SAMN05416885, study PRJEB24817) | seawater metagenome | isolation source: Sea water | place: Canada:Atlantic | collected 2013-11 | reverse complement strand
GAGATGCTCAGGAGTCTCGTGGGCTCGGAGATGTGTATAAGAGACAGGGCTTTTAAGTACTTTATTCCAGTCAGTTGCCACTCCCAATTCTTCAAATTTAGGTGTAGGTAGACTGAGGCTCTGCCAAAATTTCTTACTGTACGATTTATCCATAGCTGCTGCTGCTGCCAAAACTCCGCTACCGGTATAAGGCAGGCCATAAAACTGCAAAGCACCTTGCAGGGCTCCATCCTCACCTCCAGGTCCATGCAACATAATAACGGCCCTGTTTAGTCGATATTCAGGCAGTCGTTGTAAAAAATCCTCGCCAACGTCAACAGGAACAACATCTACACCTGACCTAAGCAACGAGTCCACCACAGCCTTGCCAGACAGCAGGGAAACCTCTCTTTCAGCTGACATACCCCCGAATAGGACTCCTACTCGGCCATATTTTTTCTTTGTTGACTGAATTATTGTCATTTTTTTACCCAATGAGCCCTATTTCAATATCTCATTTGCAAGTATTTTTACAAGCTTTCCGACACTACCTGCACCCTGTGTAATTACAATATCTCCGGCCTGAATAACATCTTCCAGCACCTCTTGAACATCATCAATACCATAAATATAAATAGGGTCGACTAAGCCTCTCTGCCTTATGCTTCGGCACAATGTTCTACTATCTGCGCCAGGAATTTCATCTTCTCCTGCTGCGTAAACCTCAAGCAACAATAATGTATCGCAACTAGACAAAACTTGAACAAAATCTTCAAACAGATCCCTTGTACGTGTAAAGCGATGTGGTTGAAAAATCATCACTAAACGTCTTTCTGGCCAACCCTCTCTAATTGCTTTTATGGTTGCAGCCACCTCCCTTGGGTGATGGCCATAATCATCCACCAACATTGCGCTTCCACTACCTACAGGATATTCTCCATAAACCTCAAAACGGCGCTCGACCCCCTGAAACCCAGATAAACCGCTCTGAATAGCCTCGTCACAAACACCTTCATCAGTAGCAACAGTGATTGCAGCTGCAGCGTTTAAAATATTGTGAACCCCCGGGATAGTCATCTCAATAATTAGAGGGAGCGTCTTGCCAGGCCTGTCTATCTCAAAATGACTTTTCTCTTGCCTAGTAGATACATTCTTAATGCAATAATTTGCATCTTCTGAAAACCCGTATGTAAGCACAGGCCTTGAAATTTCTGGAAGCATAGCCCTAATAACAGGGTCATCGATACACAAAACAGCTAAGCCATAAAATGGTAAATTGTGAATAAAAGTCAAGAAGGTTTGCTTCAATTTACTGAAATCAGAATCATAGGTTTCCATATGATCAGCGTCGATATTAGTTACTATCGTAACCATAGGCTGCAAATGGAGAAAAGATGAATCACTTTCATCCGCTTCTGCTACTAAATACGAACTGACGCCTAATCCGGCATTAGCATTAACTCCTTTTACTAGCCCCCCAACAACAAAAGTAGGGTCTTTGTCGCCAGCAGCTAAGATGGCAGCCAATAAGCTTGTAGTTGTAGTTTTTCCATGCGTCCCTGCCACCGCTATACTGTGACGATAGCGCATCAGCTCTGCTAACATTTCTGCTCGAGGAATTACAGGAATGCGAAGTTTTCGCGCACCTACTACCTCTGGATTGTCAGCCGCCACGGCAGAAGAAATAACAACTACATCAGCTTTCATGACGTTTTCCTCTGCATGACCTAATTGCAAGCTTGCCCCCAATTTTGCTAATCGAAGTGTATTGTTGCTTTCCACCAAGTCAGACCCTGAAATTTCATAACCCTGGTTAATCAAAACCTCTGCTATCCCGCTCATGCCACTGCCGCCTATACCAACAAAATGTATCCGTCGTATCCGTCGCATCTCAGGCAGAAAGTAATTCCTCTCATTTCTCATGACAACTCCAAGCAAACATCGGCCACTAGCTCTGCAGAATCTGGTTTTGCTAATCGCCTTGCATTAATAGCCATAGAATTTAATTTTTTTCGACTTTCAAGCCACTCATGAAAGACATCCACTAATCTCTCAGTTGTTATATCCTCCTCTCTTATCATTTGCGCCGCTCCGTGCGCTACAAGCCATTGACCATTGAAGAATTGATGATCATCAATCGCATAAGGAAAGGGTATCAAAAGTGACCCAACTCCGGCTGCAGCCAGCTCTGAAACTGTCAGTGCACCCGCCCTGCAAATAACTACATCAGCCCAATCGTAAGCTCCGGCCATATCAGCTATAAAAGCCTCCACACTGACCTTTAACTTAATTTTTCTATATGCATTTTCTGTTTCTTTCAAATGTTTTTTGCCGCACTGATGTCTAACTTCTGGTCTGTACGTCTTTTTTATAGCAGCTAATGCCAATGGGAGCAGCTTGTTGATTGCTGAAGCACCCATACTTCCCCCTAACACCAAAATTCTTAGAGAGTGAAGCTCGCCAATACCTCTTATGAGGGGCGGGTGTAGCGAGCTAATTTCACTACGAACTGGATTTCCAACCCATTCACCCCGAGGAAGAACATCAGGGAAAGCGGTAAGTACTTTAGTCGCAATTATAGCCAGCAGCTTGTTGGTGGTGCCTGCGATTGCATTCTGCTCATGAATAATCAATGGAAGCCTGAGAATGCGAGCAGCAATCCCACCAGGGCCTGATGCAAAGCCCCCTAGTCCCAAAATAACATCTGGGGACACTTTTCGAATAATAAATAAAGCCTGAAACACTGCTTTGGCTACTATATAAGGGGCTCTAAACCATTTAAGAACCCCAGCTCCCCTCAGCCCCTCGATATCAATGTAATTAATAGGGAACGCTTTTGCTGGAACAAGCTCCGATTCAATGCCCTCGCGAGTACCTAGCCAAGAAACAGCAATATTTCTGGCCCTTAATATCTCTGCCACCGAAAGGGCAGGAAACACGTGCCCACCTGTTCCTCCGGCCATTATCATCACCTTGTTATGTCTCTGCTCTATCACGTCTCGCTCGCTTTACTATTGTGCCAATACTTCCAGTTTCTGAACTAATTCTTAACACTAATGCCACCATCGCAAGACAGACAATAAAACTGCTTCCACCATAACTAACAAAAGGTAAAGTCAGCCCTTTTGTAGGCAACAATCCGGAAGTCACTCCTATATTTACAAACGACTGCAGTGCCAATATTACTGCAATACCAATACAGCTATAAGCAGCAAATAGATCTCTTTTTTTCATTGCCTGACGAGCTACATGAAGTATTCGGTATACTAATAATACGTACAAACAGACAATTAGTACGACGCCCACCAACCCAAATTCCTCTGCATAAATAGAAAAAATAAAATCTGTGTGTGCCTCGGGTAAGTAATGAAGCTTTTGTACACTATTACCCAAACCAACTCCTAGCCATTCTCCCTGGCCAAAAGCCATCATTGAATTTGTTATCTGATAGCCAGAGTCACCAGGATCTAACCAGGGATCTAAGAATGTTTTTAAACGCTCTAGTCGATAGGGTTCCATCGCAGCAACATAAACCAAGCCAGATACGGCAACTATTGACATCACGCCAAACTGCCACAGAGGAACTCCTACAATAAATAACATACAAAGAACTGTTGCACTTATAACAACCATAGAGCCGTAATCTGGCTCAAAAAACAAAAGTACAATGACAAAACTTACCATGGCTAAAGGCATAAAAGTGCTTTTCCATTGAACTCTGAGCTGCTCTTGATGGCTCTCCAAATAACCCGCTATAAACAAAATAACAGAAAATTTAGCTACTTCTGCAGCTTGAAGATTCATAACACCAAGAGAAATCCATCGCCTACTTCCATTTATTTTTGATGTAAATAAAACTGCTATTAACAATAAAATTGTTACCCAAAATATTGGCTTGCCAAGCCGACACCAAATTCGCGAAGGAACGACCAAAAAACTTAATACGACAACCACACCTAATGCAAGAAATACTAAGTGCCGCTTAAGGTAGTAAAAACTATCGCCATATTTAATATCCGCATGGCTAATTGAAGCAGAATAAATCATCACCAAGCCCACAGTAAGAATAGCCAACACTGCAAACAACAACTGCTGATCTATATTTAACAGAGGGTTCAGTAGATTATTTTTGGGTTGTCCCGCTCTTGAGTTCATTGCAGGCCCTCTACTGCAGAGATAAATCTCTGGCCTCTGTCTTCAAAACCAGCAAACATGTCCAGGCTTGCGCATCCTGGGGACAGTAAAATAATATCTCCTGATTTGGCCATCTTCCGCGATGCACCAACTGCATCTTCAATATCAACTGCATATATGGTATCTATTTCTTCAGATACAGCTGCGCCTATTTCAGAGGAAGCCTCTCCTATTAATAAAAGCTTTCTCACGACTCCAGTTAAAGCACTCGCAAGAATTGAAAAGTCTTGCCCTTTACTCTGACCACCGGCAATTAAAATCACATTATTGCTAGCTGACAATGCTTTGATCGCAGACAAAGTAGCGCCTAAGTTTGTTGCTTTGGAGTCGTTAATATAGGTTGCTCCGCCAAGAGCTCTTACGACCTGGTATCGATGAGGGAGCCCGGTGAATTGACGCAACACACTCAACATTGATTCTAAGGGCAAATGAATTGCTGAACCTAATGCCAAAGCAGCAAGAGCATTGCTTGTATTATGTGCTCCATTTATTCCTAAATCGCTTTCAGGCATTAGCCTGTCAAATTCATAAGCCAGCCATGACCGCCCATCTTCATCATTAACTAAGCCAAAGCCCTTAAAGTCAGGTCGATCAATGCCAAAACTCGATATTTTTACTTTTCCTCCAACCAACGGCGAACTGAGCTTGTCATTCCGGTTGACTATCACTTGTCGAGCACCATTAAAAACACGATGTTTGGCCTGATGATAATCAAGTAGCGTCTTGTAACGATCCATATGATCCGGGCTAATATTAAGAACTGTTGCCGCTTCAGCGCATAAATTGTTAATAGACTCAAGCTGGAAACTTGATAGCTCTAAAATATAAAACTGTGCACCTTGATCAAGCAGATCCAATGCAGGCGTACCTAGGTTTCCACCAACTCCAACTGAATATCCCGCAGCAATACACATCTGGCCTACAATCGTAGTGACAGTACTTTTACCATTTGAGCCTGTAATAGCTATAATAGGGGCGTCAGCGGATCGAGAAAATAGCTCGATATCGTTTATGACGGGAATATTTAACTCAATTGCTGCTTGAATTGCTGGCATCTGCCTTGATAGCCCGGGACTAAGAATAACCTCATCAGCACCCTTAAGGCTATCGAGGGATAACTCACCTAGTGATACTTGTATATCTGGAAATTCAGTATTAAATAGCTCAAGTAGAGGTGGTTTTTTGCGAGTATCCAACATCACAAAATGCTGTCCAAGCTGAGATAAATGGCGAGCTACAGAAATTCCTGTAGCGCCAATACCAACTACGGCCTTAATTTTACTGCTTGCTATTATCTGCCTCATTAGAGCATTAATTCCTCTACTACCTAAACTTCAGGGTCAGTAAGCCAAACAAAACTAGCATGACGGTAATAATCCAAAACCTAACAATCACTCTAGGCTCAGGCCAGCCAATCAATTCAAAATGATGGTGGATGGGAGCCATACGAAAAACTCTCTTACCCGTTAACTTAAAGGATGCCACCTGAATTATTACTGATGCAGCTTCAACAACAAAAATACCACTCATAATAAAAAATATGATCTCATGTCTAATAATGACAGCCACAACGCCTAAGGCTGCGCCTAAAGATAGAGACCCAACATCTCCCATAAAAATTTGTGCTGGGTACGTGTTAAACCACAAAAAACCTAGCCCAGCCCCTGCAAGTGCTGCACAAAAAACTCCCACTTCCCCCGCGCCAGCCACATAAGGAATATGCAAGTATTCTGCAAATTCGGTATGTCCAGCTAAATAGCCTATTAAACCCAAAGCACTACCGATAAAAACTATCGGCATAATAGCTAAGCCATCTAAGCCATCCGTAAGATTTACTGCATTACTGCTGCCCACAATTACAAAATATGTAAGTACAATATAAAAGGCGCCTAGGGGCAAAGCTACATCTTTAAAAAATGGCACTATTAGCTCATTTTCTACGCCGACACTTCCCATTCTATAAAGAATAATTCCAATAATAAGAGCTGCTAGTGACTGCCAAAAATATTTCCACTTAGCAAGCAATCCCCTAGAATTACTTTTAACAATTTTTTTGTAGTCATCCACCCAACCAATAGTCCCAAATAAGAGGGTTGCTAGTAAGATTACCCAGACATAATGATTCGAGAGGTCTGACCAAAGAAGGGTGCTTGTAAAGATAGAAAAGAGTATTAGTACACCGCCCATAGTTGGTGTTCCGGACTTGCTTAGATGGCTTGCTGGCCCATCACTTCTAACTGATTGTCCAATTTGCAGGTAAGCCAGGCGGCGAATCATCCAGGGTCCAAAAACAAACGAGATACCCAAAGATGTAAGGGCTCCCATGACCGTCCGAACTGTTATATATTTTACTACGCCAAAACTACCGAAATATTGCACTAAATAGTCAGCTAGCCAAATAAACATTTTATGCGCCTCCTAATGTTTCTATAAGCCCAGCTACATCTTCCATAGCCATAAATCTTGACCCTTTAACCAAAACTACCGTGTCAGAATTAAGTTTGCATAGATCTAAAAAATTAATATCGTCGAAATAGCTTATTAGTTCTTTCTTATCCCTAAAGTGACGGCCTTTGCTCCCAAATTCTTTGACAGCATGAAAGCAGAGCGGTCCAGCAGCCAAAAGAAAATCGACGCCATTGTCTAAAGCATACGCGCCCATTTCAGCATGAAGCGCCACCTCATCTTCACCAAGTTCTGCCATGTCGCCCAACACTAAAATATGTAACCCTTTAATCTCGACAAGGTTATTAATAGCTGCTTTTACTGAACCTGGGTTTGCATTGTAGCTGTCATCAATAAGAGTTACGCCGGAGGGAAGTTTTTTAAAATTCATCCTGTTTGGCATCTGCATTACATTATTTAAGCCATGTGCAATAGAGCTTAATTGCGCGCCTGCCGCATAACTACAGGCTGCTGCTGCAATCGCATTTAAAACATTATGTTTTCCACTAGCTGAAAGAGTCACTCTTACTTCTCCGCTAGGAGCAACTAGCGTAAAGCTATAACAGCCGCCCTCCTTTAACACAAGATTCTTGGCGGTAAAATCAGCCTTGGGATTGCTCATCGAAAAGTTAAAAACTCTTGCATTTGTTGACTCAGACCATATTTCAGCGTAATCCTCATCAAGATTAATAACTGCAATACCTCCAGTCGGGAGACTCCTATAGACCTCACCTTTAGTCTTTGCAATATTGATAAGACTGCCAAAGCCTTTTAGATGGGCGGGAAGAACGTTGCTTACCAGTGCAATGTCAGGTAGTGCTAGATTACAGAGATATTCTATATCTCCAGCTGCTCTTGCCCCCATTTCCACTACCGCATAATCATGGTCAGAGCATATTTTCATTAGCGTATAAGGAACACCGACCTCATTATTGAAGTTTCCTTTTGTAGACAATACTTTACCCATTCCCTCAAGAATGGTTGCAACCATGTTTTTTATCGACGTTTTCCCACAACTTCCGGTTATAGCAATCAAATGCCCGGTGAAGCTCTTACGATTTTCTCTAGCTATCTGACCTAGCGCCTTAGTGGTATCCGAAACAACCCATTGACTCACTGTTAAGTCTCTTATTGGCTGCTCAACCACTAATCCGCTGACCTTGGCTGCAACTAATGAGGCAAACTCATGTCCATCAAATTTCTCTCCCTTGAGAGCAACAAATAATTGACCATCTATTAGGTCACGACTATCTGTAGATACAGACTCAAAGGAACCATCTGGGTACATTACCGTTCCACCATACTCGAGAGCCATCTGTGAAAGTGCCAATGTGTTTATCACGCTAGCCACCCTCGCCGGGACAAGGCTAGCCTTGCTTCTGCCTGATCACTAAAAGACTGCACATTAGATCCAATAATTTGATACAACTCATGTCCTTTTCCTGCTATCAAAACAACATCTTCCTGAGCTGCAGATTCGATGGAAAACTGGATTGCTTTTCTTCTATCAGGAATAATATGAACACTTTTCTTGCCCCTCAGCTCAAAACATATACCTGATAAAATTTCATCAATTATTGCTTGGGAATCATCTCCCCGAGGATTATCGTTAGTAACAACTATCTTGTCCGCTAGTTGATCGGCAATTTTACCCATCTTGGATCGCTTAGCTTTATCCCTGTCACCGCCACATCCAAAAACACACCATAATTTTCCATTGCAGTTGTATTTAAGAGCCTCTAACGCATTTTTTAAAGCATCCGGAGTGTGAGCAAAATCCACCACAATCATAGGTGCAAAAATTTCTTTATCAGCTTCACACGCTGGGCCAGAAATAACTTCCATGCGCCCGGGGATAGGCCCCAGACAAGGTATTAATTTTAAAACTTCCTGAAGCATTAGCCCCTGACAACAAGCAGCACCTAAAACTGCTAGTAAATTTAATAAATTAAACCTACCAATTAATGGGCTCTTAAGCATACCGTCACCCCAAGGGGTTAAAATATGAGCCACTATGCCTGCACCTGTCAGTTTAATATCCTGAGCATAAATAGAGGCTGCTGGGTTCACCAAAGAAAAGGTAAAAGAGGCGGTAGATGAAGGCAGCTTTTGGGCTATCTCTAAACCAACAGGGTCGTCTTCATTGATCACCGCATTTTTAAGCCCAGGCATTGAAAATAACTGTTTTTTAGCGGCAGAGTAGCTTGCAATATCACCATGGTAATCTAGGTGGTCGTGAGTTAAATTGGTAAATATAGCCGTATCAAATAGTAAGCCGTGGACTCTAAATTGACTTAGGCTGTGAGAGGACACTTCTATGACTGCTTTCTTTATGTTGCGCTCGGCAAAATCAGCTAAGACAGCCTGTATAGTAATAGGATCGGGGGTGGTCATCCCTTCACCTTTTAGCTCTGACTTGCCACTCTCTACGCATCCATGCCCCAAAGTACCCATAACGCCGGCTCTGTCGCCAGCGAGACTAAATAGCTGTGACAACAACTGTGTGCAGGTAGTTTTTCCGTTAGTCCCCGTCACCCCGGTCAATGCTACTTTATGCGAGGGGTTCGAATAAAATTGTCCAGAAATTTTACTTATTTTTTTATTCAAATCTGGTATAGCAACTACCCTTGCATGCTTTTTAAAACAAAAGCTATCTGCATGACATAGAACGATTTCAGCACCGGCCTTAAGCGACGATTGGATATAATCTCGCCCATCTTGATAAGCCCCAGGAATTGCAAAAAATAGATCCCCAGGCTTAACCTGCCGACTGTCAAGACAGACCCCAGAAACCTTTAACTTCATTAACTTATCGGACAGCAAAACCCCTGGCAGCAAACTTTTCAAGCTACTAACTAACGGGGCATTAAATGTTTTTATCAAATACCACCCCCAGATTTTATGAGATCTGGTTCAACGTGCAGTGCAACTGCACTATTATCACGAGCCATATTCGGGGCAACTCTTAACACCCTGAGGGCTCTTTCAGTGATGCTTGAATATATCGGCCCAGCCACTAAACCGCCATAATGTTCTCCAGCCTTAGGGTCATTGATAATCACCACCGTCACCAAACGTGGTTTTTCTGCTGGCACTATACCGGCGAACATTGCAACGTAGCGTTTATCATGATATCCGCCCACTGCAGTCTTATGCGCAGTCCCTGTCTTTCCGGCAACATTATAAGTATTAATAGCTGCCTTTACTGCAGTCCCTCCGCTGCGAGTAGCACCAGTCATCATACCGCGAACTTTAGCGACTAGTTTTGCGTCAACTACCTGCTCTCCCTCTGGAGCCTCGTCTATCCTTAATAATGTGATCGGCTTCTTGATCCCATCTGATGCTATAACTGCGTATGCTTGAGCAATCTGAAGGGCTGAGGCATTTAAACTATATCCAATGGAAAAATTTGCCCTTTCTATTTTCATTGATTTTTTATGAAAAGGAAGCATGCCTGATCTTTCGCCCCTAAAACCCGTTCCAACAATTCCTCCAAATCCTACGCGTGAAAATAAATCATGCATGTCTTCTGGATCAACCGCTAACCCTAATTTTATTGCGCCTACATTACTTGATTTTTTAAGTAGATCGGCAAGGCTAATTTTTCCAAAATTATGGTGATCAACTATTTTTTTTCTATCTACTTGAATGTAGCCAGGATTTGTATCAATAACTGAATTAGAAAAAACCTTACCATTCTCCATCGCTGCAAGAACCGTAAAAGGTTTAACTGTAGAACCTGGCTCAAATACATCCAAAATCGCTCTATTTCGCATTCTTTTATTTAAGTCCCAAGAACTCAGTTTTCTTCTATCATTTGGATTATAAGATGGCTGATTCGCCATCGCTAAAACCTCTCCAGTACGTACATCTAATATCACAACTGATCCAGAATTGGCTTTGTGCTTTAAAACAGCGGCCTTTAGATCAGTATAGGCTTTATGCTGAAGCCTCATATCGATACTAAGCGCTATGGTTCTTCCGGGTTTTGCATTACGCTCTACTGCCAATTTTTCAATTACGCTGCCCCTTCTGTCTTGTAATATTTTCTTTCTACCAGGAACACCTGCGAGAATATGGTCAAATGCTAGCTCGATTCCTTCCTGACCTTTATCTTCTAGATTGGTTATTCCTATCAACTGCGAAACTACTTCACCTGCCGGATAAAACCGCTTGTACGTTTTTGTGTCATAAATGCCGGGGATTTTTAAAGCAAGAATTTTTTCAGCTAACGCCGGCTCCATATGTCGCTCCAAGCGCAGATATTTTTTATGAGATTTTTCAGAAAATCTGAGCCTTAAACTCGAACTACTTACCGATAAGTATTCAGCTAGCTGAGAAAATTTAGGATGACTTACATCCACCAGACTAGGGTCGGAAGTTAGGTTTACTACGGGGCTGCTTATTGCTAAAGGCTCGCCATGCCTATCAGTAATTACTCCACGATAAGCAGGAATATCCTCCCTGCGCACCATCTTTTCTGAAACTTTTCCCTGAAGAAACTCATATCCTTTGTCAACATCAGACAGCACTTGTAGCCCGGCTATATGCCAAACAGCTATTATTGGCAACGCCATAAGTGCGACAGCTAAAAATGCATAGCGCCAACGAGAGATATTTATTTCATTTTTCTTTGATTTCACCTAACACTACATCCTAATAATTATTTAAAATATCTATGGAAAAATTGCTACAAACTCATCCTGCCGGGGAGCTCTCATTTTTAGACTATCTTTTGCTATTGCTTCAATATTGACTAACGACGCTTCAGCACTTTTTTCTAATAAATACTTCCCCCACATCTCCTGCAAAGCATTTGAGCCTCTTTCAAGAGTTGAGAGCTCATCAGTCAGAAGCCTGCAAGCATGGCTAACATGAATCACAGATAGCGCAGAAAAAATTACCCCAACCCACAAAACCAAAAGCCAGTATTTAACGTTTGAGTTAGCTTTTGATTTTATACATTCAGGCATTCTGATATCCATCATAGTCATATCAACTTCTCTGCAACTCTCATTACTGCGCTTCTAGCTCTTTTATTTTCCCTCACTTCAGATTGACTGGGCTTAATAGCTTTTCCTATCGAACACAAACGTCGAATGATATCTTTTTCCATTATTGGCAGGCCTTTAGGTAAAGCCCTCCCTTTTACTTGGTCGCGAATAAACCTTTTTACAATACGATCCTCAAGAGAGTGAAAGCTGATGATCACTAATCGCCCGCCAACAGCTAAAACTTCTAAAATATCAGGCAACACACTCTCAAGGTCTTTTAATTCTTTATTGATAAAAATTCTGATGCCCTGGAAAGCTCTAGTAGCTGGATGTTTATCCTTCTCCCATGACGGGTTAGCTTCTTTTACAATGTCTGCAAGCTGTCTAGTTCGAGTTATCGGCTTCACGGTACGAGCAGAAACAATTGCTCGAGCTATACGCTTCGAGTACCTTTCTTCTCCGTAATCTTTAAGAACTTGAGCTATGTCATCCACGTTTGCAGAAGACAACCAGTCAGCTGCACTTACACCGCAATCAGGATTCATACGCATATCGAGCGGGCCGTCTCGAAGAAAACTAAACCCTCTGTCGGGGTCATCGATTTGAGGTGAAGAAACTCCCAAATCCAACAAGACTCCTGTTATTTTCCCTGCATATTTCCTTGTTTCAACTAATGTGCGTATATCTGCAAACGTAGTTTGTGTAATATCAAAACGTGGGTCTGCAGAAAATTTATTTCTCGCCACATCACATGCTTCAGGATCTTTATCTACTGCCATTAGGCTTGCTGTGCCGCTGAGTTGGCTTAAAATTAACCCCGAATGTCCGCCTCGGCCAAACGTACCGTCAATATACAACCCCTCAGTGTCTGTAATAAGTGCTGCAACTGCTTCTTTTAACAATACAGCCTTGTGACTTACTTCTGCTGACATAAATTTCACCTATAACGAAATAGACTGCATTTCTTCTGGAATTTTTAAATCGCCGTTGGTTTCGGCTAGCCAGCTAGCTCTGCCTTCGTTCCAGTTATCTTCACTCCACAGTTCAAATCGATGACGCTGACCTATTAGCATTAATTTTTTTTCTAACTGAGCGTATTGTCTTAATTCAGAAGGGATTAAAATTCGGCCATTACTATCAATATCAACCTCTCTGGCGTGCCCAATCAGGATTCTTTGCAGTTTTCGTGTCGTTGAATTGAATGATGGGAGGGCAGAAATTTGCGCTTCTATTATTTCCCATTCGTTAATAGGGTAGATCAACAAGCATTTATCTTGTAAATCAATAGTGACGACAAGACTTCCATCACATACATTACTTAATGCATCACGATACCTTGAAGGCATTGCCATACGCCCCTTAGCATCGATATTAATTTCGTTATTGCCTCTAAACACTTTTTTACCCAACCTTATTTTTTAATGATATAAACCACTTTTACCCACTTTCTCCCACTTTTGTAACTATATGCTCAAGAAAGCCAAAGTCAAGGCATAAAAATCCCACCAATAAACAAAATTTGGATAAAACTCAATAACCTGTCTCTTATACACATCTGACGCTGCCGACGATATGCAGTGTGTA
>OJDL01000497.1_pt1 | contig 13323 bp, 10 predicted proteins | sample 1592681 | NCBI WGS metagenome assembly OJDL01 (sample SAMN05416885, study PRJEB24817) | seawater metagenome | isolation source: Sea water | place: Canada:Atlantic | collected 2013-11 | reverse complement strand
ATCTACACACTGCATATCGTCGGCAGCGTCAGATGTGTATAAGAGACAGATCAAGGCACTTATTCGTGGCAACTAACTGACAAAAGCTTAATAGGAGTTCAGGCCCTGGGTCCAAATAAGATTTCAGATATCCAGTTAATTCAATTCAATGAAACCGGCGAAGTATCTCGCGCTCAAAAATTTAACTCAGGTGTCTTAAAGGATAATGAATTAAAAATAACCAATCCCATAGATCCTTCCTTGCAACCTGAGATTTTTACTTTTTTATTGCAGCCGTCTCTCGATCAAAAAACCTTAGAAAGAAGCTCCCTTAGATCCCTAATAAACCTTCAAAAAAAATATTCATCCTTAGTGCCTCAAAAGGACTTAAGGCTTATTAAATCTGCAATCTATTCAAAAATATTCTTACCTATTTTTGTTATGGGAATTATTTATTTTGCTGGCAGTTTAATGTTTGGTTTAGTTCGCTCTGGAGGGATTGGTAGACAGATAGTGTTTGGAATTTTCTTTGGCCTTCTCTTTGATTTAACTAAGGACTTATTCGTTGCCTCTTTTCTAACCTATCAATGGCCTATATTAATAGCTTATTTGATCCCAATTTTATGCTTGATTACAGCTGGCTGGGTAGGGTACAGAAGAATCTAACTTTCCAACCTAATCAGTTTAGTTTTAGACAAGACATCATTCACAGCTAATCTCTTTTGATCCACATAAATTAAAAACAGAGGCATGCCTAGTAAAGCAAGAATCCCGCAGTTAACTGAATACCTGAGAAAAGTTTGCATTAAAGTAATTTTTTGAGAGCTTGAGTCTGAGGAAATCAGCTTAATTCTCCACACCTGCATTCCAAGTGTTTGTCCGCTCTTGATCCAAAAAAATGCAAAAAAAATCCAACCACTCACAAATACCAAGATTGATCCTAGAGCAGGATGAAGAACTTGACCTCCATTTAACCAGAGGGCAAAAGAGCCAACAGCAAACCAGACCCCAAGCAATAAAAAAAGATCATAAATTGAAGCAATGGTTCTAAGAAATGGGCCAACGTAGGGAGTTTTTTGCATCATTCTGATATAGTATTTCCTACAAATCATAACTCAATACACATGAATACAAGCAATACTTTTTTTGGTCATCCAATTGGATTAAAGACTTTATTTCTAACGGAGATGTGGGAGCGAATGTCTTACTATGGCATGAGGGCTTTATTGGTTCTTTATATGACTGGTACTGTCACTGGTTTTAACCCAGGGCTGGGTTGGTCACAGGTAGATGCTCAAGCTATTTATGGAATATATGTTGGAATGGTTTATTTTATGGTTGTTCCAGGGGGATGGATTGCTGACAATATTTTAGGGCATCAAAAAGCTGTTTTAATTGGAGCCTTTATCATTGCGCTTGGTCATTTCACGCTGGCAATCCCAATAGAGCAATCTTTTTTTCTTGGGCTAACGTTTGTGGTTCTTGGCACAGGATTGCTTAAAGGTAATATTTCTACAATTGTTGGAGAGTTATATAAAAATTTAGATGAGAAAAGAGACTCAGGCTACACAATTTTTTACATGTCGATCAACATTGGATCCACGCTAGGGTTCTTAGTCTGCGCATACCTCGGAGAAAAAATTGGATGGCATTGGGGTTTTGGAGCTGCTGGAATAGGCATGGCTTTTGGCGTCATTCAGTTCCTTAGAAGCAAAGATTTGCTTGGCGATGCTGGAATGCATCCAAACGAGATGTCCGATGAAAAGCGCTCCAAACTTTCAAAATATATGTATGCATCATTAGTTGGAATGTTTGTAATTATTGGAGCAGGCCTCATGGGTCTCATTACCATCGATCCCCGAGTGTTTGCCGAAAACTTTGCATACTTTTTAACAATAGTTGCCGGTGTTTATTTTGTGTATTTATTTTTATTTGCAGGTCTGGATGCTACTGAGCGAAAGAACCTAATTCTACTATTTTTATTATTTATAGGAGCAGCAGCATTTTGGGCAGGTTTTGATCAGTCTGCTGGCTCTTTAAATATCTTTGCCAGAGATTACACAGACCTATCTATTGCAAGTTTTATAATCCCTGTTGGTTGGCTTCAATTTGCTAATCCAATGTTTGTGGTCATGTTTGCTCCTATTTTTGCTGGAATCTGGGCATACCTCGCTAGAATTAACTTAAACCCAAATCTTCCAATTAAATTTGCAATTGGTTTATTGTTTATGGCCTTGAGCTTTCTTGTGATGATTGTTGCAGTAGATATTGCGCTTGAATCATCTCCTGTAGGCATGCAGTGGCTTGTTCTTACATACTTGTTTCAAACATGGGGAGAGCTTGCGCTTTCACCAATTGGTTTATCAGCTTTTTCACGCTACGGTCCCAAGAGATACATGGGGCAAATGTTTGGTTTATGGTTCCTTGCTAGTGCAATCGGCGGTGTTATGGCTGGTCTGCTTGGCGGAGAAGCATTGGACGGCGGATTAGAAACAATCTCACCAGTCTTTAGCTTTATGATTCAATATTACCTTGTAATTGCTGCAGTGCTTATCGGCCTATCTTTTGTAATAAAAGGTGCGAAGGAATCTAATTAGCTAGAATCTGAATTGGTCTCAACCAGGATTTGATTGTAAATTCTGGTTAGAAGATCTAAGTCAGAGAGAGAAATCTTTTCATCAATCTGGTGAATAGTTTTATTGATAGGGCCAAGCTCAATTACTTCTGCTCCAGAGGGTGAAACCCATCTTCCGTCTGAAGTGCCACCACCATTGTCTATGACAGCTTCTTTGTTATTAATTTTCTTTAAAGCGCTCTGAATTATATTGAGTAGATTCGTTTTTTTGGTTAAGTATGGAACTGCATTAAGAGTCCATTCAATCTCAAACTCACATTTAGATTTTTCTAAGATCTGAATAAACCTCTCTTTGAGAGACTCATGTGATGATTCAGGCGAGAATCTAAAATTAAACAACATATTTAGATGGCCAGGAACAACATTTGTTGCGCCTGTTCCAGAGTCAATGTTGGATATTTGAAATGAAGTCGGATCAAAATATTCATTTCCCTGGTCCCATGAGATTGTTTGAAGATCAGAGATAATAGGTCCCACCTCTAAAATTGGACTTAGCACTTTTGTGGGATAGGCAACATGACCCTGTTTTCCAATAAGCTTGAGGTTTCCACTTAGAGAGCCTCTTCTACCGACCCTTAGAACATCTCCAACAGTTGAGGTAGAGCTTGCCTCTCCCACCAAGCAATAGTCAATGATCTCATTGTTAGCAGCCAAGGATTCTATTAGCGTATTAATTTTACCGTCTTGTGGTTCTCCTTCTTCATTGCTTGCAAGCATCATCCATATTTGAAAATTTGGTTCGGAGCATGTTGCTAAGAAATTTTTTAAGGCTTCGATGAAGGCTGCAACACTAGCTTTCATATCTGCAGCACCTCTTCCAATTAATTCATCATTAACAACATTAGCTTCGAAGGGGTGCGAAGACCATTCTTCAATTGGCCCAGAGGGAACGACATCTGTATGACCTAGGTAGCAAAAGATTTTTCCTTTGTTCCCAAATTTTGCAAGCAGAGTTTCAGAATTTAATTCCTTAATTTTTTCTACTTTAAAACCAAGAGACACTAGCTCAGGCTCGATAACTTCAAAACAACCAGCATCATTTGGAGAGATGGATTTAATCCTGATAAGGGATTGGGCAAGGTTTAGAGCAGACACGATTTATTGATTAAGATGTAGGGTATTATTAAGTTCAACTGATTTTGTATTCACTCTGGCTTCAATTGCACCTGATTGTGAGTTACGAAGAAAAAGTAAATTGTCTACATTAGAAAGTTCTGCTGCTTTTATTTCACCTTTTGACTGCATATTTTGATCAAACATTTCCACTTTTGAGCCGCCAGTAATATATAGCCCAGCCTCAACAATGCAATTATTACCCAATGGAATTCCTAAGCCAGAATTCGCTCCCATCAAACAATTTTCACCAATAGAAATTTTTACTGCATTGCCACCAGACAATGTGCCCATAGTGCTGGCACCACCACCTAAATCAGAATTCTTGCCTATTACCACACCTGCAGAAATTCTGCCTTCAATCATGGCTGCACCAAGCGTGCCTGCATTAAAATTTACAAATCCTTCATGCATAACCGTTGTGCCTTCACTTAAATAAGCCCCAAGTCTGACTCTACTTGTATCTGCAATTCGAACTCCGGAAGGGACAATATAATCAACCAGTCTTGGAAACTTATCAATTGACTTGATCTCAAGACTTAAGTTCTGAGCTTTAGACTCGAGAATCTTTTGATCAATTTCATTTAAATCTATGGGACCTTTATTGGTCCACGCAACATTGGGAAGAATATTGAACATGTTCTCTAAATTTAAAGTGTTGGGTTGAAAAAATTTATATGAGAGTAAATGGAGCTTTAAGTATGCTTCTTCAACGCCTTGAATTGCATGATCTTCGGTGATTCTACAAAGTATTAATTTACTATTCTCCTTAAGCTCGCCGAGGTGAGAGAGAAAAGATTTTTCCGATAGCTTTAGAGTTGATAGATCAGTAATTTCACATACATCTTGATCTAACAAATCACTCCATACCTCAAATAAATCTCTATCTTCATCAACCGCATTCTTAAAAGCAATTTTAGGAAAATACGTATCGAGGGTCTCACCAGCGTTATTGGTAGTTGCCAAGCCGAGACCTATCAGTGGAAATTGATTCATTTACTTATTATATGTAGTCAAAAGATTAATTATAGTCCTTAGAGATTTTTTAGTTTTTTGATTACTTTCTCTTCTTTATTCTTGCTTATCTGCATGTTTTGTTTTGCATCTACCACCAAGAAGTTATCTTCAACCTTTTCACCCAAGGTTGTTATACGAGACGAGATCACATTTATTCCATTTTCATAAAAAATGTAAGCAACCTTGGAGAGGAGGGCAGGCTGATCTAATGTTTCGAGGGTTACCAAATTAGAAGAAGGGTTTAATAATTCTGTGATCTCTACCCTTGTTGTATGCTCAAAAACTTTTTTTAATTTAGAAGTGGATTGTTTTTCTTTTGGCTTAGTTTCTGAGGTTAATTTAGAAATAATTTTTTGCTGTATTCCCAGCTCATCCCTCTTTGTTAGATTGCTTCCAAGGACTTTATGCTTACAAATAAAAGTATTCAGGGCGAATACCCCATCGTTTGTTGTATGAATGTTTGCATCAATTGTTTCAAGCGAAAGACTTTCAAGAGCCTTGGCAGTTTTAAAAAATAAACCTTCCTGATTTGGTGTGAATATAAAAATCTCTAAGAGATTTTTTCTTTTTATAACGCTTGCAGTAGTTTGAAAATTTGCGTTAGCTACAATCAAGGCTTGATTGTGGAGTTGCTCAATTTGATATTTTGAAAAATAAGTATTTGGCAGTTGAGCCCAAATAGCCTCAGCATCAGGCAGGGCTTTCTGTTCAATACCCTTTAATGAGCTATTCTTTCTTTCTGCAATAATTAGTTTATGACTTTCTTGATCTTCAAAATTTAATTTTCTTCTGGAAGATAAAAATAATTCCTTTAGAAGATCGTGTTTCCAGGAATTCCATAATGTTGGATTGGTTCCACGAATATCATTTATGGTAAGAATATAAATATAGTTTAGCTTTTCTATACTATTTACTATTTTTGTAAAATCTCTAATTGTTTGAGGATCATGCACATCTGTTTTTTGGGAGATGGATGACATGATTAGATGATTTCTTACCAACCACCCTAAGAGCTCTGTGTCATGAATAGAAAAAGAGAGGCGCTTACAAAACTTAGTTACAATGCTTTCTCCAATCTCTGAATGGTCCCCACCTTTTCCTTTGCCTAGGTCATGGAATATGCCTGCTAGGTACAAAAGCTCTATTTTAGGAAGCTTATTAATCAATTCTTGCTCTATTTTCATAGAACCATCTGTTTTGCCTATTTGCATTTGACGCATGTTGCGAACAACTTTAAATGTATGCTCGTCAACAGAATAAATATGAAACATATCAAATTGCATCTGACCTTCTATGTCACCAAACTCAGGAATTAAAAGTTTTAAAATCCCCAACTGCTTCATCTTTTTTAAAATAGTTGAAAGGCTGCTTTGAGATTTTAAAATTTCAATGAATTGATTTCCCGCTGTTTGGCTTAAGAAAAATTTTGGGTCGATTTTCAGGGCTGCTTCACGAATTTTTTTCATTGACTCAAAATCAAAACCATTGATATTTTTTAACCTGCCTATTTGCAGAAAGCCTTCTAGGACTAATTCAGGTTTTGTGCATAGGTCAACGCGCCTTTGAATACCTATCCTATCTCTAAAAATATAAAAATTATTTGTATAAGGTCGCTTCAAAGTTATGCCTTGATCTTCGTAGGCTTGAAAAACCATCTCATTAAAATCTGAAAGGTTAGCCGCATGAAGGAAAAAAATTCGCATAAAATTTTCAACAGCAGAAGATTTTTTTGAGTCTCTCAGCTTAGATTTTTTAGCAAGCAAGAGTTGATTCTCAAAGCTAATTCGATTTGAGTTAGCATTCAGATTTAACAAAAATCTTAAACATTTAATATGACAATATGAATGATTAATGCCCTCAAGATATTGTCTATTAAATAGATTTAATTTGGCGCAATCCATTAAGCTTTTAACTTCAAAACAGTGTTCCAAAATCCATAACGCAGTCTGAAAATCTCTCAGACATCCAGGAGACTCTTTTAAATCAGGTTCAAGGCTAAATTCTGTTGAATCAAATGATGCAAATCTCTGAAGTTGCTCCAATTTCTTTGCTTTGTAGAATTTTGATTTACCCCATCCATGAGATAGCACAGAAAGCGCTTTAGCTAGATGAGATTTTTCATCGGGATGGCAATAAATAATTCTATTGGAGAGATGCGATGTAAATTCTTTAAGGTCGGATTTGGTTATTTTTTCAATATCTTTGATTGTGCGAACAGAATGACCTATTTTCACATTTAAGGTCCATAGCCATGCAATAAAATTACCAACCTCCTCAAGTTTACTTGAATTTCTTACAAGTTGAATGATGGATAAGTCAATATCTGAGCCCGGGAAGAGCTCATTTCTACCATAACCACCTAATGCAACAATTGCAAAATCATTATCCAATCTTAATTTTTTAAATTGCTTGGTAATTATGAGATCAAATTCTTTAGATCTCTGGTTGAGAGACCCTTGAATTAATTCAGGCTTTTGAAAAAAAAAGTGAAATTTTTCTTCAAAATCTTGATTAATAGCTTCTAGCTTATTGCTCAAAAGGATTCTTCACTGCGTTGAGTTAAAACCTCCACACCGCTTGAGGTCACAGCTAGGGTATGTTCCCACTGAGCAGAATTTCTTCCATCCTCAGTTTCAACGGTCCATCCATCACTTAAAACTTTTGTATACTTAGTGCCTTGATTGATCATTGGCTCTATTGTGAAGGTGAGACCTTCTTCTATTCTAAGACCTGTACCTTTTTTTCCATAATGAAGAACTTGAGGATCTTCATGATAAACCTGTCCAATGCCATGCCCGCAATAATCCTCAACCACTGAGTAATGATTCTTTTGAGCATGTTCTTGAATTACGGCTCCAATATCACCTAAATAAGCACCAGGTTTTACAACCTCAATTGCCTTGTACAGACATTCTTGGGTTACTCTCACCAATCTTTCGTTGTGAGGTCTAGTTTTTCCTACTAGAAACATTTTTGAGGTATCCCCATGCCAGCCATCCCTGATCACAGTCACATCGATATTAAGAATATCCCCATCTTTAAGAATCTTTTTCTCTGATGGAATTCCATGGCATATAACTTGGTTAACGCTTGAGCAGATAGTTTTCTTGAAACCGTTGTACCCAACGTTTGCTGGAATTGACTGTTGATTATCAACAATATAGTCATGACAGATGCGATCTAACTCCTCAGTACTAACTCCTGGAACAACTAAGGGGGTTATCATCTCCAAAACTTCAGCAGCTAACTTGCCTGCAATTCTCATTTGAGCAATTTGGTCGTTAGTTTTTAAATTTATTTTCATTTTTTCTATATTTTGATGGACGTATAGACTTTATAAATATAAAGTACTGTTTTAATGCCAGCGCACAATTTTAGCTCATTAAATCCCCACTTATTACAATTTATTGCTTTCTTTTCTTTATTTATTGAGGAGAGTGCTCTATGACATTTCCTGCAATTTTATTTTTAGAAGATGGAACAGTTTACAAGGGTTTAGGTTTTGGCAATCAATCATTGTCTGTTGGTGAGATTGTTTTTAATACTTCCATGTCAGGCTATCAAGAGATAATCACAGACCCGTCTTACGCAAAACAAATCATTGCTTTTACTCATCCCCATATCGGGAATACTGGAACTAACCCCGAAGACAATGAATCGGAGAATATTTATGCTTCAGGTGTTGTGATTAAGGATTTGCCTTCGCACTATAGTAATTGGAGGGCCACAGAATCTCTTGAAAGTTTTCTTGAGAGCAAAAAAGCCATTGGAATTGCAAACGTAGATACCCGCCAGTTAACCGCAAAGTTAAGAGACCATGGTTCCTTAAAAGCCTGCATTGTTCCAGATGGTCATGATGCTTTAGAGTCAGCAAAGAAAGCCATAGATCAATTTACTGGATTGGAAGGCTTAGATCTTGCAAAAGAAGTTACCACTGAAAAGTCTTATCAGTGGGATGAGGGCACGTGGCCTAACTACCAAGATGTCAGCAGCGAAAGACAAATCGTAGCCATAGATTTTGGTATTAAGAAGAATATCCTTAGGCTTTTGAAGAAACATGTTGGCAATGTAACGGTTGTAAATGCTCAAATTAGCTTTGATGAATTATTGGCGTTAAATCCTGATGGGGTATTTTTATCTAACGGACCTGGTGATCCAGAGCCATGTGACTATGCTATCAATCTTATCGAGAAACTATTGCAAATTAATATGCCAATCTTTGGTATCTGTTTAGGGCATCAACTTCTAGCTTTATCTGGCGGCTGCAATACTTATAAAATGAAATTTGGCCATCATGGCGGCAATCATCCTGTTCAAGATGTTGAATCAAAAACTGTTTTTATCACTAGTCAGAATCACGGCTTTGCAGTGGACTCATCGAGTCTTCCCAATAATATTAAAGCCACGCATGTATCTCTTTTTGACCAAAGCCTTCAAGGCATAGAGTTTACTGATAAGCCGGCTTTTAGTTTTCAAGGTCACCCAGAAGCTAGCCCAGGTCCACATGAGCTAGAAGAGCTTTTTCTAAAATTTAAATCTTTAATTCAAGCACATGCCAAAAAGAACTGATATTAAATCTGTCCTAATCATAGGAGCAGGGCCTATTATTATTGGTCAAGCATGTGAGTTTGATTACTCTGGAGCTCAAGCTTGTAAGGCGCTCAAGGCAGAGGGGTTTAGGGTAATTCTTGTTAACTCTAACCCCGCTACAATTATGACAGATCCATTGTTAGCTGATGCAACATACATAGAACCTATCCACTGGGAATCGATTGAAAAAATTATTGAGAAAGAAAGACCCGATGCTCTTCTGCCTACCATGGGAGGCCAAACAGGACTTAATACAGCGCTCACATTAGCCAAAGAGGGAGTGTTAAAAAAATATAATGTTGAGTTAATTGGCGCCTCCAGAGAAGCTATTGATAAAGCAGAAGATCGAGAATTATTTGATAAAACCATGAAAGGGATTGGTATCAATACACCTAATTCAGGCATAGCCCACTCTATGGAAGAAGCAATTGAAGTTCAGGCAAGTCTTGGTTTCCCATGCATTATCAGGCCGTCATTTACCTTAGGTGGGTCAGGTGGAGGTATTGCATATAACATCCAGGAATTTAAAGAGATCTGTGAAAAAGGATTAGATTTGTCTCCTACCACAGAACTTCTTATTGATGAGTCACTTTTGGGCTGGAAAGAATATGAGTTAGAGGTTGTTAGAGATAAAAATGACAACTGCATTATCATTTGCTCAATTGAGAATCTTGATCCTATGGGCGTGCATACAGGAGATTCGATTACAGTTGCTCCAGCACAAACACTCACTGATAAAGAGTATCAAGTTCTCCGAGATCAATCATTCCAAATCTTACGAGAAATAGGAGTTGAAACCGGTGGGAGCAATGTTCAGTTCGGAATTAATCCAGTGGATGGAAGAGTAGTTGTTATTGAAATGAATCCTCGGGTAAGTCGATCTTCAGCATTAGCTTCTAAAGCTACGGGGTTTCCCATTGCTAAAGTAGCTGCGCTGTTATCTGTTGGATTTACCTTAGATGAATTACAGAATGATATTACTGGCGGCTTAACTCCTGCATCATTTGAACCTTCCATTGATTACATCGTTACTAAAATTCCTAAGTTTGCTTTTGAAAAATTCCCTCAAGCTAATGCAAGATTAACTACTCAAATGAAGTCAGTCGGAGAGGTTATGGGTATTGGAAGAACTTTCCAAGAATCTTTCCAAAAAGCACTGCAAAGTCTTGAGGAAGATTTAATGGGGATTGAAAGTATTCTTGAAGATCCCGAAGATAAAAGTGAAACCTTGCATTATGAACTTACATTTCCAGGCCCTAGACGTATTTTATATGTCACAGATGCCATGAGGCTTGGATGGGCCCTAGACAAAATTCATGAATTGACTGGAGTAGATCATTGGTTTCTTTATCAACTTAAGGAACTTGTAGACAAAGAGCAATTACTAAAAGATATGAAACTTGCAGATATTTCCTTTGAGACAATGCTTGATTTAAAGCAAAGAGGTTTTGCTGATCATAGGATTGCATATTTGATCGGAGCATCAGACAAAGAAGTTCGCTCATTACGACAGAAGCTTGAAATATTTCCTTCTTTTAAAAGAGTTGATACGTGTGCTGCTGAATTTGCTACAGAAACTGCTTACATGTATTCAAGCTATGAAGGAGTGTGTGAATCTAGACCTTCAAATAATAAAAAAGTTATTGTTCTTGGTAGCGGCCCCAATAGAATTGGTCAGGGCATTGAGTTTGATTATTGTTGTGTTCATGCATCATTTGCATTGCAAGAAGAAGGCTATGAGTCAATTATGATTAATTGCAATCCAGAGACCGTTTCAACAGATTACGACACTTCAAATAGATTATATTTTGAACCTATTACAGAAGAAAAAGTACTAGATATTATTGATCTAGAGAAACCTGAGGGAGTGATTATCCAGTTTGGCGGGCAAACTCCATTAAAGCTTTCACAGACACTGTTGGAGCATGGAGTAAAAATACTCGGAACAGATGTGGATGCAATTGATAGATCAGAGGACAGAGAACGTTTTCAGTTACTGGCCGAGAAACTTCGACTAAAACAGCCATCAAATAAAACCGTAAAAAATTTCGAAGAGGCTTTGATTGCTTCAGAAAAAATTGGTTTTCCTATTGTTGTAAGACCCTCTTATGTATTGGGCGGAAGGGCTATGGAGCTTGTTCACAATACTTTGGAGCTTGAAAAGTATTTAAAAGAAGCTGTAGAAGTATCAGATCAAAAACCAATTCTCTTGGATGGATACCTAACTGATGCGGTGGAAGTTGATGTAGATGTTATTTCTGATGGAGACGTTATCGAAATTGGAGGAATCTTGCAGCATATCGAGCAAGCTGGTATCCATTCTGGTGATTCAGCATGTTCTTTGCCACCATACAGCCTTTCTGATTCTGTAATAGCAGAAATTGAAACCCAATCTATAAGGATTGCAAAGGAATTAAATGTTGTGGGTCTAATGAATATTCAATTTGCAGTTCAGGGAGAATCAGTCTTTATTATTGAAGTAAATCCTAGGGCCTCAAGGACTGTTCCCTTTATCTCAAAATGCTTGGGCCAGTCTTTAGTAAAATCAGCAACCAAAGCCATGGTTGGGAAAACATTAAAAGAGATTGGGTTTTCAAATAAATTACCAGACGGTTATTTTTTTGTGAAAGAAGCTGTTTTACCATTTGATAAATTTCCATCAGTAGATCCAATTCTTGGCCCAGAAATGAAATCTACTGGAGAGGTAATGGGGATAGGATCCTCATTTGGAGAGGCATATGCAAAAGCTCAAAAAGCAGCCAATAAAAATATTCCTACTTCAGGACTTGCATTTATTAGTGTCAAAACATCTGATAGAAAATATTTATCTGAACTCATTCCTTTAATAATTGACCAAGGTTTTTTATTAATAGCTACCAAAGGAACAGCCAAGGTCATTGGTGATCTTGGATATCCTGTATCTACCATTAATAAAGTATCTGAGGGTAGACCTCATATTGTTGATGAACTTTTGAATAACACAATTGATTTATTGATTAATACAACTGAAGGGAGTCAGTCAATTAAAGACTCTGCACCAATTCGTCGCACTGCTCTTCAGAATAAGCTTTTTTGTGTCACAACAATTTTTGGAGCTTTTGCATTGATTGAGGCATTAAGCAAAGATTCTGCGAGCTGGACTTATAATTCATTGCAAGAAATAAATTAAACCTCCTCATTTGATACAATCTTCCTATCATGGATAAATTACCTATTACAAAAGCTGGCGAATTAAAAATTTCTAAGCAACTTCATCAACTCAAAACTAAAGATAGAGTGGAAATTTCACAAGCGATTGCAGATGCGCGAGCGCATGGAGATCTCAAGGAGAACGCTGAATATCATGCAGCCAAAGAGGAGCAAGGATTTATTGAGGCAAAAATTCAAGAGATTGAACATGCTTTAGCAAATGCCCAGGTAATTGATGTTAAGGACATTCCCGAAACCGGCAGAGTTGTATTTGGCTCCACTATAGATTTATATGATATTAAAAATGAAAAATCTTTAACTTATAAAATTGTGGGCAACCTTGAATCTGATCCATCTCTGGGGCTTATTTCAATTCAAACTCCAATTGCAATGGGTTTACTAGGAAAGAATGAAGGTGATGAGGTAACAATATCAACCCCATCTGGTGATATTTCATTGGAAATAGAAAAAGTTAAACACTTATAATTAATCTATGCATGCCGACTCTTGGGCTATTAAAGCTAAACAACTGGGCTTAAGATCTAGGGCAGTTTTTAAATTAGAAGAGATCTTACAAAAAACAAAGGTTTTAAAAAGAGGCTCGAATATTGTTCTTGATATTGGATCGGCTCCAGGCGGTTGGTCTGAACTCATAAAATCTTTATCACCTCAAGCACAAATCTTTGCAATTGATCTCTTGGAAATGGAGCCAATAGACGGGGTAAATTTTTTTCAGGAGGACATTGCTAATATTAATTCCATAGATGAAATATTCCTGTCTCTTATACACATCTCCGAGC
>OJDL01000495.1_pt1 | contig 13362 bp, 11 predicted proteins | sample 1592681 | NCBI WGS metagenome assembly OJDL01 (sample SAMN05416885, study PRJEB24817) | seawater metagenome | isolation source: Sea water | place: Canada:Atlantic | collected 2013-11 | reverse complement strand
CTACACACTGCATATCGTCGGCAGCGTCAGATGTGTATAAGAGACAGGTAGAAAATCGTGTCAACGGCTTCATACAATGCGTAGAACTTGCTAAAGCGCCCACTTTGATTAAAGTGCGGCTCGAGGTCATCTAGTACTCGTCTTAATCCCATCAGTATTCCACTAAGAGCAAACTGTAATTAGCAGCAAAGCTGCAGTTGCACACGCGCAGGCCTCGCGGCTAGGCTTCTTTTTCGATGCGCGTTAGATTCTCGCGCAGCAAGGTTCCGTACTCGTATTTGCCCGGGCACACGTAGCTGCATAACGCCAAATCTTCTTCGTCGAGCTCTAGCGCGCCGAGGCTAATGGCCGATTCTATGTCCCCTACAATCAGCGCACGCAGCAGCTGTGTCGGCAGAATGTCGAGCGGCATGACTTTCTCATAGGCGCCGATCGGCACCATCGCCCTATCGCTACCCTGCGCGCTTGTACTCAAGGGCAGAGGGGCTGACTTGAAAAAACTACTTATGTAGATACCCATCACTGAGTGGCGTTCTTTGCCTGGCGACAGGTAGCCGAAAAGAGGCCTGTCGCGCCCTTCTCTGATAACCGTGACTTGTGAATGGTAACGGCCGAGATACGCTTCGCTTCCAGCCGCGGTGCGACCGCCTAACACTGACCCGGTAACAACGCGGTTGTCGTTACCCTTCAGCTCGCCCGCGCATAGCTCATCGAGACTAACACCCAATCGCGACCGAACGAGCCGCGGCGCAGTCACTTGCGGACCTGCCAGTGAAATCACTCGACTCGGATCAAGCAATCCTGTCGCAAATAATTTGCCAATTGCTATTACGTCTTGGTAATTGATATAGGCTATCTGCCGCGCCATGCCCGCAGGCGATAGGGCATGGATATGTGTGCCACTTAATCCTGCAGGATGTAGCCCTGCAAACTCCTCTAGGCGAACAGAAGAGCTTAGCTGACAGCCTGCAACGAGCGCCTTAACCGCCGCATCAACACATAAAAATGTCTCGCCCGTGGGTAATCTAGATAGGATGTTCACACCGCGCGCAAAATCCTCAGTTCTCTCGGCAATAACAACGGAGGGATCAACAGCGAGGGGGTTTGTGTCCATTGCGTTGATAAAAAGCGAAACCGGTTGCTCGCTGGGCGCAGGCACTTTGCTAAACGGTCTAACGCGAAGCGCCGTCCACAGACCCGACTCAACGAGGTCTGCAACAATTTGGTCGCGGCTAAGCGAAGGCAGCTCGGCAGAGGTGTACGACTTAAGCTCCACCTGCTCATCGCCTTCGAGCTCGATAACGAGAGAGAGCAAGCGCCTTTGGTAGCCTCGATTGATCGCGCTAACCACACCGCAACCGGGCGAGGTGTAAATTACTTCAGGATTTTTCTTATCGCTAAACAGCGGCTGACCCAGTTTGACTCTGTCACCTTCGGCTACGAGCATGGTGGGCTTCATGCCGACATAGTCATCGCCCACGATGGCGAGTGATCGAGGCGCTTGCACGCTGGCTATTACTTGCTCTGGAGCGCCCGCGAGTGGTAGTTCCATACCGCGTTTAATTCTATTCATCGCCTAAAGTGTCGCCTTATCTACAAAGAGTGGGTGCCGCGCCCGAAGGTCAAAAGTCCAACTATTCGGTATTGCCTCTCGCTGCTCGCAAATCACTAATCGCACCCGCTGTGGGGTTACCGCACATTACGCGAAACAGGTAGGTTCGGATGCAAAAATTGAGACTTTTAAGTCTTCGAATCTGGCTATCACAACCCTGTCTTACGCGTCGACTGGCAGTTCTTTCGATACACGAAATCAGTGAATTTGGGCGGGGCAAATTATAGACTTAACTGAAGGTAATTTCTAGCAAAAACAAGAGCAGGAAGGAATTCAGATAAACGCCACGAATCTGCATTCGGGGCGTTTACGGTAAGCGGAAGCCGCCGAGTCTACTCTTCGATCGGATAATACTGGTATTTGACGCCAGCCATCTTGTAGACCATACGCCCGACTTGGCAGCAGTAACCAAACTCATTGTCGTACCAAAGGTACAGTACAACGTTGTTTCCGCTAACGATGGTGGCGTTGGAGTCAACTACGCCAGCCTCACGCGTACCCACAAAGTCACTCGACACCGCGTCCGGCGATTCGGTATAGCTAATTTGGTTTTGCAATTTAGAATGCAAAGCGATATCGCGGAGAAACTCATTGAGCTCGTCTTTACTCGTCGCATTTTCTAGCGTGAGATTGAGTATAGCCATCGACACGTTAGGGATTGGGACACGGATAGCGTTACCGGTAAGCTTACCTTCGAGCTCGGGTATCGCTTTTACGACCGCCTTCGCAGCGCCAGTTTCGGTAAGCACCATATTCAGCGCAGCACTTCGTCCGCGACGGCTACCCTTATGGTAGTTATCGATCAGGTTTTGGTCGTTTGTGTAGGCATGGACAGTCTCAACGTGACCATGCGCGATGCCGAAACGGTCGTTGACGACCTTCAGCACTGGCGCAATCGCATTGGTCGTGCATGATGCAGCCGTAATAATTTTGTCGTCGGCGGTAATCTGATCGTCGTTGATACCATAGACAATATTCTTAATATCGCCTTTACCAGGCGCTGTAAGGATAACCTTCGCAGCACCCTTGGCATTCAGATGCCGCGACAGACCAGCCTCGTCTCTCCACATGCCGGTGTTGTCGATAATCAGCGCATCGTCGATACCGTATTCGTTGTAGTCAATTTCCTCGGGTGAGTTTGCGTAAATCACCCGGATCTCATTGCCGTTCGCAATAAGCATGTTGCGCTCGTGATCGACACGCAGAGTGCCCTGAAAAGTGCCGTGAACCGAATCATTAGTAAACAGGTTAGCGCGCTTGTCGAGGTCGCCCTCACCGCCCGGTCTCACCACGATCGCCTTGAGACGCATAACCTCGCCGTTACTTGTGCGCTCGATTAAAAGCCTGGCCATTAAGCGACCGATACGACCGAACCCATAGAGAACAACGTCTTGCGACTTTGATACCGGCTTTTCGTTCACGCCATCGAGGTAACCGAGCTCGGCTTTAACGAAGACGGCAACGCTTATGGCCTTGTCACCTTCGCTGGCTAGATGTTCCATGTATCGAACCGTTAATTTGCCGATATCAATCTGCGCATTCCAAAGATCAAGCTTCGCCAACTCCATTAGCATGGGATGCGATTCAAATTCAGACATCTCGTTACGCTCGACTTGGCGAACGAATCGATGTGACTTCATAATAAAAGTCACTGAGCGGTTATGCAGAGGGCGGCCATAGATAAAAATACCTACGTTACGTTGGCTGAACAGCCTGCCGATAACAGGAATCATCTCCTGCACTAATGCTTCACGCTGCTTCCAGTCGCCAAAATAGTCGTCTACGCTAGGACGGATCACGAAATCCCCTTTCTCTTTGTGGCGCAGCACCTTGCTGTGCCTTATTAGCCAGCCGATGCTACGCATAAGATCACCGCGAACGGTGAATTTGTAACCTCTAACACTCGCGCGACTCCTGGCGCAAAGAGGCTGATTAGAAGCGCGCTATTATCAGAGTAATAACCTGCTAGTGCAAGAAACACGGCCAAAACTGGGCTATACTCAGCGTTTGCTAGTCGCCCGGCCGCTGCCATGAACCCATTCAATCCCCCACTCCCCTCCGATGCTTATCAAACCCAGTATTGGAGCGATGCCCATGGCAGTGCGCGCAGCCTAGCCATAGCGCAGGCAGCGTCAGAGGCCCCCGGTCCTTTAGTCGTGATCTGTGAAAACAATGAAAGTGTCGAAGAGCTTCGACGCGAACTGCGTTATTTCACCTCCGTTTACCCAGCCCTCAAACTTTTCACGCTACCAGACTGGGAGACGCTTCCCTATGACAATTTCTCGCCCCATCAAGACATCGTCTCTGATCGTTTGAGTGCACTATTCCATCTCCCTGCGCTTGAGCGCGGCGTTTTGGTCGTCTCGATAACTAGCTTAATGCACAAGTTGCCACCGAAGAACTACGTTCTGGCGAACACGCTTAAACTCAAGATAGGCCAGAATCTGGACATTAATCGCCTCCGCGCCCAACTCGTCTCTGCTGGTTATCAAAGCGTAGATGCAGTTTATGAACACGGCGAATTCGCCGTGCGTGGTTCGATAATCGACCTCTTCCCAATGGGTAGCAAACAGCCTTTTAGAATAGATTTGTGGGACGATGAAATCGAGACTCTTCGCCTTTTCGATCCCGAGACGCAATTGTCACAGGGTAAAATCGACGAAATCCGACTCTTACCGGGGCGCGAGTATCCGCTCGATGAAACCGGCATCACACGGTTTCGCAATGCCTTTCGCGATCGCTTCGACGTTGACCTGCGCCAGGCGCCTCTTTATCAGGACGTCAGCGAGGGCATCGCATCACCCGGGCTCGAATACTATCTAGCGCTATTCTTCGATGAGCTGAATTCGGTTTTCGATTATTTGCCCGACTCCGCAACCTTATGCCGCCTCGGCAGACTCAAAGACGCAGGCGACAGTTTTTGGCTAGACATCGTATCGCGATTTGATGAGCGCCAATTCGATCGCCAGCGCCCCATTCTCAATCCCGATGAGAGCTTCATCCAGATAGATGAGCTACTCCGTGAATTTAAACGCTTTCGGGAAATAGAGTTTAAGCAAGACCCCTCGGCATACAGCCTAGGAAGCTCGCCTCTGCCAACGCTGTCGAGCGACAGTTCTTTAAAAATGCCCTTCGCTGCGCTGCTGCAGTTTCTGGCCGAGCGGCCGGATCAAAGAATACTGTTCTGCGCTGAAAGCGCCGGGCGCCGCGAGACACTCATCGAGGTACTGAAACAGATTAGCCTAAGGCCGCGTCAGTTCGACCATTGGCAAGATTTCGTTGATTCAGATGAACTGCTCGGCATCGCCATTGCACCGCTCGATCACGGGTTATGGCTAGAGGATCAGCAACTGCTCCTCGTCACCGAGGCACAACTCTTTGGCAATCGCGTTGCGCAGCGCAGGCGCCGCCGCGCGACTCAGAGCAATACCGATTTTATCGTTAAGAGCCTGACCGAGCTCAGGCTCAACGATGCTGTAGTACACATAGACCATGGCGTTGGCCGTTATCGCGGGCTCGAGACAATCGTCACCGATGGTCAGGCAACCGAGTTTCTCATGCTCGAGTATGCGAATGAGGCGAAGCTTTATGTCCCTGTCGCCTCGCTGCATCTTATTAGTCGCTACAGCGGCGGCGAAGACGGCGCGCCACTCAATTCATTGGGCACCGACCAGTGGTCCAAGGCCAAGCGCAAGGCTGCCGAGAAAATACGCGATGTAGCAGCTGAATTGCTCGATATCTACGCCCAGCGCGAGGCGAAAAAAGGCTACACCTATAAAGTAACCGATATCGACTACGACAAGTTTGCGTCGAGCTTCCCGTTCGAAGAAACCGCAGACCAAGAAACGACTATCGATGCTGTAATCAACGACATGGCATTACCGCGCGCTATGGATAGACTCGTCTGTGGAGACGTTGGGTTTGGTAAAACCGAAGTCGCCATGCGTGCTGCGTTTATCGCCGTGCAAAACAATAAGCAGGTCGCTCTCCTCGTCCCAACTACGCTCCTAGCACAGCAACATTACGAGAGCCTGAAAGATAGATTCGCCGACTGGCCAGTCGAGGTCGATGTCATAAGCCGCTTCAAAAGCGCCGCTGAGCAGAACGCGGTGCTCGAGCGGGTTGCCGCAGGCAAAGTTGATATTCTAGTTGGCACGCATCGCCTGCTAAACAATCAAATAAAGTACGCCGACCTAGGCTTATTAATTATTGACGAGGAACATCGCTTCGGTGTGCGTCAAAAAGAGAAGCTCAAAGAGCTTCGAGCTGATGTCGACATACTTACCCTAACCGCCACCCCGATTCCGCGCACGCTTAATATGAGCCTCGCCGGAATTCGCGATCTCTCTCTGATCGTGACGCCGCCGTCAAAGCGTCTTTCGGTTAAGACCTTCGTGCGAGAAACCCAAGACGGCCTTATTAAAGAAGCTGTATCGCGCGAGCTACTCCGCGGCGGGCAGGTGTTTTATCTGCACAACGAAGTGAAGTCCATCGAACGCACAGCAGCACATTTGCAAGAAATCGTTCCCCACGCGCGTATAGCGATTGCACATGGGCAAATGGCAGAACGAGATCTCGAGAAAGTGATGGCAGACTTCTATCACAAGAAGTTCAACATTTTGCTCTGCACGACGATCATCGAGACCGGCATCGATATACCGAGCGCCAATACGATAGTGATTGATCGCGCCGACAAGTTCGGCCTTGCACAGCTGCATCAATTACGCGGCCGCGTCGGACGCTCGCATCACCAAGCCTATGCGTATTTGCTGCTGCCCACGCAAACCAAACTCTCGCCAGATGCACAAAAGAGAATCGATGCGATTCAGGCCGCCTCCGACCTTGGCGCCGGCTTTACACTCGCCAGTCATGATCTCGAGATTCGCGGCGCCGGCGAACTGCTGGGCGACGAGCAGAGCGGTCATCTGCAGAAAATTGGCTTCACTCTCTTCACCGAAATGCTGGAGGAAGCAGTTGCTGCGATAAAAGATGGTCGGGCACCGAGCATCGATCTCGAGACGATAAAAGCGGTAGATATCAATCTGCGAATTCCGGCGCTTATTCCCGACGACTATTTACCTGATGTGCATATCCGTCTAATCATGTACAAGCGTATTTCAGCGTGTAAAGATGCTGACGAACTGCGCGAACTGCAAGTTGAGATGATTGACCGCTTTGGCATGCTGCCCAAACCCTTACAGCTTCTCTTCCGCGTGACACAGCTTAAGCTCGCCGCTCAGGGCTTTGGAATTAGCAAAATCGACGCCAATGCGGTTAGCGGTAGGTTCGAATTCAGATCCGACACGAAAGTCGATGGTCTGTCTCTGATCGAACTTGTGCAACAGCAGCCACAGCTGTTTAAATTTAGCGGACCTAATCAGTTGAATTTCACCCACAATGCCGAACAACCCGATGACAAATTGGACTTTATCGACGCCGTACTCGCCAGGCTTCGCATCGATGCGTAAGCACTCGCGGGTAAAACCGGTTGGCGCATTAAAGGCCGCGCTAGCTGCCTGCGTCGCCCTCGCCTCATTTGGCAGCACGGCGCAAGGTGAGCGCTGGTTCACTTTCGAGGTCTCTGTTTTCAGTAACGAATTGGCAAGCGATCGGGCGCAGGAATTACCTATCAAAAAAGTGGATGCGGCGCTTAACAACGGCCCTGTTATCAATCTCACTCAGTTTTTTGATCTATTGAATATTGCACAGTGGCCGGACCAGACAGCAAACCAGACTCCAACAAGCCCAGAGCCGGTAAGCGAGCCCTTGCCGGAGCCGCTTGCTGCGGGCGAGACAAGCTATCAATTCGTCGACCTTATGCGCGACCCTTTGATTGCGCTTTCTTCGAGCGAGAGCGACTTCCAGCAAACCAACCGTGCACTCGAACGCTCCCCCGACTACCGCCTATTAGCGCATGAGGTATGGCGACAGCCGCTTGCCGATGAAGGCAAATCGACTCCTATTCGGATTGTCGGCGGAAGGCAGCGCGCAGGCGGCTTCGAACTGATGGGAACGATTGACCTACATTTCAATAGCCGCCAAGACCGCATCGTTTTAGAGACAAACTTGATTTTGGAGGCCAACTCCACTGGCGACCTTGTCTTTCATCACCAGCAATCACGCGAGATGCGCAGCACCGAATTTCACTATCTAGACAGTCCTGCAATCGGCGTGATCATCCTCGCACAGCCTTACGAAGTGCCGCCGCTTAACCCACAGGGCTCGACTACTGAGCTCGGCTGCTAGGCGCAATGAGTTCACGCAGCAATGCGTGGAGAAAAGGCGATGCGGTATCGATCACTGCATAAATTTCGTCGAGTGTGATTGTTTCCTGAGCGAGACCCGCCGCCCAGTTAACGACAAGTCCAATCGTTGCGTAGTCTATGCCTGCCTCCCGCGCGAGGGCCGCTTCGGGCATTCCTGTCATGCCCACCATCGTGCACCCATCGGCGCGCATCCTGCTGATCTCGGCATTCGTCTCGAGCCTAGGGCCCTGTGTACAGCCGTAAACACCGCCATCGATTACTGTAGCAGGCTGCTGACGACCGGCATTGACCCGTGCTGCTGCTTCGAGCAACGCCTGGCGTAATTCCTGGTTGTAGGGCTCACCAAAATCAATATGGACGACACCCTCGAGGTTGTCTTCGTAAAATGAACTGATACGACCGTAGCTGTAGTCTATAAGCTGCTCGGGTATTGCGATGGCACCGGGACAAAGTTCGGGAGCAATGCCGCCGATTGCATTCATCGCCACGACACGCGTCGCGCCGGCAAGACGCAGCGCATCAATATTGCCGCGATAATTTATTCTGTGCGGGGGCACGACATGCCCATCGCCATGCCTCGGAATAAAGAGTAGCTCTGTGCCCGCGTAAACATAGCGACTGAGTTGTATTTGCGTGTCGGCAAAAGGCGTGGCTATCTCTTCTTTGTGTAACAAGTCGAAGCCGCCTATTCCCTCAAGTGTATTAAGACCCGTACCGCCAATTAACGCCAGCATAGTAGTTCACCCTCTGTTTTTCGAACGCGCAAGTTACGCGTCATACTGCATGTATTCAAGTCTATCAGAGCCAAGCAACACACCTAAATCGGCGCATCAACATCCCTGTGCTGAATGAGGCTATCCGAGCACGAATTATCTATAGCCTTTAAAACCTAGCATCTGCCACAATACACTCTCTGCGATCTGAGCAGCATACAATGCTTGCCCAGCAGCGTACCTATCTCTTTAAGATTTTGGAGTCACTCATGCAGCGTATTATCCTGTTTATTCTGACCAACCTCGCTGTGATGTTGGTGCTAAGCGTCGTACTCGCCATTCTCATGCCCGCGCTAGGTCTCGACTCATCAAGTAATATGGGCCTGCTCGTGATCAGTGGCGTCTTCGGAATGGGCGGCTCGGTTATCTCACTTATGATGTCTAAGTGGATCGCCAAGCGTAGCGTCGGTGCGAGGGTCATTGACCAACCGGCAAACGAACACGAACGCTGGCTTGTTAGCACAGTAGAAAGCCAAGCGCGCAAAGCAGGAATAGGCACACCGGAGGTGGCGGTCTATGAATCACCCGAAATAAACGCCTTTGCAACCGGTGCGAGCAGAAACAACGCCTTAGTTGCCGTCAGCACCGGCCTCCTGCGAAGCATGACCCGCGAAGAGGCAGAAGCTGTTCTCGCTCACGAGGTAAGTCACATTGCTAACGGTGATATGATCACCCTCACCCTGATTCAGGGTGTGTTAAACACTTTCGTCTTTTTCTTTGCTCGTATCGCTGCCAGCGCGATTAACCGAGGTAGTAATAATCACTTCGTCTACTTTATGACGGTAATGGCGTTTCAGGTGGTATTCGGGATGCTCGCAAGCATTGTTGTCATGTGGTTCTCTCGTCAGCGGGAATACCGTGCCGATGCGGGCGGCGCTGCACTTGCTGGCAAGCAGAAGATGATTGCGGCGCTGCAAAAGCTACAGTCCAACCAAGCAGGCGGCAAAATCGAAGGCCAGCTAGACGGGCAGTTGACCGCCTTTGGAATTAGCGGCGGCCGCGCCATGGGATCGCTTTTCATGAGCCACCCTCCTTTACAGAAAAGAATCGACGCGCTACGTGGCCGCACGGTTTAGCGCAAGCCACTGTGGTGCTTTAAGGTTTGAGCGCCACAGTGAATTCTCTGCAGGCAAACCTGCGGACGAAGCAGAGGAGGATTGAGTGCAGCCGAAAGTTATAGCAATCGCCGGCCCGTCTGGGTCTGGCAAGAGTCTTTTAACCCGCGGGCTTAAAGCTGCGCTGATGCGCGAAGCGCAGCTTTTCGAGCGCGAGCTTTCTATTGCCGTCGTGCCCGAAGATGCCTATTACCACAGCCAAGCTCACCTGACGCTTGAAGAACGCGCGGTGCTCAATTTCGACCACCCAGACGCACTAGACCATGAGCTGCTCGAGCACGACCTGAGACAACTCAAAGCACGCAAAGCCGTCAATATTCCCATCTATGATTACGCGAGCCACACGCGCGACCTGCGCTCGGAGGCGCTGCAGCCTGCCGATATCATTTTAGTCGAGGGCTGCCTGTTGCTCAGCCAGGCGCGCATTCGCGCCACCCTCGATCTGAGCGTTTTTGTCAAAGCAGACCTGGCAGTCTGTTTGCAACGGCGCGTTGTTCGCGACACTCAAGAACGTGGCCGCACAGAAGAGTCGGTTCATACACAGTTCGAATCTACCGTCCGACCCATGTATCATGCGTTCCTCGCGCCGAGCATCACTCATGCCGACCTCGTTATAAGTGGCGAAGAAGATCCCGAGCTCGCAGTCTCTGCTGCGAAAGCTCGCATCATGCCACTGTTAATCGCCTAGGCGCAGACGGCCCAAGCAAACAAGTCTAGATAGCCATAACAACGCTTCGGCAGGCTAAGACAAAGAGAACCCATTATGAGCGCACTCATTAGCCTCGTCGGCATCGCCGTCTTGTTTACTGTCGCCTTTCTATCGTCGACTAATCGACGACAAATCAATTGGCGTACAGTAAGCCTCGCCTTGTTATTGCAGTTCACGCTCGGTGGCATCGTCCTCTATTTGCCTATCGGCGTTTCGTTACTCAGTGCTATTTCAGATGCTGTCACTAGCGTATTGGGTAATGCGCAAGACGGCATAGCCTTCGTCTTCGGCCCTATCGGTGCGTTTGAGATGGGCTTTATATTCGCCTTCCACGTGCTTCCGGTTATCGTCTTTTTCTCAGCCCTTGTCTCGGTCCTCTACTATCTTGGCATCATGGGCTGGATCATTCGCGTTATTGGCGGCGCCTTGCAAAAGTTACTCGGCACGAGCAAAGCGGAATCGATGTCGGCGACGGCGAATATTTTCGTCGGTCAAACCGAGGCTCCCTTAGTCGTGAAGCCGTACATTCCGAATATGACGCGCTCCGAACTTTTCGCCGTTATGGTTGGCGGCATGGCAACGGTAGCAGGCTCGGTGTTAGCGGGCTATGTGCTGCTTGGCGTCGAACTTCGCTATCTGCTCGCCGCGAGCTTTATGGCTGCGCCCGGCGGCTTCCTCATGGCGAAGATGATGATTCCTGAGACCGAGGAAATTATTGAAGACAGCGAAGAGATCGAGCTGAAATTTGACGAACACGTGAACGTAATCGACGCTGCCGCAGCCGGCGCAAGCAGCGGCATGGCCTTAGCTCTTAATGTGGGCGCAATGGTATTAGCGTTTGTTGGCCTCATTGCTCTGATCAATGCGATCCTCGCTTGGGCTGGCGGTCTCGTCGGTTTTGAATCGCTTTCGCTGCAATTACTGATGGGGTATGCGTTCCAGCCGCTCGCGTTCTTGCTCGGCATACCTTGGGAAGAAACCAACTTGGCCGGCAGCCTGATCGGGCAAAAATTGGTCTTTAACGAATTCGTTGCGTTTGTCGCGCTAACCGAGCAAATGGAGTCACTCAGCGCTCACTCACAAGCAGTTGTGACATTCGCGCTGTGCGGTTTTGCAAATTTCTCATCGATAGGCATTATGCTCGGCGGGTTAGGCACCATGGCGCCCACTCGGCGTTCGGATGTTGCAGAGCTTGGTGTTCGAGCGGTGTTCGCAGGCTTTCTCGCCAACCTCATGTCTGGCGCTATCGCGAGTTTCTTTCTTTCGATAAGTTAACTTATTTAGCAAGCAAAGAGGGCTCGTTGAGGGCATATTGAGGGCGCACTGAGGTCTTATTTAGCACGCCCCTTATCGAAGCGTTTAAAGGCACGAGGGGCGAGTGTCGAACACAGACTTTAACGGAGTTCTCCGATTAGTCAGAAACCAGCCCGATTTCTCGCAGTCGCTGCTGCAAAAACTCCCCTGCACTTATTGGTGCGTATTTAGCCCCTCCCTCACCTACACATTGCGGCAGGCAATCGAGCCGCGCTGCGCTGTGCGGATGCAAGAAAAACGGCATCGAGTAGCGAGACGTGTTTTGCACAGCGGGATTAACTACGCGATGAACAGTCGACGGAAAAACGTTATTCGTTAGCCTCGACATCATGTCGCCGGTATCTAATACGATCTCGTCGCTGGTGCTCGTTACGGGAATCCACTCCCCGTCTTTACCGAGTAATTCCAACCCAGAGTCGGTCGCTCCTAACAACAGCGTAATCAGGTTGATGTCGGCGTGTGGCGCTGCGCGCATCGACTGCGACGTATCCATTTCCGCCACCGCCGGATAGTGCAGCAGGCGATAAACCGAATTACCATCGTTTGCCATGTCTTCGAAAAAATCGGGTGCAAGGCCAAGTGGCGCCGTTAATGCTGCTAGCATCGATTTACCCAATGCCTCGAGCTGCGCATAGATGCTTAGCATATGCGCTTTAAATTCAGGCAATTCTTCTGGCCAATGGTTGGTCTGATAAACGCCAGCGTAAGGACTCGACGGATCGAGTTCTTGCCCTATATGCCAGAATTCTTTGAGATCAGAATGCGGATTGCCTGCGGCGTTTTCGCGTCCAAACGCGGTGTAACCTCGCGCCCCGCCATTGCCGCTGTCATATTTGAGCTTAGTCTCTACTGGCAGCGCGAAGAAGGCTTTGATCAGCTCGTAGGCTTTATCCAGATCGGCTTTGGCAATGCCATGGTCTCGCAGGACCACAAACCCGCAGTCGGTTAGCCCCTCATAGAGATTGGCCACAAAAGTCTCGCGATCGTCGACGAGGTCGCGAACGCTTAGGTGTTTAATTGGGGTCGACATGGTAAGGGGAACTCGCTGCGCACTAAAATGACAGGTTTTGAGGGGCGTAATTCTAGCGCTTATAAAGGGCTATTACGACTGTACGAGATATGCGGGTCGTGGCGGCTTGACCCTTACTGCGGCGCCGAGTCGGCCGACTCTCCCCACAACACTTTACGGTCCATACTAATGCCATAATAATTGGCTAAAGCGACTTGATGATTAAGCTCGGCTTGCCATCTCTTCAGCTGGGCTTCACCTAAACTGCGCTCGCGGACGTTAAGCAAAAAATAATCGCTGGCACCTGCTTCGAAACGTCGCAGCTCGGCTTCGGCAAGTCGCTGCGCCACTGTAAGCTCGCGTAACGCAACCTCTTTTAACTCGATCGTAGCGCGCAAGTTCACAAGCGACAGTTGCAAATCTCTTGGGGCTTCGTCTATTAAAAGTCTTAATTCGTAACCCTCTCCGGTTAATCGCGCGCCCGGCACGCGTCAAACCACCACATAAGCAACTTCAGCAATTATTTCTTCCACAGATATTAGTCAATGCGATTAAATTTTTAAC
>OJDL01000494.1_pt1 | contig 13401 bp, 8 predicted proteins | sample 1592681 | NCBI WGS metagenome assembly OJDL01 (sample SAMN05416885, study PRJEB24817) | seawater metagenome | isolation source: Sea water | place: Canada:Atlantic | collected 2013-11 | reverse complement strand
ATAAACTGCTCTATCTGGTCAAAAGCTTCCTGTGCTGCCTGTAATTCTGGATGAAAAAGCTGCCACACATGAGGCATGCCCGACCAAAGTTGTAAGGTTACATTAGAGCCAGCAGCCCGCGCTTTGTTGGCATAACGGCGGCCATCATCTAACAAAATCTCGCAGTCACTGGCCTGAATAAGTAATGGCGGTAAGTCGTGTAGTTTGCCCAATAGCGGCGAGATATCGGGGTCAGTCGCTTTGTAAGGCACCATAAAGGTACCTGCGCTGACCATTAACCAGCGGGGTATTTTAGCGAGTTTTTTGGCCATTGGCTTAAGCATGACATCAGTATTGAGATTGGCTTTTATGCTCGGATTAATCATGCGCATGTCCGTCACTGGCGACAGCGCCACCGCGGCATTGGGTGCCCGCCGCTGGGTGTCTCGAGCCCACGCCAGGAGCGACAAGGTTAGGTTGCCTCCGGCTGAGTCCCCAGCCACATAAACTGCGCTGGCGGCTGATTCGTTTTCTGGTCCATTGGCTAGTAACCAATCATAGGCGCTACGACAGTCTTCTATGCAGGCTTCACGCTTATGTTCTGGTGACAACCGATAGTCAATGGCCAGCACTGCGCTGTTGGTAATTTCAGAGAGCTTGCTGGTAATGATTCTATGGCTGGTGGGGCTGCCGGCGACAAAACCGCCGCCATGTATGTACAGTAATCGTCGACTGGGGTCGGCACCGGGTGCAATGACCCACTCTGCGGGCACACCGCCGGCATTTGTTGGGGATATTGTGCTAGCTAAGGGTATGTGGGTTCGCAGTTGGTCCATAACCGCACGCAAATGGTCTATGCGCCTTTTTAACGGCTTAGACTCTGACGGTTTGGAGACACTCTTAAGTTGTCTGTAGATACCCTTTAAAGCCGTTGTGCTGGCGACCCGGGTTTTGGAATCTGAAGGCGCATAAAAAACCTCCCCTAAAGGGAGGTCATATTGGGCATTGGTGTCACGCTGTAACCATAAAATAATAGTGACTATTGCAGTTAAGATAATTAGCGCCACGGCGATGGTCACAGCGCTAACTATGTCCATCGTTAGACCGAGTAGCTTAGTTGATTAAACTTCTTCTGATGAAAATCACCATCACCAAAGGTGGTATTAATCATCATCAGACGTTTGACGTAGTGACCAATGTTTAATTCATCGGTCATGCCAATGCCACCGTGCAGCTGAATCGCTTCTTCACCAATGGTTTTGCCATAGCGCGCCACTGTTGCTTTAAGCGCGTGAACAGTCTTAGACAGTGCTACAGCGTCCGCTTCACCTTCTTCAACACTTTTTGACTCGCAAAGCCCACGATAGAGCATTGATTTAGTCTGCTCACAGCCCATAAACGTGTCTACCATTCGGTGTTGCAACACTTGGAATGAACCAATTGGCGAGCCAAACTGCTGTCGCGTCTTGGAGTAATCTACGGTCAAGGTGTTCAAGGTGGCCATAATACCCAGGGCTTCCGCTGACAAACCAATTAAGATCTGCGGCATGACTTGTTCAATAAGATCCATGCCCTCACCCGCTGCGTTAAGCAACTGGCTCTGATCAACCGCAACATCAGTTAGGGTTAATGTCGCTGCACTTTGGCCGTCCATCATTTTGTAGGCTTTGACCTCAACACCCGGCGCAGTTGCGTCGACTAAAAACAGGCTTACGCCACTGTGATCAAATTGTCCGCCGCTGGTGCGCGCACTGACCACAAACTTGCTGGCCGTACCGCCGTTGGCCACCACGGTTTTTACGCCATTAAGTGTATAACCGTCGCCACTGGCCGTTGCCGTAGTGGATACGTCACTCATTTCGTAGCGTGACTGAGGCTCCATGTAGGCAAACGAACCCAGGCATGCGCCCTCAATAATATTTGGAATAACAGCTTCTTTAAGAGCTGAATTAGTAGATGCAGACAGTAACCCACCAAACACCACGACGGTGGACACATAGGGCTCAACCACAATGCCTTTACCCATTTCTTCCATAACTGCCGCTATGTCTACGACCGTGCCACCAAAGCCACCGTACTCTTCAGCGAAGGGTACTGACAACCAGCCAAGTTCAGCAAACATTGACCAGAACTCACGGCTAATGCCGTCGTCTGATTCGATAATGCCGCGACGTGTATCAAAGTCATATTGCTCACGAACAAAACGCGAGACGCTGTCTTTGATCATGGTTTGTTCTTCGGAAAACTCAAAATTCATGTGTAAACTCCTAAAATCTTTTTAAGGGCCGTTAAAGCCGTTTTATAGGCCAAGAACGGCTTTGGCAATCACGTTGCGCTGCACTTCGTTGGAACCACCATAAATGGTAGCTGCTCGCCCGTACATGTACTTGCCACGCGCTTCAGCGGCAAAGTCATGACCAAGCTCATCGCTGCTAAGGTCACTGGGCAATGCACCACCATAGTTGGCTGCTAACTGCAGTTGCAGTTCATGAATAGCCTGACTAATCTCAGTACCTTTGATTTTTAACAATGAAGACTCAGGTCCCGGCATGCCGCCAGACGCCATGGAGGCAAATACACGGAGCTCGGTGTACTCTAATGCCATGAGTTCCATTTCAATGTCTGACATGCGCATTTGGAAGACGGGATCCTCAATCATTGGCTTACCACCATTAATCTCAGCCGTCGCGCGCTGCTTAAGACCGTCAAGCATACGCTTGGAGTCCGCCACTTCTGCCATACCGGTGCGCTCGTGCGCCAATAGCGCCTTAGCGTAGGTCCAGCCTTTGTCCTGCTCACCAATAAGGTTCTCAGTAGGCACCGCTACGTCTTCAAATAGTACTTCGTTGAGGCTGTGCTTGCCGTCAATAGTGACGATAGGCTTAACCGTAATACCTGGAGTGTTCATGTCGATCAGCAAGAAACTAATGCCTTCTTGACGTCGAATACCCTTGGAGGTTCTCACTAAGCAGAAAATCCAGTCGGCGTATTGCGCAAAGGTAGTCCAGATCTTACGGCCATTAACAATGTAATTGTCACCCGCATAATCTGCAGAGGTACTTAAGGCCGCCAAGTCTGACCCAGCACCCGGCTCTGAGTAACCCTGACACCACCAGTCTTCGCTATTAAGAATACGGGGTAAGAAGCGCGCTTTTTGCTCTTCGGTACCAAAGGTATAAATAACCGGTGCTACCATTTTCAAACCAAACGGAACTACATCGGGAATACCCGCTAGACCACGCTCAGTCTCATAAATAAATTTTTGTGTGCTAGTCCAGCCAGTGCCGCCGTACTCTTTGGGCCAACCGGGTGCGATCCATCCTTTAGCATGCAACTTCTTTTGCCAAGCTACAATGTCACTCTTGTAGTCTGCAGCGGGATCAGAACCTAGGCGAGTCGATGCGGCACCGTCGTATTCTGCTGCAAAAAACCCTTTTACTTCATTGCGAAAGGCAACGTCTTCTGCTGAAAATTTAATATCCAATTTCTTAGCTCCTATGATATGAATGCGCCACAAGAAATGGCGGCCTATAAATGCTTAGAGACACTGTAGGTTATGGCACTTATTGGGTCAATACTTCGAGGGGCCTTTAAAAGCGTCCCGCTGGTCATGTTATTGAGATAACAAGACGTTCCATATTTTCAATTGGGGAGCATTCAACCCCGAGGCTACCTTGGGTTGATGCGTTGATAACTGAATAGGTGCCCTACTCGGCTTTTCGAAGCGACCAAAATTAGTCCAGTAACCAAGCATTGCAGCCTGTACCGCTTGATCACACGATTTATGTCAGCGTTGCAACTCATAGCCACTTCACTGATTAGCTAGCATAGGCCACTTTGAGTCGTTGCTTAAACACTTTTCCACTTTCTTCTCTGGGTAAACTGTCATGTAAATCAAGTTGTCGGGGATATTTAAAACGTGATATTTTTCCATCAAGAAAAGCATGCACTTGCTGCAAGCTTAGCGAGTGGCCCACTTGGCAGGTCACTGCGGCAACGACTTTTTCACCAAACTCTTTATCGGCTATGCCAAATACGGCGCAGTCTAATATCTGCGGCATTTCTACCATAGCGGCCTCAATTTCAGCTGGGAATATATTAGCGCCACCTGAAATGATCATGTCTTTTTTACGGTCGTTGATATACAAATACCCTTGAGCGTCAACATATCCAATGTCGCCAACCGTCGTATGGCCCTGATAGCGCTCGTCTGGTTCGTTTTCAGCCGAATTGGTATAGACAAAATCTCCGAACATGGGCAAGTAGACATAAATTGAACCAGACTCACCCACGGCAAGTTCATTTTTATCATCGTCTAATATTTTGATCGATCCGCCAGATAATATTTTACCCACCGAGCCGGGTTTTTTGATCGCTTCTTCTGATGAAATTAATGTCATAAAACCTATTTCACTAGCACCATAGGACTCATAAAATATGGGGCCAAACCAATCTATCATGGCTTTCTTGACGTCAGCTGGCCAAGCAGAGCCGGATGAAATCCCAAACTTAAGAGACGAGATGTCGTATTTTTCTTTTACCTCTTTTGGCAGCTTTAACAAACGTATCATCATAGTGGGGACTATGTAGGTATGAGTAATTTTATAGCGCTCGATGTCAGCTAAAAACTTCTCAGCATCAAATTTTGGTTCAATATACATATCGGCGTATCTGGCAGCGATACAGCACAAAGACAATGCATTTGGTGCGCTATGATAAATCGGTGCTGAGACGTAAAAACGGTCACCTTTTTCTAGTCTCAAGAGCGTCCGGGCCAGCCGTTCATAGACACCATAGGGATCGGACTGAGACTGACTCACTTGTCGTCGAATACCTTTAGGACGTCCTGTACTGCCTGAGGTGTACGAAAAAATACCCCTAAAAGGCTTTATTGCTGTTGAGATTGGATTGGCGTTTTCAAGTAAGGTTGTCATGTCCTCACATCGGCTTTCTAGAACAGTTTTCTCTTGTTTTTTAATGTTGTAACTAACCAGGATATTTTCAGGCGTAGGGTAAACTAATATACACGCTTGTTCAGATAACTCATTTATTGCCGCACTAGCAAGATCGGCATGGGCTATTAAGACGGAGGCACCCGAGTCTGTCAGAATATGTTGTAGCTCTGAGCCAGTCGCGTGCCAATTGAGCGGTACGAAGCTAATCTCCAAATATCTGCAGGCTTCAATTATTTCGAACTGCCTTACATCATTTCGCAACAATATGGCAACGACGCCACCGGCTTGTAGCCCTTTAGAGCGAAGTACAGTCGCTAGCTTTTTGACATTGTTATCAAATTCTTCAAGACCAATCTTACTGTTATTAAAAAATATATTCATAGCTGTAATACTCTAGATGAAAATTGAAAAACCCTGGTAGCTATGAAAAAAGATGGCAAACATGCTGTGGATTCTATAAAAAACCGCGATTGTCTTACTTTGTTACTAGACCGGCAACGGTGACCGGCTTAGCTCTTCATTAGTGATATACAGTCTTTGTACCTTCGGCGTCCTCTAAAGTTATCAAGAAATATAAATACTCTTCACATGTTAAATTCGCGAGGGCCAGCCCAAGCGCGTCTGCGCCGCTTTCAAAGGATTGCTCTAATTTCGATTTTCCGCTTCTCTCAACACCCATAACTTTTAACCTTTTTAACCTTTTTAACGATAGATATGCCCGTGTCTACAATGAAGTGACCGTTGCACACCTTTCTGTTTGTCTACATAACCAATACGGATCTCTGGTGAGATAATTCTGTAAAGCCATGCTTGCCGTGGTATGCACCCATACCGCTGCCGTTCACGCCACCAAAAGGTAATGCAGGCACATTAAAATGCACGGCGCAATCATTGACAGTCACACCGCCGGAGGATGTTTTACTTAATATCATTTCTATAAAGTCATCATCTTTGGTAAATATGTAAAGAGCCAATGGTTTGGGCTGTTGTTGAATGCCTAAAACGGCCTCATCTACATGATTATAAGTAAAGATATTAAGTATGGGGCCAAACGTTTCTTCTCCCATGATTTTGGCATTCGTGGGTACGTTTGTCATAATTGTCGGATGAATTGACCGCAATTCGGTGTCAGCTTGACCGCCAAAAACGATATTTGCGCCCTTTTCTCTGGCATCGTCGATATAACTTTTTACACGATCAAAGTTACGCTCATCAATCATTTTGCCATTTACTTCTGGGTTGAGTTTCCCATCCTTGTAATACAATGACTGGAAAGTGCCTTGAACTATGGCCATGAACTCCGATGCCATTTCTTGTGGCACCCAAATGTTTTCCGGGCACAGGCATACCTGACCATGGTTGATGTTGCGCATCACCGCAATTTTTTCGGCAGCATCTTGCAGGTCGGCTGTACGATCAACAATAACCGGGTTTTTCCCACCTAATTCAAGCGTGACAGACGCTAGATGCTTGGCGGCCGCGGCCATGACAATTTTCCCAACCGCTGGGCTGCCGGTAAAGAAGACATGATCGATGGGTAGTTCTAGCATTTCGTTGGCGAGAGCGACGCCTCCTTCAAAAGCGGCTACATCTTTTTCGTCAAACACGTCACGAATAATGTCCGCCGCAAGCTTGCTGATATTAGGTGCCAATTCGTTTGGTTTAATCATGGCGCAGTTACCCGCAGCTATGATGGACACTAAAGGCGCGAAAAGCAGAGCGAAAGGAAAATTCCAGGGACTAAATAACAGAACGATACCTCGTCCTTCAGTAATGATTCGTGCGCGGCTATCAACCAAGGGGGTTGGGTCGACCTCAACGGGTGCCATCCAATTGGCCAGCTCTTCGACACAGTGTTCAATCTCACCATAGATTATTAACAACTCAGCTTCTGCTGTCTCCGCATCTCGCCGTAAGTCAGCGTGAAGCGCTTGTATGACGTCTTGTTTTCGCGACTGAATTACCTGCTTTAAACGTTGCAGTTTATCGATTCTTTGTTTGGCGCTCGATGCTTTATTAACCCATTTTTGTTGGGATTGTAGTTTAAATACAGAATGAATATTACTTGATAATTTAGTCATATTTAATGCCCTCTATCGATTGAATATTGCGTGATAATTTAGTCATATTTATGTTCTGCGGACTAGTTGACCGTCAATTTCTGTGGCGCATAAATTCAAGTTGGCATTCTCTTTTAGCGCACATTTATAAATTATTTGATTGCGTATGCAGCCCATGGAAATGCCCCTCTGAACTCTGCAACCGACGACATACTGACATTAAATATATTTATCGTCAATCAGCCGACTGCAGAAATAGTTTACCAAGTTTTTCGAGTCTAGATTGAATAATCGATCGATCTTTACGCAATTATCACTGTAATTACAGGGGCTTATAGTCTAACAAGGGTTCAAATTAGGATTGATCACCATAGAGTGGAATACTATTTATAAGGTTTTGACGACGATATAGATTTGCAGGATTTGACTGAAATTAAATTTTATTGACACTTAGTACGTTTTATGTCATTTTTGATTCAGTACAAATAAATGAATAAGCGTAGTCGTAGAGTTCGGCGTTTTGTAGATAACCCCGCGATTATGATAAAAACTACTAAATTCGAGGATCCTACATGCATATAATATCTAAACAGGCACCCTTACTTGCCGCAATCGCGCTTGCCACGGCGACATCATTTTCTCAGGCGCAAATGCTTGAGGAAGTTGTTGTTACTGCACAGAAAAGGGCTGAGAGCCTACAGGATGTCCCCATTTCGGTAACTGCCATACAAGGTGACAAGTTACAGTCTGCAGGCATACCTAACATGTCTGCAATGGCAGACAATGTCCCTAACCTTTTCATATCAGACGCAGCAGTGAATACCAATATTTTCATGCGTGGTATGGGCTCTGGCAATAACCAAGCGTTTGAGCAATCTGTCGGCATGTACATCGACGGAGTCTATATGGGACGTGGACGACAGTACCGATCACCTTTTGTTGACATAGAGCGTGTCGAAGTATTACGGGGCCCACAGGGCACTTTATTTGGTAAAAATACGGTCGCAGGTGCAATCAACGTCACCACTGCATCACCGGATGCCGGAGAAGACTTTAATGGCAGCATCGCCATTTCAGCAGAAGAAAACGGCGGCAAGATTGCTGAAGGTTATGTGAGCGGTGCGGTCACTGATACCTTTGCCCTGCGCTTTGGTGGTAAGTTACGTGAGACAGATGGTTACATGAAAAACCAGTTTCTGGGTACTGATGAACCTTCACTGGATGAAACCATGTACCGCCTTACCGCAGTTTGGCAACCTACCGACAATTTGGACGTTAACTTCAAATACAGTCACTCTGATTATGACCGAGTGGGCGCACCTTCCACAGCCAAATTATTTTTAGACGCTGACGGTCGAGCACGAGATGTTCCTAATGCAAGTGACTTTGCGGGGATTGCATACGCGGCAATGGATAACTTTTTCCCTGATTTTGTGGCCGCCACACAAAAAGAATTTACAACCTATAAGGACAATAATCTGGGGTTCGATGGTAATACGGCACAGATTGGTAGAAACCCAGAAATTAGTCAAAATGAAACGGACAACCTGGTACTGAAAGTTGATTGGGATTTGGATGGTATGCTGTTTACTTCGATCACCGGCTCGTCGTCCTATGAGTCACTCGACGGCGTTGATGTGGACTGGTTACCACTGCAGTTTATTTCCCGGGATGATGATCAGGAGTTCGAACAGTTTAGTCAGGAATTCCGTATTACTTCGCCGGGCGGAGAGTTTTTTGATTATGTTGCCGGTTTGTACTACGAAAAAAGTACTCTGGAGTTTGATCGCCGAGTGGATCTGGACACCAATTTAGGAGGTCTTACGCCTCAACTCATTGGTGTAGACAACTTATTTATTTTGCTGAGTGGCGGCCAGTATTCGGCCAACCAGTCAGCTCGAAATCACTTGTATTCACTGGACTCGAATTCTTGGGCTGCATTTGGCCAAGGTACCTTTAACCTTAGCGACTCGCTTCGAGTAACCGTTGGTCTTCGTTATACCGAAGAAAATAAAGATGTAGAGACCAGTCAGTTTCTTTCCGATGACAATACTGGGCTCTCTACTCCGAGTATGAATCCGTTTTTGACGACTATTTGGGCGGAAAACTTTAACTCGTACAACTATAAATACAAGGAAAAGCGTGCAACCGACAAATGGCTGCCGTCGGTTAATGTTCAGTGGGACGTTATTGATGACACTATGCTGTACTTCAGCTTTACACAGGGCTTTAAAAGCGGTGGATTCACCGGTGCTGATGATGGAGAGCCGGCTGGCTATGTCGCCGGTCAGGCACCTAACCCTGTCCAGATGGTCTTTACCGACCCTGCTGATGAGTTCGAGTTTCAAGATGAAGAGGTGGATGCATTCGAAATTGGTGGCAAACACACGCTGCTCGATGGCGGCATGACCATGAACTGGGCGGCTTTTTACACCGAGTATGACAATCTGCAAGTATCGGTGTTTAAGGGCGTGGGCTTTGGTGTCACCAATGCAGCCTCTACCATAGTGCAAGGGGTCGAGGTTGATCTCAATTGGCAGGCTACGGATGATCTGCGCGTTGGAGCCAGCGGTGGTTGGTTGGATTCTGAGTTTGATAAGTACCCCACTGCCCCCTGCACCGCGATCCAGCTTGATGTAGACCAAGCCTGCGGCACACCTGCCGGATTCACCAACAATGATCTGTCAGGACAGGAGACCACCTACGCGCCGGAATACACTGCTGCACTGTTCTTTGATTACACTACCGATGTGAGCGGCAATGGCATGGAGTTTTTCGTTGGCGGTGAACTCAACTATAGCGATGATTTCTCCCCTGATGGAGACAACGACCCTTTAGATCGTATCGATAGTTATAGCAAAACCAACCTGCGCTTAGGTTTGCGCGGCAAGGATTGGGAAGTAATGGCCTTTGGGCGTAATATCTTCGACAAGGAAGTATTTGCTCAGAGTGTTGACGTTCCTGTACTGGCCGGCTCACACTTCAGGTTCATTGATGAAGGTGCTGTATTTGGAGCGCGCGTTAAGTACGACTTTTAGACCTTATTGAGACCCTAGTAAGTTACTGGCTCATTGAGCAAGCCTGCATTTATTGCAGGCTTTTTTTTGCGGTAAAGAAAGGCCCTAAGGCCGCATTGATTGCGAACAAATCGATATTGGAGTTATCCAACCCAGCCTTGGCTATTACTTTATGTCCCGCAGGCAAACCTCCCTTTTGTGAGTAGGACTCTTTAACTGTGATTGGATCGAACGACCCAGCTTGGTTGTTTGTAACGGATATAACCAGCATGTTAATGCTATTTCTAGTATTGGAGAGGGCCACATTCCCATTTGATTCAATCTACGACAAAATCTAGGCTATTGGGACTCCAGCGTATACTTTTATCGCCGCTGTGCACTGTATATGCGCTTAGGTGTCGGTTAACACCGCAGGATTTTGCAGCCCACGCATAAATACACTCACAAAACGGTTTACCCGCATTTTGTAGATTTCTATATCCGTTGAAGTATGTCTGAGACCCAAAAGAGTAAGGTTCAAAAGCTCAGAGACTGCAGGCGCCGTCAGCAAAGCTGCCTTCAGATCAATCTCTTTCTTACGATTTGCCGACTTCAGGGCAGCCGTCAGTATATCCTTAGATTGCGCAAATGAGTCCGCAAAGCTGTCGCCACAAAGGCGAAAATAAGTCTCCGCAATCTCTTCACCATGGACTGATTCAATGAGCATCTGATGCAGGGGGAGGTATCTTGCTAGCAACGCAGCCTCGATTCTTGATGTCAGATCTAACGCTGATAACCCTAAGCATCGTTTCGCTTCAACTAATCCAGATTCAGTGACGGATATTAATACGCAGCGAAAAATGTCATCTTTATTTTCAAAGTATGAGTACAGAGACGCCCTCGAAATGCCAAGAGCAGTTGCAATATCGTGCATTGATGTCTTGCGATAGCCGTAATTTTTGAACGTTATAAACGCAGCATTGAGTATGGCTTCTCGCTTGTTTTCTTTGGCTAGATTTTGCATATTTTTACAGTCAGTATCTGATGCTCGTTTTGTAATTAGGACAAGTCTGACAACAGTATCCCTTTATGTCAATTTGTTACTCTGCTCATCACAGCCGGACAACAGTAAGCACAACAAAATGGACAACGAGCCCCGCAATAAGCCGGCACTTTCTACCGATTAAATTGCCGCGGCGAGATAACTGGCCTGATTAATCGCGGCCTTAGCATCCAGCTCTGAGGCTTCGAACGCACCGCCAATCAAACTCGCGTCTAGACCCATGGCGGTAATTTCATCGAACAACCCACGCTTGGGAAGCTGGCCAGCACACACAATCACTGTGTCGACTTCGAGTACCGATGGCATGCCGTCTGTGCTGATGTGTAAGCCTTGATCATCAATTTTATGGTACTCAAGGCCATTCAACATTTTAACACCACGCTGAGCTAGCGAGATACGGTGAGTCCAACCCGTCGTTTTGCCTAAACCTCGGCCAACCGGACTAGATTTACGCTGCAGTAAGTAGACCTCTCGATCAGCTTTTGCAATCTCAGGCTTAACGCCTGTGACACCGCCACGGGGATGATTTTCAAAATCTATGCCCCACTCTTTTGCAAATACGTCTCGATCTAACGCGCCTGAGACGCCGCTGTGCATAATAAGCTCGGAGACATCAAAGCCAATACCGCCGGCCCCCATGACAGCCACGCGCTTGCCCACTTCACAGTTACCCCGAATTACGTCGATGTAACTGACCACGCTGGGATGATCGATACCTTCGATCTCTGGCGTGCGAGGCGTGATACCTGTAGCGACCACGACATGATCAAAGTCATCCTGTTTGAGTTGCTCTGCAGACACCGTGGTATTGAGATGGACATCAACATTATGTATTTCTAGCATGCGCTTGTAGTAACGCAGTGTTTCATAAAATTCTTCTTTGCCCGGTACCTGTTTGGCCAAATTAAACTGGCCGCCAATCTCAGTGGCCGCATCAAATAAACTCACATGATGGCCGCGCTGCGCCGCAACGGTGGCATAAGACATTCCAGCTGGACCTGCGCCAATGACAGCAATCTTTTTTGGCGATGCGGTGATTCGATAATTAAGTAGAGTTTCATGGGCCGCTCGTGGATTAACCAAGCAACTGACTGACTTACCACCAAAGGTATGGTCCAAACAGGCCTGATTACAGGCGATGCAGGTATTAATTTCGTCTTCTCTGCCTTCAAACGCTTTGTTGACCAACTCCGCATCGGCCAACATAGGACGCGCCATAGAGACTATGTCTGCATGGCCATCTACCAATACCTGTTCAGCAACATCTGGCATATTGATGCGGTTACTAGTGATGGTGGGAATCTTAATTTCTTTACGCAAGCGGCCCGTAACGCCAGCAAAGGCGGCTCTTGGCACCATGGTTGCGATGGTCGGTACGGTGGACTCATGCCAGGTAAAGTGAGTGCTGATAATCGTGGCACCCGCCTTCTCCATTTCTTTGGCAAGCAATACCACTTCATCCCAAGACATTCCACCTTGGAGCATATCCATAGCCGCAATACGAAAAATTAATATAAAGTTCTCACCGACTTCAGCACGACAGCGGCTCATGATCTCTAGTGGGAAACGCATTCGGTTCTCGTAACTGCCGCCCCATTGATCATCTCGCTGGTTGGTTTTCTCCACCAGAAAGGTACTCAGTAAATAGCCCGCAGAGCCAATGATTTCGACGCCGTCGTAACCGGCTAGCTGAGCCATTTTTGTGCACTGCACGTGGTCATCAATTTGCTTTTGAACGCCCTCTTCGTCTAATTCGTTGGGCACCATACGCGCTATTCGCGAGGGGATAGCGGATGGCGCAACACACGCTGGAGTGCCTGCCAGTGGCCCCGCATGCAATATTTGCATACAGATCTTAATATCTGGGTCTACAGCATGCACTGCGTTGGTTACTAGGCGGTGGTCTTCGGCCTCTTCTGGCGTTGACAATTTTGCGCCAAAGCCGCCTTCCATGTTCGGCGAGATGCCCCCGGTGATCATCATGCCAACACCGCCCCTAGCTCGCTCAGCAAAATATTCGGCAAGTCGAGGAAAGCCATCATCAGCCTCTTCCAGACCCGTGTGCATGGAGCCCATCAGTACCCGATTTTTAATTGAGGTAAATCCCAGATCAAGTGGCGAGAATAGATTCGGATATACGGCGTGCTTGGTCATTGGTTTCCCCAATTTTTATTATGTTATGTCATCAAAGCTTACAGCGAGATGGCTTTTTGAAACGCTGGACGGGCCTTTAAACGCTCGTAGTAGGCTTTGGTGTTGGGCTTGAACCCATCGGCTATGCCCAGCGATTCGGCTAATTGCTGTCTCTTATACACATCTCCGAGCCCACGAGACTCCTGAGCATCTCG
>OJDL01000487.1_pt1 | contig 13566 bp, 17 predicted proteins | sample 1592681 | NCBI WGS metagenome assembly OJDL01 (sample SAMN05416885, study PRJEB24817) | seawater metagenome | isolation source: Sea water | place: Canada:Atlantic | collected 2013-11 | reverse complement strand
TCTACACACTGCATATCGTCGGCAGCGTCAGATGTGTATAAGAGACAGGACTATAGAAACATCTTTATTCAAGAGAGACGAATCGACCAAGGAGTTAAGTTTTGGGCAGAAAATCAGAGCTCTTTGGCTCGAGCCTCAAAGAAATATAGTGTAGCTCCAGAAGTGATAGTTGCTATTATTGGGGTGGAAACCTCCTATGGTCGAAACAAGGGAAGTTATCGCGTCATTGATGCATTGTCGACACTTGCATTTGATTACCCTAGGCGCAGCGCATTTTTCACTAAGCAGCTAGAAAATTTTTTGTTGCTAGCTAGAGAGCAAAATCAAGACCCTTTGGCTTTGATGGGCTCGTATGCTGGAGCAATGGGTTATGGACAATTTATACCTAGCAGTTATCGTAGTTACGCTGTAGATTTTGATGGCGATGGATTCTCAGATATCTGGAACAACACAGCGGATGCTATAGGTAGTGTGGCCAACTATTTTTCCCGTCATGATTGGAAAATGGACGGTGAAGTTGTTGTCCGAGCACATTTTGATAAGGATTCCGATTTGTCTTTGGCAAACAAGCTAAAGCTGGACAAGAATATTAGTGATCTAGGTTCGCTTGGATTTTCCCCTATTCAGGCTTTACCGGCTGATGTTAAAGCTTTGCCAGTACTATTAGAAGGGCCTAACGGTAATGAGTTTTGGTTGGGGCTTCATAATTTCTATGTTATTACTCGATATAATCACAGCCATCTATACGCAATGGCTGTGCATGAATTAAGTCAGTTGATCTTGGAGAGAGCGGGTAAAAATAAGATGTAAATATACATCAAAAAAAAGGGGGGTCTGCGATAGATTTTCTCATAATGTTAGAGATTTTTTTAGTAAGTTTGCTGATTGCCTTGAAGTCAAAATCAAAGATTTATTCGAGCATAAAGGCGGTCTAACTAAGGGGCGTGATTAATTTTTCTGATAAGAGCTTGGACCCATGCTAGAATCAATGCATAAATTTTTTGAGGTTGCCGCAGCATTTTTTGTCAATCACCTTATAAAGCGATCTATTATTATGCGAAAAACAACATTTATTATTTGGTTATTTTTATTTTCTCTTATAATGCCGGCTCATGGAAAGATATTGATTCCAGCACCTCCTGCTCTGGCTGCCAGTGCTTGGATTTTAATTGATGCAAATACTGGCAAGGTTTTAATTGAGCATAATGCAGACCAACAGTTGCCACCTGCAAGTTTGACAAAAATTATGACTAGCTATTTAGTTGCTTCAGATATAGATAGCGGCAAGATAAGCGAAGATGACCAAGTACCCATTAGTGTGGCTGCGTGGAAAATGGGTGGGTCCAAGATGTTTGTTCGCGAGGGAACTCGTGTCCCTGTCATTGATCTTTTGCGAGGAGTAGTTGTTCAATCTGGAAACGATGCTTCAGTGGCTTTAGCTGAGTATCTTGCAGGTAGCGAAACTGCTTTTGCTGATGTCATGAACCAGCAGGCAGCCCTGCTTGGAATGTCTGGAACTCACTATAATAATGCTACAGGCTGGCCGGATGAGGGCCACGTGACTACAGCGAGAGACCTAGCATTGTTATCACGTGCATTAATCCAGAATCACCCTCGGCACTATGGTATTTACGCAGAAAAGTACTTCAAGTTTAATGGTATAAATCAGCCTAATCGAAATCGGTTGCTTTGGCGCGACAGCTCAGTAGATGGCCTCAAAACTGGACATACAGAAGAAGCTGGATACTGTCTTGTGTCTTCCGCTTCTAGAAAAGGAATGAGGCTTATTTCAGTAGTGATGGGAGCAAGTACCGAGTCAGCAAGAGCTCAAGAAACCCAGAAACTTTTAGCATATGGATTTCGCTACTATGAAACGGGAAAATTTTATGCTGCAGGCGATGTCGCTCAAGAAGATGCACGGGTTTGGTATGGCGTTACGGACAAGATAAATCTTATTGTTTCTGAGGATGTCTACCTCACGATACCCCAGGGTTCGCAAAAAGATCTTGAAGCTAAAATATTGTTAGATGAAACTATTGAGGCTCCAATTTCTGAGGGGCAAGAGCTAGGAAAAATGTTTATTTCCTTCGAAAATGAACTATTAGTAGAGCTTTCTATAGTTGCGCAGCAAGCAATAGATGAAGCAGGTTTGTTTGCCAGACTATGGGATTCAGTCGAAATACTGTTCAGGGATGCCCAGGAGGAATGAGCAAAAAAGATTTAGCGCAACCAGCCCCGATAAAAAATATCAAAAGATATGAGTCCCAAGATCCCCCTAAAATAGAGTATCCTTGCGACTATCCAATTAAAGTTCTCGGGGATTCTGGGATAGATCTATACACATTAGTGATGACTGTGATGGAATCCTATTCTCCTGGATTCAATAAATCAAAAACAACGGTCAAGGATAGCAAAAATGGTACTTATCAGGCTATTACAGTAACTATAACAGCCACTGGTACTGAACAGATTCAGTCTTTATTTGATGACCTGAAAGTTAATCCACTAGTTAAGATGGTGCTTTAAGTTATTTTTTATGCCCCAGCCCTCTGATTTACCATTAATTGTTCGCTATCTAGGTTGCTGCCAATACTTAGAAATTTTTGAAGCTATGAAGTTGTTTACATTAAATCGTCAAAAAAATACCCCTGACGAAATCTGGTTGTTGGAGCATTTTCCTGTGTTTACTCAAGGGCAAGCTGGAAACAAAGACCATGTTTATTCCCCTGGAGACATACCCGTCATTCAAAGTGATCGAGGGGGGCATGTGACCTATCATGCTCCAGGTCAAATTACTGTGTACCTGCTTATAGACTTGCAGCGTCTTGGCGTTGGCGTTAGGGATATTGTAACTTTGATTGAAAGATCAGTTATAGAAACTTTAGCCCACTGGGGTATTCTAGCGACAACACACAATAAAGCCCCAGGAGTTTTTGTTGGTGATGCAACCGAAAGCCTCACTGGTGTTAAAAAGATTGCTTCCTTGGGCTTGAGGGTCCGGCGCGGGTGCAGTTATCATGGGTTTAATTTAAACGTAGATATGGATCTTCAGCCTTGGTCAAGAATAAACCCCTGCGGTTTGAATATTGAAATGACGCAGATGCTTGATGTCGTTGAAGGCAACCGCTCTTTGACTGATATCTCCAGTTACATTGCAAATATTTTGGCTGAAAAATTAGGTTATAATAAATACAAGACTGAGACTACATTGGGTTGCTAGCTTTGGCATCTTAACGGTGTACACTCAGCCTACATAGCTAGACTCGCTTAGTAAAAATTCGTTTGAGCAATTTTATATGACAGATCTTAATGCAGTCCCTCCTAAACGTACAAGACGTATTAAGCAGGGAGAGAAACTTCGAAGTGCTGACAAGGTTGAGCGTATACCTGTGAAAGTAATACCCACGGAAACAATTCTCCGCAAACCTGATTGGATGAGAGTCCGCATATCTTCTTCACCTAAAGTTCAAGAAATTAAAAATATTCTTCGAAAAAATAAATTATCGACAGTGTGCGAAGAAGCAGCTTGCCCAAATCTTAGTGAATGTTTTGGGAATGGTACAGCTACGTTTATGATCATGGGTGAAATTTGCACTCGCCGCTGCCCGTTTTGTGATGTTGGCCATGGCAAACCTAACCCACTTGACTTAAACGAGCCAGCAAGCCTGGCTAAAGCTATCCATGAAATGAAATTACAGTATGTTGTGGTTACCTCTGTGGATAGAGATGATTTGAGAGACGGCGGTGCCCAGCACTTTGCAGATTGTATACGTGAAGCGAAGGCCTTAAGTCCTGATCTTAAGGTTGAGGTATTAGTTCCAGATTTTCGTGGACGTATGCAGGTAGCCTTGGATATTCTATCCGCAACGCCCCCTGATGTATTTAATCATAATATGGAGACTGTTTCGCGGCTGTATCGCGAAGCTAGACCAGGGGCTAATTACGACTGGTCTCTTAAATTACTGCATGACTACAAGTTAAAAAATCCTAATGTGCTCACTAAATCTGGGTTAATGGTAGGACTTGGGGAAACTAAAGATGAACTGTTTCGCACACTTGACGACCTCAAGAAGCATAATGTCGATATGATAACAATTGGTCAATATCTTCAGCCATCTAGGAATCATCTTCCAGTTGATCGTTTTGTCCATCCAGAAGAATTTGCTGAGTATGCAGAGTACGGGCATCGTATCGGATTTAATCAGGTGGCCTCTGGTCCATTAGTTCGCTCCTCATACCATGCAGATAAGCAGGCAAGAGGGGAAGAAGTAAAATAACTTAATAGCCATAAGGTTAAATTTTATGGCTAATAAAAGGACCAAGAATGTTAGATCCAAATCTCGTGGATATATTTAACGCGACAGTTTACCGTGGTGAAAAAAAGGTATTTGATGGGTTTTCTCTATCTATAAAAAATAAACAAAGCACGGTTATTATAGGCCCCAATGGCGCAGGAAAAAGTACTCTCCTGAAGCTCCTCTCTCGAGAAATCTATCCAGTTTCAAAAGAAAATTCATTTGTAAAAATACTCGGTATGGAGCTACCAACTCTCTGGGATCTTAGAAAAAAAATAGGCCTAGTCTCTGCTGATCTTCAATTAGAATTTGTTCCAGAGGTGAGTGGTTTAGGGGTTGTGATTTCTGGACTACATAATTCAATTGGTTTATTTCATCACCAAGTCATTTCTGATTCGGAATTAAAATGCGGGGAAGAAATATTAGAATATTTGGGTATAAAAAATTTAGCGAATCGTCGCTATCGCGAAATGTCTACAGGCCAGCAGCGTCTTTGTCTGTTGGGGAGAGCTTTGATTCATAACCCAGATCATATGATTCTTGATGAGCCAACAAATGGCTTAGATTTAAGGGCGACCTATCAGTATCTTGGAATCGTTCGAGAGCTTCTTGGTCAAGGAAAAACTATTTTGTTGGCTACGCACCACATTCATGAGATACCGCCAGAAATAGAACGTTTAATTTTCATTCGCGATGGTAAAATTATTGCTGATGGAGATAAAATGCAACTATTGACAGGTAAGCTGATGTCAGAGTTATTTGATACACCTTTGAAGGTAACCACATCTAATGGTTTTTATCAGGTCTTGCCAGTATAGGTTTAACGCAGGATAATTCGCAGCCATATTTTTAATATGACGATATATAAAGTAGTTCGACCACTAACATAGCAAGCAGGAAAGAATTAATCATGAAAATTATAAAAGATAGTGTGGTAGCATTTCATCATAAAATGACAGATGAGAAGGGTGAAGTCGTCGAAAGCTCAGCAGGTCAAGAGCCCAGCATGTTCTTGTATGGGCACAAAAATATGATAGAGACATTAGAGCACTCAATGTCAGGAAAGGAGTCTGGGGACAAGTACACTGTGACACTTCAGCCTGAAATGGCTTACGGCCGACTAAACCTAAAAAATAGAATGAGAGTTGCCAAAAAAAGTATCGGACAGGAAGGAAAGTTAGAGCCCGGCATGGTGGTTCCTTTAAAAACAGTAGAGGGTACTCGCCCCGTAACTATCGCTAAGGTTGGTAAATTTAATGTTGATATAGACTTCAATCACCCTTTAGCAGGGAAAACGTTAACATTTGATATTGAAATTGTAGATGTTCGTGAGGCAACCCTTGAAGAGATAAAGCAGGGAAAGCCGCAATCCAGCGCTAATATCTAGTGCTGGTAATCTAATAGAATTGCAACTGCAACCCTAGTGTAACTGTATCTGTTTTGTTGCCAGCGTACCCAGAAGCATTTGCATCTCCTCGCGCATAGTTGAGGTTTAAGCTCGTTTTATTGCCAAAAATAATGTAATTAGTGCCCCATTCTGTTGTAGCGCTGCTTTTGGCTCCGCTAGGGTTGTTTTCTGTGTGCCGAAAATAGGGTTGTAGTTTTCCAGGCCCAACTTTATTTGGAAGCAAGTAGCCCGCTGTAGTGTAAAACGTATCACCATCAAAGATGCAAAAGCATTCAACGGTTGTATCTGTTGGTCTTGATACAGGGCTGAAGTCCGCATCCATTTCTTTGTAGCCAGCTCCAAAGTTAAATACTCCTTGGTTGGGAAAAATTCTTTCAGAAAATACATCAAAGGCGTAACCGGAAAAGTCACCTGATTCTGAGATGCTGCCAGTGCCATCAGACTGGGATTGAAGAGTTACAGCAGTTGTTAGAATGTTACCTTGAGCCCCATGATAAGTAGCGCTAGTATAGTAGTGGCCGTGCTGAGGCTCTACATTGAGAAAGTTATAAGCAAGTCGGCCTGCGTATAATAGGTGATCAGAGTCGTTGCCATAGTCATCTTCTAGGCCGTCAAAGGCACCTAGTAAATATTGAAACCTCTCTTTTGTTCCCCAAAATACGGCACCCTCACTTCGCCCTAACTGGCCAGCACCAACATGATAGGCGGAGAATAAAGGTTGACGATATTGATTCCAGCTCAATGAGGAATAAGGGCCATTGAGCCCAGGACGGTCAGAGGGGACTAGCGTCCTACCCACCCATAAATTAGCAGAAGGATTAAACTCAAATTTCAATAGAGCATCGATAGTCATCATCGAATCGCCCTCGTATTTTTCTGTATTAATGTTGAATTTTAAGTATTCATGGAGTTGGCCGGATATATAGAGGCGCATACTATTGATTGAAAATTCTGAGCTATCGTCGGTGTTGCTGTTGCGTGAAGTTGTTTGAAGACGGAGGCCTCCTCCGACAGACAGCCAGACTGTGTCGTTATGTTTCAGCATAAGGCCTTTTAGTGGAGCGCCGGCCACTGCACTCGATGATAGACAAAAAAAAATAAATAGAAGCGGGATGCAGGTCTTAAATAGAGTTGATAAGAATATTTTTTTGACTTGAAATGCCTGCATTATTCTAAATACCTCATGATGATAATTGATTTTTAATTATAACACGGGGTATGTTTATTTATATGTGGTTAGTCAGGTCGTTAGACCTTGATAGAGGCATTGTTCCATGCGTTATTTTTAATGGGTTGATAAACTTTGATTATAAAATCTACCTCTGTAGATAGACAGTCAAGCTCATTCAGGCTGGCTTGAGCTAGCTTGCTTGTTCGCCAGTAAAGTGGTGTCATAGCGACTAGTTGATTAATTCTTTCAGCATTTTTAATCTCAACCTGGTAGCTTAATTTTTCCTCATTCACAAGTAAAAAATTCTCTAGAGCCTCATGCGGCAAGTGCTCCTTAGCCTCCTGATAGAGTAATTTTTTTAACGATAGCAGATGTCTTGGCCCTGCCGAAACAACGACTAATGTACCAGTTTCCTTTAAAATTCTTGCCGCTTCTGCATCATTCCCTGGTGCAAATATTCTCAGCAGGCAATCAACTGAATTAGTTAAAACAGGTAAATCAAAACTGCTTGCAACTGCAAAGCAGCTATTTTTTATTTGGCGACCTACAATTTTGGCAGCTTCTTTTGATATATCTATTCCAAACATATGGATATCATTTCTTTGTGTTAGAAGCTGTCGTAAGTAATAACCCTCTCCGCAACCGCTGTCTAGTAGCACAGAGTTAGTCGCAAGGTATTTATCGATCAGTGAAATAATTTTTTTAGCAAGGGGCTCGTAATGGCCTTCCGCCAAAAAAGCTTGACGACTTTTTACCATAAGCTTTGTATCGCCAGGAGAGGATGATCGTTTCTGGTGAGACAGTAAGAGGTTAATATAACCCTCTTTTGCGGTATCAAAACTGTGTTGATTCGCACACAACCATTGCCGGTCTATATTTTTACCAGAACTACTTAAGGGATTTGATAGCGGTAGCTTGCACACAGGACAAGCCCAGATTGACAGGTGTTTTATGTTAGGCATAGAAAATTATTTTTTTTAAACTAACTTTTATTATTGTGGTAATTTTCATGTGCGATCAGCCAAGATTTTCTTTCTAGCCCGCCGGCATAGCCTGTTAGGTAGCCATTCTTGCTGACAATTCGATGACAGGGCACAATAATTGCAATAGGGTTTTTATTGAGAGCCCCGCCTGCCGCACGAATTGCTAAAGGTCTTTGCACCATACTAGCTATATTGGTATAGGAAGTAGTTTCGCCAAAGTTGATGTTCTTAAGTGCAGACCAAACAGCATTCTGAAAATCAGTTCCTTTGTAATTTAAGGGTAAACTGAATATTTTTCGTATTCCCTTAAAATATTCAGTTAACTCTTTTTGGCATTCCTTGATAAGACTGCAGCTCGAAGAGGGTAAATCTTTTTTATCTATAAACGCTATTTTTGTTATAGCCTTCCCTGATACATCAATTCTTATAAGACCAAGGGGCGAGGCCATGTAATCTGTATAGGTGCTTAAGCTTTGCATCAAGTTTTCATAATTTCAATGCTGCGGATCGGTCCATACTTTTCTCAGTGGCTCACCAAAATCATCATAAATTATTTTTTCTTTTGGAGCAGATTTGACTATTTTTTTTGGAGCAGATTTGGCTTGTCTTCGGGAGTCTATGGCCGCAATTACTTCTGTCAAAGGAGTCCTAGTTATTTTAGGCTCGTTGAATAATGGCGTTTTGAGGCTTGCATGAGGGCTTTCCCTGCCTGTAACACCTTTGTCTATTTCTTGTATCTTTCCGCCTTTACAGGTGAATGCATCGATTTGCTTTTGCAGCTCATCTCTTAGGTCTGCTTTGGTAGGTATTTTATTCACAATTGCTCGCCAGGTTTAAACTTATTGAGTATAACATTAGTTTTAAGTAGAGTCAGCTTTACCAGTGCTCCCATACAGGTGAGCACACTAAAGGTAGTTGGGGAATATGACCGAGTTCAGCCCATGATTGCCCTGGTTGATGGAAATCAGACCCGCATGAAGCAAATAGTTTCTTTTCTGCACACAGATTTGCCAAATCTTTTGTGATGGCAGTATTCTGGTTTCCTGAAATCACCTCCATACCTTCTCCGCCAGCTTGAATGAAGTCATCCAGCAGATTTTTGAGCTTAGTCCTAGTTAATTTGTATTTTGCAGGGTGCGCCAACACAGCAGTTCCGCCTGCTTCTTTAATCCATCTGATAATCTGTGGAACATCAGCCCAAAAGCTTTTTATATCACCAGGCTTTCCAGACCCAAGAAATTTTTTAAAGGCTTGATTGATGTCAGTTACGGCACCAATGTTAACTAAATATTGTGCAAAATGAGGACGACCAACGTTCCCATTGTTCGCAATGCTGTTAGCCCCAGCCAGCGATCCCTTGAATCCCAGTTGATCGAGTTTATCTGCAATCAGGGCTGCTCGCTTCAGTCTCGCTGTGTTCTGAAATGCAACTCCTGCTTTTAAAGCGGGACTATCAAGCTGAACATTAAGACCAAGAATATGGACGTTAGTTTTCTGCCAATAGCTAGAAAATTCAACCCCAGGGATTATTTTGATTGGAAGATTTTCTTCTGGATTAATCTGCTGGTAGGCGCTTACTGTGTCATGATCGGTGATGGAAAGGGTATGGACCCCCATTTGTACAGCTCGACTAACCAGCTCTGCGGGAGTTAGTGATCCGTCTGAGCAGTTACTGTGGCAGTGTAAATCATATGTTATAGATGTGTGCATTTTTTGCCTAATTTCCTTTTAGGTCACTCTATGTCAGTTGCAAAGATTAGGAGTGCGAAGCTATTTTAATGTCAGGTATAATTCTTTTATGAACACCACTTTAACACAAACAGCTTCTCCTATTATAAACCCTATTGATGATCAAAAGCAGCATCAAGTGATAGAGCATACTAGGCATTATATTAAGCTGGGTTCAAAATTATTTGATCAAAGTTTTAATCTCATCCCTGTTGTGTTTGATTTGAGAGGACGAGCTGCTGGTATGTATAAGTGGAAAGCAGCATGGGTCAAGAGCCATGATAAGCTAGGGATAATTCGCTATAATCCTTGGATTTTTGCTAAATATTACGAAGAAAGCTTAGCCGTAACAATTCCTCACGAGGTTGCACATTACTTGGTTAGATGTATGTATGGTATTGATATGGTTAGACCCCATGGATTTGAATGGAAAACTGTAATGAAGGCTTTTGGGGTAGATGATAGCGTCACTGCTAATTTCGATATGACAGGGGTACCTTGTCGTAAGCATAAAAAATTTGAGTATGTATGTGACTGTAGAATTCATCAGCTGAGCACTCTTCGACATAGGAAATGTTCGACTGGTGAAGCTTGCTATTATTGCCGGCGCTGCCGAACTAGCCTTACGTCGACACATAGGAGCCCTGATGCCTAAGCCCTTAAAGTCTTGGTATGTTTATATTATCAGAGCTGATGATGAATCGCTTTATACTGGAATCACGACAAATGTATATCGACGGTTTCAGCAGCACCTAAACAGCAAGCAGGGTGCTAAATATTTCAAGGGGAGAAGGCCCGAGAAAATTGTTTATATTGAGGAAGAGCATGATCGCAGTAGCGCCTCTAAGCGTGAAGCTGAAATAAAATCTTTTAGTCGAGAAAAAAAACTTGTAATTATTAGTCAAGCTAAAAGCGCAAAATCTCTCGGCTGAATAGTTTAGTTTTCCTAGTAAAAAAAAACGTCTATGACGCATTATAAGATGCGGCGTTAAAAGATTTGTGGGTCCTTATTTTTTGAGGAGAGATGTAGTTGGATATTTGGGATGTTGTTGTAGTTGGGGCCGGAGCCGCCGGCTTAATGTGCGCTATTACAGCAGGCAGGCGTGGGCGAAGAGTTTTAGTGCTAGAGGCAGCAAATAGACCGGGCAAAAAGATATTAATGTCCGGGGGCGGTCGTTGCAATTTCACTAACCTACATGTTGACTCAGATAACTTTATATCAAGTAACCCGAATTTTTGTAAATCTGCGCTGAGCGGTTATACGCAGTGGGATTTTATAGAGCTTGTTCAGAAACATGACATCCAATACCACGAAAAAACACTCGGCCAGCTATTTTGTAATAGCTCGTCAAAAGACATTCTTGATATGTTGTTGGCAGAAGCGGAAAAAGAAAAAGTAAATTTTAAAACAAAATGTAATATTGAAAAATATGAGCATAAAGAATTTTTTGAGCTTTTTACAAGCCAAGGAAACTTTATGTCCAAGTCCTTGGTTGTAGCATCTGGAGGTCTTTCAGTGCCAACACTGGGAGGATCCGATTTTGGTTATCAGATAGCAGAACGATTTGGACATAAGATTAACGAACTCCGCCCAGCCCTGGTACCCTTTATGTTTACGGACAGCTTTAAGTTAATGTCAGAAAAATTATCTGGCTTGTCGTTGCCGGTCTGCTTGTCTGTTGCTAAAAATCAATTTGTTGACGATATATTATTTACTCATCGCGGCTTAAGTGGGCCTGCAGTATTGCAAATATCAAGTTATTGGAGAGAAGGGCTGGCTGTTAAATTGGATCTGTTACCCTCTTTGGATTGTATGGCATATCTCATGAAACAAAAATCTGAACAACCCAAGGCGCTATTAAGAACAGTTTTTTATCGATTCTTACCAAGAAATCTAGTGCTAGAACTGGAAAAGTTATGGTGGTTTGAGAAAAAAGAGGTGCCCCTTGCCGAGCTTTCAGAATTATTATTTAAAACCCTTGCAGATAAAATGCATAATTGGAATTTAAGGCCATCAGGAACAGAAGGCTATCGCACAGCTGAAGTTACGCTCGGAGGAATTGACACCAATCAGGTTTCATCTAAAACTATGGAAAGCAAAAAACAGCCTGGGTTATATTTTATCGGCGAAGTTTTAGATGTTACCGGACATCTTGGGGGTTTTAATTTCCAATGGGCTTGGGCATCAGGGTATGCTGCAGGAAAAGTTGTTTAGTTTATGAGCGGCCATTTTTTACTAAAATAAAAGATGGATAGATTTTTTAGCCATTATTAAATAGGTTTTATGATGAATCGAGAAGAGCTAAATGCTGAAACATCAAAAATTTCTTGGAAAGAGCTAGAGGTTTTTTTTGCCAATGGTACTGTTGTTTATGTATCTTCAGATCTTGATTTAATCGATGTAGCTTTGGATTTTTATTTAGACAATAAGCCAAAAGTACAGAGGTGGATGGCAGATAATTTAGTTAATAAGGTGAATGACAAGCAAGCCTTAGCATGGCTAGATGATGATGCTATGTTGTGGTCTGTAGTTGTAAAACCCTGGATTCTAGTTCAACCACTAAAGGAATCTGATGCATAAGGGACTCTATTTTTCATAGCATATTTCGAAGTTGATATTTTCTTGAGTCATAATTTTTTATTGAAAATTTGTGTGACTCTTAAGAAATCATCATGCTAACGGCAATTTTTGTTGTTTTTTTCGATATAAACGAACCAGTTGGAATTTTAATCTTGATATATATTGCTTCATATAGGATCCTTCGCGGAGTTTTTAAAATCCTTGGGTTTGGTGCCTCAGGAAAACAAGAAGTTTAATAAGGGAGTTAGTTTCATGGCGGGTTTCGATAAGGTGGTGAACACCTACGAAGAGGCGATGGCGGGTCTAGAGAATGGGATGACTGTCATTGCAGGTGGCTTTGGCATTTGTGGTATTCCTGAAAATTTGATTAAAGAGATCAAAAAGATGGGAACCAAGGAGCTGACAATTATCTCTAACAACTGCGGTTGTGACGGTCTTGGTCTTGGAATTCTTTTAGAGGACCGCCAAATAAAAAAAATGGTGTCTTCCTACGTAGGGGAAAACAAGATGTTTGAAGAACAACTTCTCTCTGGCCAGTTAGAGGTTGAGTTGACTCCACAAGGAACTCTGGCAGAAAAAATGCGAGCAGGTGGAGCAGGTATACCTGCTTTTTATACCGCCACTGGATGCGGAACTGATATCGCAAAGGGAAAGGATGTCCGTGAATTCGATGGGCGTAAATATATTCTTGAAGAGTCTGTTATGGGAGATTTTGCTATTGTTAAAGCTTGGAAGGCAGACCGTTTTGGCAACGCAATCTATCGTCATACAGCTATGAACTTTAACCCTATGGCTGCAACCGCAGGCAAGATAACGGTAATGGAAGTAGAGGAGATTGTTGAGCCAGGAGAACTAGATCCTATGCATGTCCATACCCCAGGAATTTATGTTGATCGCCTAATACAGGGCACCTTTGAGAAACGAATTGAACTGCGTACCGTACGCGAAAATTAATCGGAGATATAATAATGTCACTTACTCGTGATCAAATGGCTATTCGAGTAGCTCGTGAGCTTCAGGATGGTTATTACGTTAATTTGGGTATAGGCATCCCTACGCTGGTAGCAAATCATGTGCCAGAAGGTATGGAGGTTATGTTGCAGTCTGAGAATGGATTGCTTGGAATGGGTCCATTTCCAAGAGAGGATGAGGTAGACGCGGATCTGATTAACGCTGGAAAACAAACAGTTACCACGGCTACCGGCGCATCAATTTTCTCCTCATCTGAGTCCTTCGCTATGATTCGTGGCGGCCATGTTGACTTGACTGTTCTCGGTGCTTTCGAAGTAGATGCGTTGGGAAATATAGCCTCATGGATGATCCCTGGAAAACTTATAAAAGGAATGGGAGGCGCCTGTCTCTTATACACATCTCCGAGCCCACGAGACTCCTGAGCATCT
>OJDL01000481.1_pt1 | contig 13661 bp, 10 predicted proteins | sample 1592681 | NCBI WGS metagenome assembly OJDL01 (sample SAMN05416885, study PRJEB24817) | seawater metagenome | isolation source: Sea water | place: Canada:Atlantic | collected 2013-11 | reverse complement strand
ATAAAATAGAATTACTTAATTTAATCTTGCAAGAGTTTGTTACTAAATACACTCTCTTTTTAAATAAAAATAAAACTTACCTAAAAAAATTAAATAAAGAAGACAAAGAAGTACTTTGCTTACTAATTAAACTTTTTTTTAAACCTCTAACAAAATCAGAATACGAAGAAAGATATGAAAATTTAAAAAAAATTAAAACAAAAAATTGGTTCATAAACCTCTATAATAAAATAGTAAAACCAACAAATTCTTTAATCGGAACAGGGATTCTTATTACATCTAAATTAATAGCAGAATCATTAAATCTAAACAGCTATGAAACAAATAATAGCTACACAGATTTTTTAACCGAAATGGATAATATAGATACTTCTGCTACCTCACAAGAAAAGGAATTAATAAAAAGTAAAAGACATTTAAAAGAATTATTAAATAGATTAAATAGAATTTCAAAAAAAACTTATTACAAATCATCAGTTGTTCTATTTGATAAAGTAGATGAGTTCCAAGATTTAAATCAAGATATTAGTAAAATTGCTCATTTTACTGAAGATATTTTAACAGATACAGAGTTACTTCTACAAAATGATATTGCTATTGCTTTTAGTTTATGGTCAGAAGTTAAACCTATTTTATCTAAAAAAGTACGCTTTGATAAATTTAAAGAAATTGATATAAGCTGGAGAAAGAGTAATATGGAGCCTTTAATTGATAAAAGAATTTTATATTTTTCTGGTAATACGAGAACTTTTTCAAGCCTTTTTGAACATAAATCAGACTTAGAAAGCATTATTTCTATATCAAACAAATCACCCAGAGATTTAATATCCTGTCTTTCTGACATCTACGACTTCCAAACTTCAAATGATAATACAACCGTCTTTGAAAGTGAATCAGTTTCAAGAGGACTTATAAAATTTGCTAAAAGGTATGATTATCTATCAATGTACCCTTCAAGAACAGGTAAGAATAAAGATGTTATTAGTATGATTAACATTATTCTTAGAACTCGAAAGACAAATATTACAGTAATGGATTTAAATTCAACATTCAATCAAAAAACAAGATGGAGTCAATCAAGAATAGAGAGTATGGTTAAATATAAATTGGTTGAAGAGGATTCTAAATTAGGAAATAAAGGTGAAAAAATTTATTCAGTTTTAGACCCTAAATTAATTCATTTAATAAAAAGAGGTATTACGAATCTTGAAAATAACTAGCTACAACAACGTATATAATTTATTGCTAGTTCTAGCCTACTTACGAAAATCCTCACGGATTTTCTATTCAGTTTTTATTTGCTAAATTAGGTGCTTAAACCACGCAACGTATCTTATACAAACACGTTACAGCACATATGACAAAAAAACTACTTTCGATTTTAATTATAATCCTAACAGCAAACTTTCTTTTGAGTTATGCTTTAAAAAGTATAATTATAGAAACCGAATTTTCACAGCATTATGTTCTGAAAAATATTCTGAAATTAGGATTTGTAGTTCTTTCTATATTTTTGATAAGAAAACTCTCTCTAAAGTTTCAACGTTTCAAATACAGTATTTATATAGTACCGATTTGCATAATCCTATTATATTTAAGTTTTCAGAACGTAGAGCAATCAATTGAAAATTCAAACTCAACTATTACATCAAATCAAAATTTACTTTTCTTTTTAAGTTGCCTCTTGGTTGGAGCTTTTGAAGAATTATTCTTTAGAGTTTATATCTTCCATTCACTTCTATCAAATCTTAAAGGCAAATCTCTTTTAAAAATTATTACAATTACAAGTTTGATATTTGCTCTTGCACACATTACAAATATGTTAAACCCTGATGTTGTCGCTATTTCTGTATTTGTACAGATTGTATTTGCATTTGGATTAGGTTTTATTTTTCAAGCAATATATTTAAGATTTAAGAATATAATATTACCAATATGCTTACACGGAATTTTCAATTATTTTGGAACCTATAAAACCCGTATGTTTGATACAATTAGTGAAGAAATCGCGGAAATTAAAATTAGTGAGTTCTTATTAAGTTTAGGTTTTGCATTATTTTTCACTTTAGTATTAATTACAATTTCATATTTTTTATTAATACCTATTATAAAAGATTGGAATGAAGAAAAGAAATATGTGTTGTAACCCCGTAAATAATCTATGGCTTGTTCTCTCCTACTTCTAAAAACACCTACACATCCCAGAACTCCTATAAAATCTAGAATTTTGTTTCAATAATACTATGAAAATTAAAGACTTAGATTGCTAAAGCGACTTTTATTATTTGATCAAAAAAATGATTATGACGATCACTCATTCAGCTTTAAACTGCAACACTTCAACTTGAACTTACGTCTTTAGGAAAACTATTAACCAATTCATTATGAAGTTTCTATATCTCCTAATATTTGTTTGTCCTCTATTTCTTTCTTGTAAACATAAAACCGAAAATAAGTCTCAAGACCCAGAACCAACATATAATGACATTGAAAGCGGCCTTTTGCCTGCTGTAATTGTTGGAGATTCTATTCCCCAAAACTATACTATTAGTGAAGCTATGGAAACGTATAATGTTCCTGGCGTGAGCTTAGCCTTGTTTAAAGAAGGAGACATTGTATGGACTAGTCAATATGGTACTAAAGCTAAAGACTCTGCACAGCCTATAACTAGTACAACTAAGTTTCAAGCAGCCTCAATAAGTAAGGCTATTACGGCTTTAGGCGTTTTAAAATTAGTAGAGACGTATAACTTAGATCTGGATACAGATATTAATACCTATTTAAAATCTTGGAAGGCTAAGAGTGAATTTACCGAATCTAAAAAGGTTACTATAAGGCAACTTTTAAACCATACATCTGGCGCCACTGTGCAGGGTTTTCACGGTTATAGTAAAGTTGGTCCTACGCCAAGCTTGTTAGATATTGTAAATGGTAAAGGAAACTCTGCAAAAGTAGAAATTAGTACAGTTCCTGGAACGCAATTTAGTTATTCTGGTGGCGGTTACGCTATTTTACAAATGCTGGTACAAGATGTTACTGGTAATGTTTTTGAATCCTATTTTCAAGAAGTTGTTTTTAGTCCACTTAAGATGACGCACAGTACTTTTAATCAATTTCCTAAAGACAATATCGCATTAGGTCATGATGATTCTGGTAAAATACATCCTGAAGGGCATTTAATTTTTCCAGAACTCTCGGCAGCTGGATTGTGGACAACTCCAACCGATTTGGCTAAGTTTAGTATTGCCATTGCAAACAGTTATAAAGGCAAACCTAATTCGTTTATTTCTCAAGATTTAGCAACGCAAATGTTAACGGTCACTAAAGTTTGGGGATTAGGTGTTGGCGTTCGTGGTGAAGGCGATACTGCATTCTTTTTTCACGCAGGCGGCAATCCTGGTTCTTATAAATCTATACTAATAAATCATTACAATAAAAATACGGGCGTAGCAGTAATGACAAATGCTAAACAAGGAAACACATTAAATGATGATATACTCCGATCGTTTTCAGCGTTGTTTGAAAACAGCGTTTTCGAGCCGACCTACATAACTCCATATGAACTTAGTGAAAAGGAGACAAATGCACTTGTAGGCAAGTATCAACTAGAAGAAGAGGATAACTATTTTCTAGATGTATACAGTACAGACTCAAACAGAATTGTCTTGCATGATTTAAATGATGGTATGAAAGTTACTTTTGTACCAGTCTCAAAAACTGAATTTATAGATGTTGATAACGGCGGAAAATCTTCTTTTACTATAGATTCTATCACAAATGAAGTCGTTAAGATGAACTATGGTGAAGGTTATGTCTTTAAAAAAGTAGATGAATAAAAATTCAAAAAGAATTTAAAATAAGTACTAGTTTACTTTTTGATTTTCTTCAATCTTAAGCTGAAGTGTTTCATTAAAAAAAGAGTATCCTTCTACCCTATCATTAATTACTTATCCTTTTAATCTTCACGAATTGAATTTTAATTTTTAGCTTTATAGATGGTTTGTTAATCAAGCAGCTATATTCTAAAGATTGAAATAGTTGTTTACTATTAATTATAGAAACAATATGAAATTTAAACTTTTACTACTTGCAATAGTTTTCGCCAATTCAGTTTTTGCACAATCTAATCTAAATGAAAAACGATTAGACAAAACCTTAAAATCCTTACAGGAAGCTACGCAGGCTGTTGGTTTTTCTGTCGCAATAGTTCAAGGAGATAAGATAATTTACGCAAAGGGATTTGGTTATAAAGACCTGGAAAACAAACTAAAAGTAGATGAACATACGCTTTTTCCTATTGGCTCTACATCCAAAGCATTTACCACAGCATTATTAGGAATCATGGAAGATGAAAAGGATTTAAAGTTTACAGACAGTCCTAAAAAGTATCTCCCAGAATTAGAGTTTTACAATACAGATCTAAATAATAACATTACGATTAAAGATATGGTTAGCCATAGAACAGGCTTACCACGACACGATTTATCTTGGTATTTATTTCCTACAGAAAGTAAGGATAGTCTTTTAGCACGCGTAAAGCATCAAAAACCTTTTACAGAAATAAGAACACAGTGGTATTACAACAACTTTATGTACCTAGCACAAGGTTTAATTACAGAAAAACTTACTGGTAAAAGCTGGGAAGACAACATACGCGAACGTTTTTTTAAGCCATTACAAATGCAAACGTCTAATTTAACTATTAAAGAATTAGAGGCGTCTGCAAATGTTTCAAAAGGATATGTTCTTGAAAAATTTTCAACATCTAAACTTACGCCCTATTACAATATTGCAGCAATTAGTCCAGCTGGCAGTATAAACAGTAGTGCTAGTGAAATGGCCAATTGGATTAAAATTTGGCTAAATGATGGTAAGTTTAACAATACACAGGTCTTACCAGAAAATTATGTGAAAAAAGCCATTAATCCTTTAATACTAGTAGGTAATGGCATTGTAGATGATAAGTTCCCAGATCAACATTTAAACAGTTATGGATACGCGTGGTTTGTCTCTTCTTACAAAGGCCATTATAGGTTAGAACATGGTGGTAATATAGACGGTTTTAGTGCTAATGTATCCTTCTTTCCTACAGATAATTTCGGTATTGTTGTTCTTGCAAATCAAGATGGTTCTGCATTACCTACACTGGTTAGAAATGCCATTTCAGATGAATTACTAAACCTTGAAAAAACAGATTGGGTAACTTACTATAATGAGAAAATAAGTGACCTTAAAAAGCAGCAACAAGAAGAGTCTAATAAGAAAGAAGAGCAAGCTACTAATGTTTCAACACCATCACATAGTATAGAAGCTTATACAGGTACGTATAACAATAAGGGTTATGGAGCTATAACTGTTGAAGTTAAAAACGATTCCCTTTGGGCTAAATTTACAAGAGAAAAAGCCTATCTCAACCACACGCATTACGATATATTTAAGCCTCACTTAGTAAAAGGAAATACTGTAAATATGGAAGATGATTTAGGGTTTAATTTCAATTTTAAAACAAATGACTTAGGAGATATCGACGGTGTTCATTTAAAGCTAGAGCCCACATTAGAGCCACTCTTTTTTAGTAGAAGCCCATCAGAAATCATAATTGAAAACACTAAACTAAAAACATTTGTTGGGAGTTATATACTTTCAGGTTCAGAATTAAAAGTAATTCTAGAAGACGGAACCTTAAAACTCCATGTTCCTCAGCAACCTTTATATACGTTAACACCTGTGTCTCAAAACGAATTTATAATTAAAGGGTTATCTGGTTATAAAGCAGAGTTTAATGAAGACCGTCTAATACTACACCAACCAAATGGCACATTTACAGCAGTTAAAAAATAGTAGAGTGTTTATGAGATTCGTTTTCTATTCATTAGTCGTAATACTCGTTTTTTCTTGTAATAAAGCTAAAGAGCCAAATACTATATATGATATTGTTATTGAAGGTGCTCGCGTTATAGATCCAGAAACACAAACAGATAGCGTCTTAAATGTTGCAATACAAAATGATAAGATAGCTGTTCTTACAACTGAAGGCTTAAAAGGTAAAAAGATAATTGATGGTCGTGGCAAAATCTTGTCGCCTGGCTTTATAGATTTACACGCACACGGTCAAACTAACCTCGAAAATGAATATCAAGTTTTTGATGGTGTTACCACAGCTTTAGAATTAGAAATTGGCATTGATACCTTGAAGCAATATTACCAATCAAGAACCGGAAACGCATTGGTAAATTTTGGAGCTTCTGCTTGCCAATTGGCGTATAGAAATAAGGTTATCGCCAAAGATGATAGAGTTTACAACACTATTTATGAGGAGTTAAACGACTCCGCTGTTAATGTAGCACTTACCGAAGATAAGTTTTCAAGGTTAAGAGAAAAACTTAAAGATGCATTAAATTATGGTGCTATTGGTATTGGTGTTCCTGTTGGTTACTTGCCTAATGCGTCAATAAAAGAGATTGAAGACGTCTATGCCTTTGCAGGTACACATAATATTCCTGTTTTCTCACACATACGTGAAGGTGGCGCCATATCGTTTCAACAAGCAATTAGCGATGCCATTTTAAACAAAACGCAACTACATCTCTGTCATTTACCAAGTATGGCTCGAAAGGATATCGCTTTCTGTTTAGATGCTGTTGAAAAAGCACAAGCTCTTGGTTTTCCCATTTCAACAGAATTATATCCATACACTGCTGGAAATACTGAAATAGGATCCGCAATTTTTAATGAAGGTTGGCAAGAGCGATTAGGATGCACCTACCAGGATTTGCAATGGGTTGAAACTGGTGAACGATTAACACCCGAAACATTTAAAACTTATAGAAACAAAGGTGGATCTGTAATTGTACATATGATGAAAGAAAAATGGGTAGATAGTGCAATGGCTTCTAAAACAACAATGATTGCTAGTGATGGTGGCTCATATTCTCCATTAGGACATCCAAGATCTTCAGGAACATTCTGTAAAACAATACATACTTATGTAAAAGAAAAACAGCTTATCACAATTAATAATGCTATTGAAAAAATGACACTAATGCCGGCCAAGGTATTGGAAGGTATTGTTCCAGATATGAAATTAAGAGGCAGAATACAACCAGGAAGCTACGCAGACCTACTGCTTTTTAATTTAGATGATATTAAAGATAATGCCACATATACAAAAGGATTTCAGAAATCTTCTGGAATGGATTATGTAATTATTAATGGTAAGATTCTTATTGAACATGGTGAGTTACAAGATAATTTATTTCCTGGAAAAGCGATAAAAAGTCAACTCAACTTATGAAATCTGCAACAGTTATCGGAAGTGGTATTATTGGATTAACAGCAGCTCTTAAATTACAAGAAGCTGGCTATGCGGTTACAATTGTTGCAAAGGAAAAATTTTCTGAAACCCTTTCGTCTAAAGTTGGTGCAATATGGTTTCCTTTTCAAATTGAACCATTACATAAAGCACACCAATGGGCAGCACTCTCCTATTCTGAATATGAAAAGGATCAAACTAATGATAACGGCGTGTCTTTTATACCATTTACAACAGTTTACAATGCGCAATCTAATACCAATTGGATATCTGTATTGCCTAACGGAAGTGTAAGAATTGCGAAAAGCGATGAGCTATTAAGTGAAATGACACAAGCTCATATTAGTACAGTACCATTAGTTGAACCATTACACTACTTACCTTACCTATTTAACCGTTTTAAGTCGAATAACGGCACATTTATAAAACAACAGATTTATACGTTAGAAGAAGCTTCAAACTTAAATAATCTTGTTATTAACTGTAGTGGTTTAGGCGCGAGAGAGTTATGTAATGATAACGACCTTAAGCCAATGCGTGGTCAAATATTAAGGTGTGCTCCTATTAACTTACCATCTTATGCAGACTCGACCACTAAAGGAGCATTAACCTATCTTATTAATAGAACTAACGATTGTATTATTGGTGGTACAGATTACGAAAACGATTGGAATCTAAAAGTAGACCCAACAGATACTAAATTAATTTTAAATAGATTTTCTAAGTTTAACTCAACTAAAAATCAACCTGAGATCTTAGAGGTAGTTGTAGGTTTACGACCAAAAAGGCCATCTGTAAGGTTTGAGTTGGATAAAACTTACCAAAACATTTTCCACAATTACGGGCACGGTGGCGCAGGATTTACAGTTGCTTGGGGATGTGCTATTGAGCTTGTTAAATTACAATGCTCTTAGCATTGTCTCACTTTTTCGTACAGTTTCAATAAATTCTAATTCTGGATTGCTCTCTGCAGTAATTCCGCCACCAACATAAATTGTCACTGTATCATTTAACATTGAGAGGCATCTTAAATTCACAAAAAGTTTGGTAGATAATCGTTGCTTTCTATACGCTAAATTTTCTGTGTTATTCTTATTAATATCTCCGCTATTTATTTCTCCTAAAAATCCAGTATAAAATGACCTATCGTAAGCTTCGTTTTCCGTAATATAAGAATACGCTAAGTCTTTAGGATAACCACAAACTGCAGGTGTTGGATGTAAATTGGACAATATTGCACTCAGCTTTGTATTAGGTTTTAAGAAGCCCTCTAAATTAGTTTTTAAATGTAAGATGTTACCAGCTTTTACTGTTTCTACCTCAGAAATGGTTATTGATCTTGCATATGGTGAAAGCGCTTTCTTAATAGTAGTAGTTACTATTTCCTGTTCATCTATTTCCTTTGTTCCCCAATCTTCTAAGAGCTTATCATCAGTTTTTGTGCCTGCTAAAGCAACTGTTTTAAAATGCAGTCCATTTAACTGGAAAAGGGTTTCTGGAGTAGCACCAAGCCACAAGCCTACTTTAGGATGATACCAGATATATGTAAATGCAGAAGGATATAACTGAAGTAATTCTTCAAATAACACTAAAGCAGATTTCTCAGTTGAGCACCTAATTGGTCTGGATAACACAACTTTACTTAAGTCTGTTTGCTTTATTGTTTCAACAGCATCACTTACTAATTTTATATGTGCTCCTTTTGCTTGATTATCTTCTAAAGTCCTAACATCAGACGCTTTGCTAAACGATTGTGAAAATGAAAATGAAGTTTCTAAAACCTCGCAGTGTTCAGTTTTAAATAAAATAGTGGTATCCTTAAGGTTAAAAGGTGCAAAGACAAAACCATCTTCAGAAAAATCTGCTGTTGGTAGTAATGTATCATTAAGCTGAAAGTAACTTTTTATTGTAGAACTATCTGGAAGATTAAAAAGTGTGAACGGTAATTTATTGTTCAACTGCTTATTTGCTTTATCTATGAGAGATTTAAACTGTGTCATTAATTTTTAGGCAGAGCTATTGTGGTAAGTTTAACTACTGATATTAAATTATCCTCAACATCTTTAATCTTGATATCCCAAAGCTGTGTTGTGCGCCCTTTATGTACTACTGTAGCGTAAGCAAAGACCTCACCTTCTCGAATACTTTTTACATGATTTGCCGAAATTTCGATACCTCTTATATAATACTTCTCTGCATCTAGAAATAACATACTTGCTGCACTACCAACACTCTCTGCCAAGGCCACCATTGCACCACCGTGAAGAACGCCATCTGGTTGATGAACCTTAGGAGTAACTGGCATTTTAGCTACCAATACATCATCTCCTACATCAATAAACTCAATGTCTAGAGTTTCCATCATAGTATTCTTGCAAATTTCTTTACATCTACTTAATACCTCTTCTTTAGAATATTTCATTTCGTTTGGTTTACTTTGTAAAGATACAATCTATAGCTATGAATTCTAAGGAAAAGCAAATCAAGTATGAGAGTAGCAACTCCTATTCTACCCTAAATAAACTAACAGAAGACACTAAACATATCTGGCTAGTTTTTCACGGTATGGGTTACTTAAGCAGATATTTTATAAGAGAGTTTGAAGAATTTGATGCTAAGGACCATTACTTTATTGCTCCACAAGCTCCAAGTAAATACTACCAAAGTAAAGATTTTAGAAGAGTTGGCGCTTCTTGGCTAACTAAGGAAAATACTGTAGTAGAAACTGAAAACGTGCTTAAGTACGTTAATGCTATTTATAAAGCTGAAATAAAACCTATTTTAGAGAAACACAGTCATGTAAAATTTCATGTGTTAGGGTTTTCTCAAGGCGTTTCCATAGCAAGTAGATTTGTAGCTAAATACAACATATCATGTCATAATCTTGTTTTACATTCTGGAGGTATTCCAAAAGAATTAGAACCCTTAGACTTTAAAACATTTAAAGGCAAAGCTTGGCTTCTTTACGGTAACGAAGATGAATGGTTAACAGATGAAAAATTAGAATATGAAAAAGGAAGAGCTTTAATTCTATTTAGTGAACGGCTTACAACCTTGGAGTTTCAAGGAGCACACAAGCTAAACACAGAAGCTTTAAACAAAATTATTTTTAATACCACAGCATAAAAAAAGCCACATTATCTATGTAATAAGATAATGTGGCTTTAATCAGTTTAATTTATCAAATGCTATAATTTCTTAGCGTTTTTTACTTTTTGCTTAGTAAGAGCAACATCTAATACTTGAGACATATCTGTCACATAATGAAACGTCAAGCCTTTTAAGTACTCTTCTTTTATTTCTTTTATATCTCTACGATTGTCTTCACATAAAACAATTTCTTTTATCCTTGCGCGTTTTGCAGCTAAGATCTTTTCTTTAATTCCGCCAACTGGCAATACTTTTCCTCTAAGAGTTATTTCACCAGTCATAGCCACACTCTTTTTAACTTTACGTTGCGTAAACAGAGAGACTAAAGACGTTAACATTGTTATACCAGCACTTGGGCCATCTTTAGGTGTTGCACCTTCTGGCACGTGAATATGAACGTTATATTTTTCGAAAATAGTTGGTATAATACCAAATTCTTCAGCGTGTGCTTTAATGTACTCCATAGCTATGGTTGCACTTTCTTTCATAACCTTACCAAGATTACCAGTAATGTTTAAGTTACCTTTTCCTTTAGAAAGTATAGACTCTATAAAGAGAATATCGCCACCTACTCTAGTCCAAGCTAAACCTGTAACAACTCCTGCAACATCATTATTCTCATATTTATCACGCTCTAATTTAGGAGAACCTAAGACTTCAACTACATCATCATTTGTGATTTTTACGCTATAGTCTTCTTCCATAGCGATATTCTTTGCAGCGTATCTTACCATTTTGGCAATTTGCTTTTCAAGACTTCTTACACCACTTTCGCGAGTATAACCTTCAACTATTTTTTCAAGTTGTGGCTTTGCTATCTTAAGGTGATCTTTGGTAAGACCGTGTTCTTCTAACTGCTTAGGTAATAAATGCTTTTTACCTATTTCAACCTTTTCTTCAATAGTATAACCCGTTACATTTATAATTTCCATACGGTCACGTAAAGCTGGTTGTATGGTATTTAAACTGTTACAGGTTGCAATAAACATAACCTTAGAAAGGTCAAACCCCATTTCTAAGAAGTTGTCATGAAACTCATTATTTTGTTCTGGATCTAAAACCTCTAGCAATGCAGAAGAAGGATCGCCTTGGTTTCCTGTTCCTATTTTATCTATTTCATCTAAAACAAATACAGGGTTACTAGTTCCTGCTTTTTTAAGACTCTGTATAATCCTACCTGGCATTGCACCAATGTAGGTTTTTCTGTGCCCTCTTATTTCAGCTTCATCTCTTAAACCACCTAATGAAATTCTTACATATTCTCTACCTAAAGCTTCGGCTACACTCTTTCCTAAAGATGTTTTACCAACGCCTGGAGGACCATATAAACATAAGATTGGCGATTTCATATCGTTACGAAGTTTTAAAACCGCTAAATATTCAATAATTCGTTTTTTAACATCTTCTAAACCGTAGTGATCACGGTCTAGAATTTTCATTGCACGCTTTAAGTCGAATTTGTCTTTGCTAAACTCATTCCAAGGTAAGTCCAAAAATAAATCTAAATAATTACGTTGTATAGAATACTCAGAAACCTGAGGATTCATACGTTGTAATTTAGAAATCTCCTTTTTAAAGTGTTTAGCTACATCTTCTCCCCAAGATTTTTTCTTGGCGCGTTGTTTCATTTCCTCTACTTCATCCTCATGAGAAACGCCACCTAACTCTTCCTGAATAGTTTTCATTTGTTGGTGTAGGAAATACTCGCGCTGTTGTTGGCTCATATCGCTCTGCACCTTACTTTGTATGTCATTTTTAAGTTCGAGCTTTTGCTGCTCAACATTCATAAACTTCAATGTTGCTAAAGCACGCTCTTTTAAATCGTTTGTAGCTAGCAATTTTTGCTTGTCTTCAACAGAAAGATTCATGTTAGACGACACAAAGTTTATTAAAAACGAAGGGCTTTCAATATTAGAAATAGCAAACGAAGCTTCACTAGGGATATTTGGACTTTGCTTTATAATCTTAAGTGCTAATTCTTTAATAGAATCTACAATAGCAGAAAACTCTTCATTTTCCTTTTCAGGTCTAGCTTCTGGAACTTCCTTAATAGTTGCTTGTAAATAAGGATCTTCAGTTATAACTTCATCTATCTCAAAACGCTTTTTACCTTGTATAATTACAGTAGTATTACCATCTGGCATTTTTAAAACCCTAAGGATTCTGGCAACTACACCAAGTGTATTAATGTCTTTTCCAGTTGGGTTCTCTACCTCTTCACTTTTTTGAGATACAACACCAACTACCTTGCTACCATTATTAGCATCTTGTATGAGCTTGATAGATTTATCGCGTCCTGCAGTAATAGGAATTACTACACCAGGAAATAACACCGTATTTCTAAGCGGTAAAATTGGTAAGGTCTCAGGTAATTTTTCTTTATTAATTTCTTCTTCATCTTCAGGCGTCATTAATGGAATTAACTCGGCATCTTGTTCTAAATCCTGCAATGACAAACTGTCAATATCTGTAAACTTTGTTCTGCTCATAGTATATGTTTCGCCATAATGTCACAAAATTGTGCACGTAGCGTTTAATTTTTGACTCATTAATTTGAAAAGTCATGCTTTTCAAGTAGTTATACTTAATAAGTCAATTGCTATGCCATTTGTAAATTTTCAAGTTTTCATCTCAGCAAACCATAATTTTAAATACAACAAAAATTTTATTGGTTCATACAAGAAATGAAATTGTATTACTGTAAATTGTTTTAGAAACCCTGATGCATTTTCATTAAATTTATAACCTATACTATTTTCATAATATGACATTTTGTCGTGTAAATATTGAATATTTATGCCATTTTAGCAGTGTATTTAAATGGTATACCAATTGCTTATCTAGCTATAAAACTTAAGAAGATGAATTTTAATAATTATACTATAAAATCACAGGAGGCCATACAGCAAGCGCAACAGCTTGCTCAGGAAATGGGCCATCAACAAATAGAAAATGAACACATTTTTAAAGCTATAGCTACTGTAGATGAAAATGTGACTCCATTTTTATTGAAAAAACTAAATATTAATATACCACTATTCACTCAAATTTTAGATAAAGAAATCGAAAGTTTCCCTAAAGTAAGTGGTGGCGATATTATGTTATCTAGAGAAGCAGGAAAAGCTGTAAATGAAGCTTCTAGTATCGCAAAAAAAATGAATGATGAGTATGTTCTGTCTCTTATACACATCTCCGAGCC
>OJDL01000472.1_pt1 | contig 13982 bp, 14 predicted proteins | sample 1592681 | NCBI WGS metagenome assembly OJDL01 (sample SAMN05416885, study PRJEB24817) | seawater metagenome | isolation source: Sea water | place: Canada:Atlantic | collected 2013-11 | reverse complement strand
TCAGATGTGTATAAGAGACAGCTGGTGAAATATATCTTTACGGAGCAAAGCCATTATGAATTCAGTTTTAAAAAATGCCTTAGTTTGGGTGGTTCTAGGATCAGCCTTAATATTTATTTTTAACAACATTGATAACAGCACCTCAGCGAAACGTGAAATGGTTTCCTATAGCCAGTTTAAGCAAGAGGTTTTATCAGACAATATCGCATCAATTACTTATAAAGGCGATCAAATGACTATTTTTGGAGAACGTCTAGATGGATCTAGGTTTGAAACTCGTCATCCAATCTACAAGAGAGATGAATCTGTTGATTTAGCTATAGAGGAGCATGGTGTTGTTACTATCTTTGAAACTGTTGAGCAACCATCTATTTGGGCTCAGCTTCTTGTTGGCGCATTTCCTATCTTATTATTATTAGGAATTTTCTTTTTCTTTATGAGACAGATGCAAGGAGGCATGTCTGGTAAGGGCGGGCCAATGTCATTTGGAAAAAGCAAAGCTAAACTAATGGAGGGTGGAAAAGTTACTACTACTTTTGAGGATGTTGCAGGTTGCGAAGAGGCCAAACAAGATGTTCAGGAATTAGTTGATTTTCTTAGAGACCCTACAAGATTTCAAAAGCTTGGTGGGAAAATACCACGAGGAGTTTTAATGGTTGGACCCCCAGGCACTGGTAAAACTTTACTCGCTCGAGCAATTGCTGGTGAAGCAAAGGTTCCATTTTTTTCAATCTCAGGATCAGATTTTGTCGAGATGTTTGTTGGTGTTGGAGCATCTCGGGTGAGAGATATGTTTGAGCAGGCTCAAAAGAACTCTCCATGTATTATATTTATCGATGAAATCGATGCGGTTGGCAGACATAGAGGTGCCGGCATGGGCGGCGGGCATGATGAGAGAGAGCAAACATTAAACCAATTACTTGTTGAGATGGACGGGTTTGATGGTAATGAAGGCGTCATTGTTGTTGCCGCAACCAATAGACCAGATGTATTAGATCCAGCATTACTTCGCCCAGGAAGGTTTGATAGGCAGGTGGTAGTTGATTTGCCTGATCTGAGAGGCAGAGAGCAAATTTTAAAAGTGCATATGAAAAAAGTACCTCTTTCCAAAGATGTAGATGCATTGGTTATAGCTAGAGGCACTCCAGGATTTTCTGGAGCAGATTTAGCAAACCTTATCAACGAAGCTGCATTATTTGCTGCCCGATATGGCGATAAAAAAGTTAATCAAAACCACTTAGATCTTGCAAAAGATAAAATTATGATGGGTCCTGAGCGCAAGTCCATGATCATGAACGAAGAGCAAAAGAGAATTACTGCGTATCACGAGTCCGGTCATGCAATTGTTGGTCGCATGATGCCAGAGCACGATCCTGTTTATAAAGTAACGATTATTCCTCGTGGAAGAGCCTTGGGAGTAACTATGTTTCTTCCAGAAGAAGATCGATACATGCAAAGCAAGCAGTATCTCCATAGCAGAATAGCTGCATTGTTTGGAGGAAGGATTGCAGAAGAAATTATCAATGGCAAAGATGGTATAACAACGGGCGCCTCCAATGATATTGAAGTTGCTACTGGTATTGCCACAAATATGGTTACAAAGTGGGGCTTATCTGATTTGGGGCCTTTAAAATATGGCGAGGATGATTCAAGTCCATTCTTGGGTCGTTCTGCATCTCAGGCACCTAAGGGGATAAGTGGAGAAACCTCTAACAGGATTGATACTGAAGTCAGAAAAATTATAGAAACTGATTATAAAAAAGCTTATAAAATTCTTAAAGATAATTTAGATAAGCTTCACATAATGGCAGAAACATTGCTTACCTATGAAACCATCGATGCGGATCAAATAGATGACATCATGGCAGGAGCAGTACCTAGAGCTCCAAAAGACTGGGATGAACCAAAGACTCCTAAAGCAAAAAGGACTAAAAAAACTTCAATTAAGGGCCCTGCAGAAGAGCTATAATTCTTTTATGACTATTAAATTTGGTACCGATGGTATTCGTGGACCAGTAGAATCTAAAATTACTCCAGAGGTATGTCTGAGAATAGGACATGCAGCTGGAATAGTTCTTAAAGAGATGGGTTGGGAAACTGTCTTGATTGGAAAGGATACAAGGGTTTCAGGTTATATGTTGGAATCTGCATTGCAAGCTGGCTTTATAGCTGCTGGAGTTAATGTAAGATTACTTGGACCACTTCCTACCCCTGGTGTTGCATACCTAACTAAATCACTAAGAAATCAATTTGGACTAGTTATTAGCGCCTCCCATAATGATTATCTCGACAATGGAATAAAGCTTTTTTCAGGCAGTGGAGAAAAAATTTCTCGTGAAGCTGAAAAAAAGATTGAAAAACTTCTTACTGGTGAGCTTAAACCTGTTCCAACAGCTCAGCTTGGTAAGGCTAGAAGATTTGATGAATCAGGCGATAGGTATATTGAATTCTGTAAATCTACAGTTCCGGATGAAGTTTCATTTGAGTCACTACGAATAGTATTAGATTGTGCTCATGGTGCTTGCTACAAAGTGAGTCCTTCTATTCTTGAAGAGCTAGGCGCAGAAGTCATTTCATTGGGAGCCAGTCCTGATGGCTACAATATCAATCATGAGTGTGGCTCAACAAGCCCTGAAAAAGCTCAAGAAGAGGTGATCAAGCAAAGAGCAGATTATGGTATTGCTCTAGATGGTGACGGCGATAGGGTAGTGCTAATAGACAATAAGGGAAACATACTTGATGGCGATGATATTATGTATATCTTGGCTTATGCTAATCCAAACAGAACAGGTCCATGGTCTGGAATTGTTGGAACCACTATGAGTAATTTAGGCTTTGAAGATGGCATAAAGAAATTAGGTTATAAATTTAAACGTGCAGATGTTGGGGATAAGCATGTGAGTCAGATGCTTCAAAAAGAAGGCTGGTTGCTTGGCGGGGAGCCATCAGGTCATATTATTTGCCGAGATTTAGTTAGCACTGGTGATGGAACAATTGCAGCGTTAAAAGTCATCTCATCGCTTCTTATGCTGGAGAAAGAACCAGCTGATATTTTAAGAAATTATACAAAAATGCCTCAAATCAATATTAATGTAGATGTTCAAAATAAAGATATTCTTTCTGATGCCAGTATTCAAAAATCTATTAAAGAAATTGAATCAGACCTTACTATTGGAAGAGTGTTAGTAAGACCATCTGGTACTGAAAATAAAATTCGAGTAATGGTTGAATCAGATGATGAGCCTACTGCAAAAAAATATGCAGAAGATATAGCAAAAATGTTTATTAGTTAGCTATGTCATTAACGTTAATTGCTAACTGGAAGCTTCATGGCTCCAAGTCCTTTTCTCGGGACTGGTTAAATAGTTTTAATGATTCTTATCAAGGCTCCAGCTTTTCATCTATTGGAATCGCACCACCTTCTATATTTATAGATGATCTTGCAAAACACATAGACAACCCTGGCATTTCAATAGGGTCTCAAAATGTAGATCATTTTCCCTCTGGCGCAAGAACTGGAGAAATATCAGCAGATATGGTGGCAGATGCAGGAGGACAATTTTCACTTGCTGGACATTCTGAAAGAAGAATATTTTTTCAAGAAACTAATGCTGATATTGCACTAAAATTAGATTTGATCAGTGAAAGTTCATTGATTCCAATTTTATGTATTGGTGAGTCTATAGATGAAAAACAGCAAAATAAAACTGAAATTATTTTAGAGCAACAGATCATCGAGTCTTTGAGCGCTGGTTCAAAATTACAGAATCTAATAATTGCATATGAACCTGTATGGGCCATTGGCTCTGGCAGCTCAGCTGCGCCTGAAGAAATAAATTCAATTCATAAATTGATTAAAGATATAGTACAATCACATTTTTCTGCTTTAGACCTCCAAGGGGTTATATACGGTGGAAGTGTTAATATAGAAAATGCATTCCCAATTTTAAAAGAGGAAGAGGTTGATGGGGCTCTTATAGGTGGAGCATCGCTAAATGGAGAAGAGTTTGCAAAAATAGCAAATATCTTTAATGAATTAAAGGAATTATAAGAACATGATTATTACAAGCATTAAAATTATCTGCATTATTCTCGCCATTATTTTAATAGTTCTGGTCATTTTGCAGCAAGGTAAAGGCTCTGATTTAGGCTCAGCATTTGGTGGAGGATCTTCTAATTCTATGTTCGGTGCAGTTGGTCCATCAAATTTTCTTGGAAAGCTAACCGCTGTAATTGCGGCATTGTTTTTAATTCTTAATTTGGCTCAAGCTGTATTGTTGAAAAATGAAAATACAGAAGTTTTGTTTAGCGAAGATGAGATTCAAGAAGCTACAAAGGTAGTTGAAATCCCAGTAGAGTAAATCAGATAATTTTCAGCAACTTTTTTGCATGCATGCTTAAGAGAGTTAGCGCTCCTGCTATCACCAATAATTCGGAATAGACTCCACTAAACAAAAAAGACAGCCCAAGCATAGAACCACCAATCAGAAATGGTTGAGACTGAAGACCTTTAAAATCTATTAATTTCTCTCTCTCTAAATTACCTAAGTTAAACTTTATTAAAGAGAGAGCTGCAAGTGAAAATCCAGTAATAATTAGCCAAGCATGATTATCTGAATCTTCAAATATTTGAATAATGAGTAACTTAGAGGTTAAAACCCCAGTAAATATTAATATTACTAATACGCAGTGTAAAAAACAAAAAAAAGATACAGCCATTCCAGCCGTATTTAAAATAATTGAAAACTTACCCATTGTTATATTATAACATAACAATTTTTTGAATAATTTGAATGGTGCCGAAAGCGGGACTTGAACCCGCACGAGCTTTCGCTCACTAACCCCTCAAGCTAGCGTGTCTACCAATTCCACCACTTCGGCAAAGTGCGGAGATTATATCAAGATATATTTTTTAATACTGAAATAAATTTAAATAAACTTGACCTTCAGTGCATGCTTTCTATACACTCTATTTCTCTGCGATGCGGGGTGGAGCAGTCTGGTAGCTCGTCGGGCTCATAACCCGAAGGTCGTTGGTTCAAATCCAGCCCCCGCTACCAGTTAAAGAGAAACGTACTGGGGCATTAGCCCCTTTTTTTATTTATATAGTAATGAGAATAGAAGAAATAGAGAACACGATAACACCAGTAGTGGAAAGCCATGGATGTGTTCTGTGGGGTGTTGAGTTGTTAAGAGGTAAGAGAAGACCTACTATTAGAGCTTATATTGATGCTATAGCTGGAGCAACAATCGAGGATTGTGAGAAAGTGGCGCAGGATCTCAATTATGAGCTTGCAATAAATGATTCATTTATTGATCAAGATTATGTTTTAGAGGTATCAACACCGGGTATAGATAGAAAGTTTTTTAAAGCAGAGCAACTAGCGCTATTTATTGCAGAAGATTTTACTTTAAAGCTAAGAGAAAGCGTTGATGGAAAAAAAACTTTGACTGGAAAATTAGTAAATGTACAGGACAATGAAATTGTATTTAATTGCGGCAATGAAAAGCTTAATTTAAATTTTTTAGACCTAGATTTATGTAGGCTAAAACCAAATTTTGACGAACTTATGAGGGTGAATAAATAATGGAAAGTATTGAAATATTAGCAGTTGTAGAATCTGTTTCTAATGAGAAAGGGATTGAAGAAGGAATTATTTTTGGTGCATTGGAGACGGCTATTGCTACAGCCTCATTGCGCCATTTTCATGAAGATGCAGAAATTACCGTATCGATTGATAGGGTTTCTGGCGAGTACTCGACCCATAGACATTGGATCGTATCGGAAGAGACCGTAGAAGATTTCCACAAAGAAACACATGTCACTGAGAATGATTCTAAGTTAACCCTTGGAGACACCTATTCTTTAGACGTTGATAATGTAGTGTTTGGCAGAATCGAAGCTCAGGCAGCTCGTCAAGTTATGATGCAAAGAGTCAGAGAAGCCGAAAGAGATACTATTGTTGCAATGTTTACTTCTCAAAATAATTCTTTGATGAATGGGACCGTAAAGAGGGTTACCAGAGATAATATTATAGTAGACATAGGCAATGATATCGAAGCAGTTCTGCCGAGAGATCAGTTGCTCCCAGGAGAGATTTATAAAATCAAAGATCGCATGAGAGCAATACTACAAATTAAAGAAATTGAAGGCAGAGGCTCACAATTAATGCTTAGTAGAAGTTGCCCCGAAATGGTTACAGAGCTATTTAGAATAGAAGTGCCAGAGATCAATGAAGACATTATTGAAATTAGAGGGATAGCTAGGGATGCAGGCTCTAGATCTAAAATCACAGTTAAGACAAACGATGGGAGGATTGACCCAGTTGGTGCTTGCGTTGGAATGAGAGGCTCAAGAGTTCAATCTGTCTCTGGTGAGCTTGGTAATGAAAGAATAGATATTATTATCTATGATGATAATCCAGCTCAAATGGTTATTAATGCATTGGCTCCAGCTAAAGTTGAATCAATAGTAATGGACGAGGATTCAAGATCAATGGAATTAGCGGTTAATGAAGAAAACTTAGCACTTGCAATTGGTTCTCGAGGTCAAAATATCCGCCTAGCTTCAAGATTGGTAGGCTGGGAATTAAATATTATTAGTAGCAATGAAGCAGAAGCAAAAGAAAGAGTTGTTGAGGCAGAGTTTCAAGCAAAACTTATGGATAATCTTAGTATCAATGAAGCAGAAGCAGAGTCACTCATAAGAGGTGGATTTCTAACTTTTGATGATATAGCTTATGCAGAAGATTCAAAGCTATTAGCTGCACTAAAGCTGGAAGAATCTCGTGTAGAAGAGATTAAAGCTGCAGCCGCAGACGCCGCATTAATGGAAGCGATGGGTGAGATTACCCAAGAGGAATCAAATCTAGAATCTTTAACTGAGCTGGGTTTCAGCGAAGAAGAGGTTGATATCTTGGTATCCAAAGCATTAAAAAGCATGGACGATATTGCAGAGCTAGCGGTAGATGAGCTACAAGACATTATTGAGATATCCGATAAAAAAGCTGCAGATATTATTATGAAAGCTCGAGAAAGCTGGTTTAACTAAAACAGGACAGTACATTGGCATTAACAGTTAAAGATTTTGCGAAAGTCTTAAAGATTAAGGATGAAGCTCTATTAGAGAGAATGAAGGCTGCCGGCCTTCCTCATGCAAAAGCATCGGATGAAATTACTCCGGCTGATAAATTAGCTATTTTAAAATCTTTGAAAGATCGAAAGGGAGGTGGAGCTCAGGCTGTTACCTCATCCTCTAGTAGTGGAGGTGTTAGCGTTAAATCAAAAGGGACTTTATCTCAACCAACGAACACTTCACCGATTCAATCTGATGGACTAACCGATAATATTGAAGCAAAAAGACAAGCAGCCGCTGAAAATTTAAAAGAGCAGCAGCAAAAACGAGAAGATCAGATTAAAGAGGCAATTCGTTTAAAACAAGAGCAACAACAAGCAGCGAAAAAAACTCAACAAAAATTTCAGACTCCAACAAAAGCTCAGCCAAGAGTAAATGTTAAGGATCAGCTTTCCAGGGCAGCTAACGAATACTCACGAAGAGAGAAAAGCTTTAATGATGATTCTGAGCATCAATTTGCAAAGCCAGTTGAATTTATTAAAAGAGATATAGAGATACCTGAGATGATTCAGGTTGGGGAACTTGCGAAGCTTATAACAATTAAAGGCGGAGAGATCGTTAAGACTTTAATGAGTTTAGGTGTTGCTGCCACTATCAATGATTCAATTGACCAGGAGACAGGCATCTTGGTTGTAGAGGAGCTTGGGCATAACGGTATTGCTTTCAATGATTCTTCAGTTGAAGACGAAATTCTTGGAAATATTACTTATTCAGATACTCCTAAGACAAGAGCGCCAGTGATAACAGTAATGGGTCATGTAGATCATGGAAAAACAACTTTACTTGATTTTATAAGAAAAACTAAGGTTGTTGATGGTGAGGCTGGCGGAATAACCCAACATATAGGCGCATATCAAGTTCCAGTGGGTGATGCAGTAATAACGTTTATAGATACGCCAGGCCATGCAGCTTTTTCATCCATGAGAGCAAGAGGAGCTAATACTACTGATGTAGTAATTTTAGTTGTTGCCGCAAATGATGGAGTGATGCCTCAAACAGAAGAAGCTATTAATCATGCAAAAGCAGCAGGAGTTTCAATCGTTGTTGCTATAAATAAGATGGACCTTCAAGGTGCAGATGTAGAAAGAATCAAAGGTGATCTAGCAGCCAAGGACCTAACACCAGAAGATTGGGGTGGAAATATTCAAATGATTCCAGTGTCTGCTTTAAAAGGAGATGGGGTTGATAAGCTTTTAGAAGCCGTGGTCTTAGAATCAGAGTTATTAGAGCTTAAGGCTCATCATGAAGGACAGGCGCAAGGAGTTGTCATTGAATCAGAGCTAGATAAATTTAGAGGCCCAGTTGCCACTCTATTAATTCAAAGTGGAACTTTAAAGCTTGGAGATATGGTTGTATGTGGCGCCTCAACCGGAAAAGTTAAAAGCATTATAGGGTCTGATGCATCAAAGCTTAAAATAGCCGAACCATCATTTGCAGTTGAGATATTAGGCTTAAATAGCGTACCTAATGCTGGTGAAACTTTTCAGGTTGTTAAAAATGATAAAGAAGCTCGAGAAATTGCAGAATTCAGAGAGAATAAACTTAAAGATAGAAAAGTTTTAAAGCAAAGGGATGAAAGTCTTGGAAACATCTTTGAATCTATGGGTCAATCCAATAAAAAAATTCTTAATGTTATTTTAAAATCAGATGTTGCAGGTACTTCGGAAGCTATTGTTGCAGCATTGAATGATATAGGTAATATTGATGCATCCATTAAGGTTGTCGCATCCGGTGTTGGTGGTATCACCGAATCTGATGTTAATCTTGCGGTCGCGACTGAATCAATGATATTGGGTTTCAATGTTCGATCTGATAATGCTGCTAAAAAAATTGTAGAAAGTGAAGAAATAATCTTGTCTTACCACAGTATTATTTATGAGCTAATCGATGAGGTGAAGGTTCGACTTAGTGGATTGCTTGATCCTATTATTAGAGAAGAAATTCTTGGAACGGCTGAAGTGCTAGAGGTCTTCTCTTCTCCAAAATTTGGACAAGTTGCTGGATCTATGGTTATTGATGGATCAATTTTTATCAGCAAACCTGTGCGTGTTCTTAGGGATGACGTGGTAATTCATCAAGGTGAATTAGATTCATTGAGAAGATTTAAAGATGAAGTCAGTGAAGTAAAAAGTGGAACAGAGTGTGGGATAGGAATTAAAAATTACAAGGATATTCGTGCCGGTGATAAGGTCGAAGTCTTTGATAGGAAAGAAGAAGCTCAAACTATCTGACTGTATGTCATCATCCAGAATTCCAAAAGTAGAAGATTTTTTAAAAAAAGAGATCTCTCAAATTATTTCAGCACAAGTCCAGGACCAGCGATTCAAACTCCTAAATATAGTAGACGTGAAAGCGTCAGCTGATCTTGGTGTTGCAACCGTTTTCTTTACTATTATTAATGGAGATAAAAGCCAAGCTCCTGAAAAGAAATCATTAGATAAGTTTGCCTCTATGATTCGATCTAAGCTGTCAAAGTTCATGAAAATTAGAAGAGTTCCAAAACTAATTTTTAAATATGATGAAAGTTTAGAAAGATATAATAATATCGATTCAATTTTAAATTCTCTAAGTGACTAACGGATTTATATTAATAGATAAGGAGTCGGGAGTTACCTCATCCAGGGTTGTTCAGGCCGTTAAAAAAAAGTTTCAATTTAAAAAAGTTGGTCATCTTGGCACATTGGATCCAATGGCAACAGGATTACTGATTCTTGCAATTAATCGCGGTACAAAATTCTCTTCCCTATTACTAGAAAGCCATAAGACTTACGCAGCAGAAGTCACTCTTGGGATACAGACAGATACAGATGATGCTGAGGGAGAGCACATACTTTCAAAGGTAATTACTTGTAGCGATGAAGAAGCACGCAGAAAGCTATTATCTTTTTTGGGTAGCAGCATGCAGCAACCACCAATATATTCGGCGTTAAAGGTTCAGGGAAAGCCAATGTACAAATATGCCCGCGAAGGTATAAAAGTAGAGAAGGCCGCTCGGGCTATAGAAATTAAAACTATAGAAAATATATCCATTAACTTGCCAAAGATCTCATTTGAGGTAAGTTGCTCAAAAGGGACATATATTCGCTCAATTGCTCGAGATCTTGGCGAACTTTTGGATTGCGGTGGACACTTGTCTGCTCTCAAAAGGCTAACCCAACAAGAATTTTTAATAAAAGATGCAAAAAAAATAGATGAAATTACCGAGTTAGATATTATTCCTCTTGAAAAGGCTTTTAACCATCTGGGCTCGGTAAATCTTCCCGAAGAAAAGTTAAAAAAATTTATTAATGGCTCTGCTATTGATTTAGGACTACCTGAGAGCAGTCTTTTAAGAGCATATGATGCAGCAGGTTCATTCATTGCATTAGGCAGAAATTCATCAGAAGGATTTAAGCACGAATACCTTGTTTAAAAGGGAAATTAGTAATAAGCTACAGCATCTCAGACTTTAGATATGCAAGGTTTGAGTCATTTTTAGAGCATATCCAAGGAGAAAAACATGGCTTTATTAAAAGAAGAAAAGAATAAAATTGTTAAAGAATTCCAGAACAGCGATGCTGATACTGGTTCCTCAGAGGTGCAAATTGCACTTTTGACTGAGAATATCAACAAACTCCAATCTCATTTTAAAATTCATAAAAAAGATCACCATTCTAGAACAGGTCTCATAAGAATGGTTAACTTAAGACGAAAACTATTAGCTTATCTAAAAAGAAAAAATCTAGAAAGCTATCAAGAAATAATTAAATCTCTTAATTTAAGAGGATAAACAAAGGAAAATCGTGGAAGAAAATACATTAAATACTCAGTCCGTAGAGTTTGAATACGGAAATAAAACTGTAAAAATTGAAACTGGCAAAGTAGCGAGACAGGCTACATCAAGCATCATAGTAACTATAGATAATCTTGTGTTGTTAACTACAATGGTTGCAAGAAAGGAAGCTGATCCAAGGAAAGATTTCTTTCCACTAGCTGTTTTTTATCAAGAAAAATTTTATGCTGCGGGTAAAATTCCTGGTGGCTATTTTAAAAGAGAGGCTCGACCTACAGAGCAAGAAACTTTAACTTCAAGACTTATTGATAGACCAATAAGACCTTTGTTTCCTGAAGATTTTAAGAATGAGGTTCAGATTTTTTGTACAGTATTATCAGCTGATAAAAATATCAATCCAGACATAGCATCTTTAATTGGAGCTTCAGCAGCTCTTTCTATTTCAGGTGTCCCATTTCAAGGGCCTCTTGGAGCAGCCAGGGTCGGATTTATTGATAGTAACTTTGTGTTAAACCCATCACCAGCAGAGCTTGAGAATTCAATGCTGGATATGGTTGTAGCTGGAACAGAGGATGCTGTTTTGATGGTTGAATCAGAAGCAAACGAATTAAGTGAAGATATTATGTTGGGCTCAGTGCTTTTCGGACATCAAGAGATGCAAAAAGTCATTAAAGCTTGCTCAGAACTTCGAGCTAAGGTTAATCCTACGCCTTGGGAATTCTCTGAAGACACTGTTACAGCAGAGTTTACATCTAATGTTACAGAATCATTTACAACTGAAATTGCTGCCGCATTTAAAATAGCAGACAAAGCAGAGAGAGGAGACGCTCTTCATGCGATTAAAGATCAAATTTCTGAAAAGTATGGTGCTGATCTAGATGACCTAGAAAAAGGCAAGCTAATGAATGCTTTTAAAGCAGTAGAAAAGGATGTTGTTAGAAAAAGTATTCTTGCGAATGAACCTAGGATAGATGGTAGAGATCGCGATACTGTCAGATCTATTTTTGTTGAAACAGGAGTTCTTCCTAGCGCTCATGGTTCTTCTCTTTTCACTAGAGGTGAAACTCAAGCATTAGTAGTAGCAACTCTTGGCTCAACTCGAGACGCACAAAGAATAGAAAGTTTAAATGGTGAGCAGCACAATCAATTTATGCTGCACTATAACTTTCCTGCATACAGTGTTGGCGAAATTGGCATGCCTCTTGGACCAAAGAGACGAGAAATTGGCCATGGGAATCTAGCTAAAAGAGCTATCAAAGCAGTCCTGCCTGACTCTGAAGAGTTTGGTTATACTTTAAGAGTGGTATCAGAAATTACTGAATCCAATGGCTCAAGTTCAATGGCCTCAGTTTGTGGAACTTCATTATCATTAATGGATGCTGGCGTACCAATCACAAATCCAGTTGCCGGAATAGCAATGGGACTTATAAAAGAAGAAGATAATTTTGCAGTGTTAACAGATATATTGGGAGATGAAGATCATCTTGGCGATATGGACTTTAAAGTTGCAGGAACAAAAGATGGTGTTACTGCCTTGCAAATGGATATTAAAGTGCAGGGAATTACCGCAGATATCATGGAATCAGCTCTAGAAAAAGCAAAAAATGCAAGATTACATATTCTTGAGAAAATGAATGCTGTTATTTCTGGGCCAAAAGAATTATCTGATAGCACTCCAGCAATGAAGAAAATCACTGTGCACCAAGATAAGATTAAAGAAATCATCGGTAAGGGCGGCGCTGTTATTAAAGGTATGCAGGCGGATACTGGTGCATCTGTTGATGTCAACGATGATGGTGTTGTAACTATCTTTGGTGAAACTCAATCTATCATGTTGGCAGCATTAGAAATCATAGAAGGCATCATTGAAGATCCTGAGCTTGATAAAATTTACGAAGGCAAGGTAGTTAAAATTGTAGATTTTGGTGCTTTTGTTAATATTCTTCCTGGAAAGGATGGTTTACTTCATGTGTCTGAAATTTCAGCTGAAAGGGTAGAAAATGTCTCAGATGTTCTTACCGAAGGCGATATTATTAAAGTAAAACTTATTGGGTTTGATCGTGGAAAGATGAAACTTTCTAAAAAAGCTATCGAAGAGTAATCATCTAGAATGATATGTAAAAATTTGCATATCACTATTATTTATAAAGTCAAGTATAGCAACATTTTATGTTGCTTTACATTTGCGCCACCGACCTTGTTTATGGTGTTATAGAACAGTTAACCCATACACACCATAGGGGGAAATTATGGATAATGCATGGAGAATGATAAACGAACTAGTTGGAAATCTAACTAGCGTTGTAACTGGATTGTTAGGATTAGGTGTTGTCGGAGCTTTGCTTTTCGGCGATTTCTTAGGCCTCAATGTTGTTGATAACATCACTGCTTTAGTTGATTCTTTAGCTAACGGTGGAGTTGTTGGACTACTTGTTTTGGCAATCTTAATGAGTCTTCTTAAGTAATATACTTAAGCATTTAGTTAAGAAGGGCGTATGTCCTTCTTAACTATTATTATTTAAATTTAATATGGACTTTGACTTAACATTAAAGGGAATAACTAAGTTTTTAACAAAACTTACCGATGTACTAGTTCCTCTAGTAACCGTATCTCTTTTGCTTGGAATAATTTTTGGATCTGACACACCATTTATTGGTGATGTATATTCAAATGTTGCTGCGATAATTAAGATGCTGGGTGAAGACGGCTTGCTGGCACTAATCTCAGTGATTATTATTCTAGCTTACCTTAAGAAGTAAAAACACTTTTTCAGGCTCTCTGATTGACCTCAATCAACGATATTTTTTAATTAATTATAAGATGGTGGCTATGGGTGGAATTGAACCACCGACCCCAGCGTTATGAGTGCTGTGCTCTAACCGTCTGAGCTACATAGCCAAGTTTGAGAATGATAAAGAACTCAAATTATATGTCAAACGTTAAATTTAAAGTGAATTACATCACCATCTTGAACGATATATTCTTTTCCTTCCAATCTGAGCTTGCCATCTCTTTTGGCCCCAGCTTCTCCCTCACAAGTAATAAAATCATCAAATGATATTATCTCAGCTTTA
>OJDL01000471.1_pt1 | contig 13994 bp, 10 predicted proteins | sample 1592681 | NCBI WGS metagenome assembly OJDL01 (sample SAMN05416885, study PRJEB24817) | seawater metagenome | isolation source: Sea water | place: Canada:Atlantic | collected 2013-11 | reverse complement strand
GCGCAATATAGCTCAATTCGACATTCAGAGACTTCATGCGGACGAACGGATCTATGTCTTGCTGATCGGGATAAAGGTTAATGTGGTTATACGCGAGCACCACCTCTAAATCGTGAGCTTGGTCGTTTCTAGACAAGCCTTTCTCGTCGAATGCGCGCTCGAATTCGGCTACGACATAGTCTCTCAGAAAAAGCGGAAGCCCCTCTGTCCGAAGTCCATATTCTGAATAGTTTTGATAGTCACCAGGGCAGCACAGTAAAGGAGAACTGCCAATCTGCGAGGTGATACCTGGCAGCCCTGATCCGCTGCATCAGACTCTGAAGGTTATTGCTCCCTAACCGACTGTCTGCTACTTTCCTTGCAAGTAAACGCACAGGATAACGCACGATGTCGACAACCCCAGAGGTCAGTAAAGAACTCACTCGTCGGAAATTTCTTCAGACTGGAATGGTTGCTGGGCTTGTGTTTCCCGCCACAGTTTTGGGTCAACCTCCTAATCGCGCACGCCCAAAGGCAGGTGATTGGCTCGTTTTCGACGGCGGAGAACAGAGTGGCGAGCGCATCACGCCGGCACTCCTTGAGCTAGATCAGCGCCCTGTCGCAGCGCTCGCAAAAGAGCCAGAAACTGAGACCCTTCGCGACGGCTCCCGACTCAATCGGGTCATGGTGACCAAACTAGATTTAGCCAGGCTAGATAACGCAACCGGAGACTTCACCGCCGATGGTGTGATCGCCTACTCTGCGGTGTGCACGCACACAGGCTGCGATGTGACCAATTGGGACCCCGACAATTTGTTTATGGCATGCCCTTGCCATGAGTCCAAATTCGATGTGTACAACAATGCAAAGGTAGTTGGCGGCCCTGCTCCGCGGCCACTCGCGGTACTACCGCTCCGCCTCGACGGCGACGCGATTGTCATAGCAGACATTTTTCAAGGACGCGTAGGATTCACCCAACAGTTCTAGCGTGCGCGTTAGTACTGCCCGTCCTTACTAAAAAAAACAGAATGGAGAGGCCTTATGTCAGCAACCACTCGGTTACCGCGTTTTCTACCCGCTCTAACTTTATTCTCGCTGCTCAGCGCGGCTGTGTCGGCGCAGATTTTGCCACCTTATATGTCGGTCACCGACGCACGACTCCGAAACCAAGACAACGATAGTTGGCTGCTCTACCGAGGCAGTTACGACTCGCATGGATATAGCGCGCTGGATCAAATTGACACGGACAACGTGGCAAGCCTAAAACCGGTGTGGAGCTTTTCGACAGGCCTTCGCGAAGGCCATCAAGCGCCGCCAATCGTGAATAACGGCTACATGTATGTCAGCACGCCGCAGAATCATGTACTTGCACTGAATGCCGTTACCGGCGATTTACTCTGGCGCTACGTGCGCTACCTTCCCGACGACTTGCAGCAATTCCATCCAACTAACAGGGGCGTAGCGCTTTATGGCGATCTTGCTTACCTCGCCACGGTTGACGCCGTCCTCGTTGCGCTTGATGCGCTAACCGGAGAGGTGGTGTGGGAAGTGGCTGTCGAGGATTATTACAACGGCTACTACATGACTATGGCGCCGCTCATCGTGGATGGTGTGGTTATGGTTGGCGTGTCCGGTGGCGAGCTTGGCATTCGCGGTTTCGTTGCAGCGTTTGACGCAGAGACGGGTGAAGAACTTTGGAAAACCTACACTATTCCTGCGCCTGGCGAGCCTGGCTCTGAATCATGGCCAGAGGACACTTGGAAGACCGGCGGTGTTCCCGTTTGGATTACAGGATCCTACGACCCCGATCTGAATCTCACCTATTGGGGCACTGGCAACGGCGGCCCTTGGATGGGGGACACGCGACCCGGCGACAATTTGTATTCGACCTCGGTGATTGCGCTCGATCCTAAAACTGGCGAATTAAAAAACCACCATCAATACCACTGGAACGATTCGTGGGATTGGGACGAAGTCTCAGCGCCACTGCTTATTGACTATGAGCGCGAAGGGAAAATCGTGAAAGGCTTAGTTCACCCCGGTCGCAACGGTTACCTTTGGTTTCTTGAAAGAAGCGCCGAGCAGATTACGTTCGTCGATGCGAACCCTTATGTTTATCAAGATGTCTTTACCAGCATCGATGCTATAACCGGCAGGCCCGAATACGATATGACAAAGAAGCCGGGCACCGGCTACGAGGCGAGTTTCTGCCCCTCACTATGGGGCGGAAAAGACTGGCCTCCTGCTGCGTTCGATCCGAATTCACGGCTGTTGTTTATTCCGGCTAATGAGAACGTCTGTTCGACAATGGTCGGTGAAGAAATTGAATACAGTCCCGGCCGCGCCTATATGGGCCGCGGCACGTCAGATGATGGCGGATTCTTTGTACGCGATGGTGCGGACCATATAGGCGAACTGCAGGCGTGGAATGTGGACACGGGTGAGCGTGCATGGACAACAACATTCGAAAGCCACAACTGGGGGCCTATACTCGCAACAGCTGGAGATCTTGTCTTTATGGGCGGCACCAACGATCGCAAGTTTAGAGCGTTTGATTCAACGAGTGGCGAAGCGCTTTGGGAGTATCCAACTAATTCAGGTGTCATCGGCGTGCCTGTCACTTTTACTGCCGAAGGCAAGCAATATGTCGCCGTGCAATCCGGCTGGGGAGTCGATGCTCAAAGGGAACAAAATCTAATTAATATGACACGCGGCAGCGATACCTATGTGCCTCAAGGCGGCGTCGTGTGGGTATTTGCCCTACCGTGACGGTGTAGACATGTTTGCCTACTTCTCACTCTTTGCTATTGCCTTTTTTGCCGCCACCCTTTTGCCGTTATCCTCTGAGGTTCTGTTTGGCGCGCTGCTCACACAAGAGTATAGCTTGGCGGCTCTCCTATTTTGGGCAACGCTAGGCAACACACTCGGCGCGTGTGTGAATTGGTGGCTCGGCACGCTTCTTCGCAATAATTACTCGCGCCTTGAAATTTATCGATGGATTCAAATAAAGGGGAAGGAAATCGAGCGCGCTGGCGTGTGGTTTAACCGCTACGGGAAATGGAGTCTGCTACTCGCCTGGGCGCCCGTTTTAGGCGACGCCCTGACTGTATTCGCTGGCGTAGCGCGCGTTCCCTTTTGGCAACTCGCGATGCTCGCCGGAGTGGGGAAGTTCGCACGCTATCTTTTTATTGCTGGGGTCGCCGCTGCGTTAATCAATTGATGCGCGCAGAATCCGCACGGCAGACTGAGCATGCTCTGCTGCCTCTATTCCCAGCGGCGTAAGATAGCCACCATCTGGCAGGGTCGTTAATCCCTTCGCAAAAAGACTTGCCCCCGCTTCGATTCTCGCAGGGTCTGCTTCGTGATGAATTTTAAGGCCTTCGAGCGTGCTGGTTAACGAAAACAAATTAAGAAGCTCGAGCTCTTGAACAATCTCTTCGCTAAGATGAGTCGCTGACTTATCAGATCCTGCCATACTAATCTCCCCGCGCGCCTTAAATGGCGCCTATCTCAAAGGTATAACCAAGGCGGTTGAGAATCCAGTTGTTTTAATCAGCAACCCTCACAAAAATAGGATTTGAATAGAACCAAAGATCTGACCAAGGATCCTCTCCTATCTCATCCGATGTTGGCTCGAGTTCTTCACCATTCGTCCCCCGAAGGCGAAAATAGCCTGATCGCTCTGCACTCAACTTTATTCTCACCTCTCTCATCCCGCCTTCGGAGCTAAACTGGTGTGCGGCGAATCGCTGCTGTACCCGAGTAGTAGGATTTGAATCGTTGCTACGGTCTTCCGCAATACCAGTGAGGTCACCCCTAATAAGATCGATTCTTGCAACACTCGGGTTTTCGCCACGTGCGTTGTTGGACTCTGGGTCGAGATAACGGATGACCACCTCGATTTCGGCACCCTTGTCTACGACAAGCTCGTCGCCAAGGCTCGCTGAAACGCCATTAGCATTCACCGAAAATTCTAATGCGGAAATGAGGTCGCCTGTCGTGACGAATACGCGGCCGTGTCGAATACCGTCGAGGATCGCATCGTGATTCTTCTCAGCCCAGACGTGAGTCTTCGAGTATTCTCCGGGCCAAAAATCGACGCCGCCCTCGCTGTAATGAACATGCGAATCCGAATTTGCAGTCACCCACCAGTGCCGCCCCTCGCCCAACATAGAGTCCCAAAACCCACCGACTATCGCCGTGAACTGATCGAAACCGCCGAGGGTTCTCGCATTGCCGTAATAGCCCCTTGGACGCGGATTGCCTGCGCCGCCATCCTTGTTGAGCGCCGCCGCTTGATGCCCCGGCGCTCCTGCCATGCCAACCGCAATGTTGGGCGCCGTATCGTTCCAATCTCGCAGTTCGGCAGGGGTGTATTGACCGTACACACCAATGTCTTTGGCCGAACGCGACGGATGATTGGCTATAAGTATCGGTGCCCGCTCCTGAGTAGTCATAAATCTCAGCGCTTCGAGCAAGCGCGGCTCTGCATCCCAACTCGGGTCAGCAGGCCATGGCTCGCGCTTAGCGAAACGCGACTCGATGGCAAATAATTGCGCGCTCTCTTCGTGGCTGTGCGGAATGATCAAACTCGAATGATCCGCACCCGGGGTATCAAATTCCATTCCCCAAAATTGCACAACCTCGGGAACAACTAAACGCGACTGTTGTAACTCTGGATACGCCTGCTCTAAATTCACCTGACTGTGGTTCGGCCCGCCGTGATCGGTCGCCACCATCCAGCCAAGCCCAAAATATTTGGCCATTAGCGCATTCATCTGTATCGGATAGATCGCATCGCCACCCAATATTGGCGCGGGCGGCTCTTGCTCACGGTCCCAGCCGGTGCTGTAGCGGCTATGAATGTGATGATCGCCCGCGATCCACTGTGGCGCAGAGTCGTCGGCACTTAGGCCAAAGGATACCGCTAAGCCAAAGCCGAACAAAGATAATGAAATGATCTTAGAAATTGAAGTTGTAATGCAGTATCTCCCCAAGAGAATGTGGCTAACTCACTTATCAATTTAGCACCATCATGTGACAGTTTTCTAGCAGTAGACGCATTTGCTTGCCTCGATCTGCGACTATTATTAGGAGACCTCCCAACATTGTTTTGGGGAGTGTCTCATTAACCAGAATCGGCTAGACTCAGGGTATTCCAAGAAAAAAAGCAGACGAGAAAACAGCATGAGCGTGACTTCTATCGCCAGCGCGGCCAAGGCCGTCGAACCAGCCCTAAACAGCCAACACCCTCTCCGATTTGTCACCGCCGCAAGCCTCTTCGATGGCCACGATGCGGCAATAAATATCATGCGCAGAATCCTGCAGGCCAGCGGTGTAGAGGTCATTCACCTCGCTCATAACCGCTCGGTGCAAGAGATCGTTGAGGCGGCGGTACAAGAGGACGCCGACGCTATCGCGATCAGCTCTTATCAAGGTGGGCACATCGAATACTTTAAGTATTTGGTCGATAAACTGCGCGAGCTTGGCGCGGGGCATATCAAAATATTCGGCGGTGGTGGCGGCGTGATTATCCCCGCCGAAATCGACGAGCTACATAGCTACGGCGTGACTCGCCTCTACTCTCCCGCCGACGGTCAGACCATTGGCTTGCAGGGCATGATCGACGACATGATCGCGAAATGCAGGCAGGCGACAGACCGGCCAGCGCCGCCAAGTCTTGCTGCGTTGGCGCCGGGTGATCGAATCACTCTAACGCGTGCGCTCACGGCTATCGAGAGCGATCACTACACATCAGCAGAGCTTGAGGCGTTAGAGGCAGAGGCAAAAAACAGCGCCACCCCCGTGCTCGGTATCACCGGCACTGGCGGGGCAGGCAAGTCGTCGACAACCGACGAAATCATTCGACGTTTCCGGCAAGACGCGGGCGACACGCTTAAAATCGCGGTATTGGCGATAGATCCGACGAGGCGCAAAACCGGCGGCGCGCTGCTAGGCGACCGCATCCGCATGAATGCAATTAATCACCCCAACATTATGATGCGTTCGGTGGCGACTCGCGATGCAGCGATGGAAATTCCTGCGCGCCTGAGTAGCCTCATTGCCGCCTTTAAACTCGGCGGTTTCGATCTCATTATTGTCGAGACCCCGGGCATAGGTCAGGGCGACGCGGGTATCGTGCCCTACGTCGACTCCTCGCTGTATGTCATGACACCGGAGTTTGGCGCGGCGAGCCAGCTCGAAAAAATCGATATGCTCGACTACGCCGACGTTTTTGCGATCAACAAGTTCGATCGCAAAGGCAGCGAAGATGCCCTGCGCGACGTGTGTAAACAGGTGCAGCGCAATCGCGAAGCATGGAGCGAAATGCCAGACGCCATGCCAGTCTATGGCACAATCGCCTCTAAGTTTAACGACGACGGCATCACTGCGCTGTATCAGGCGCTCGTACCACAGCTGCGCAAGCATGGCTTGCCCGAGTATGCGTCTAGCCTTGAACGAACCGACACAAAAACCTCGACACAGCGCACAGTGATTATTCCTGCGCAGAATCAGCGCTACCTTGCCGAGATCGCCGAAGAGGTGCGCGGCTACCACAAGTTAGTGGGCGAGCAGGCTCAGATCGCGCGTGAGCGGCAGCAGCTAGTTGCGGCTAAAGCGATGCTTGCGGCAACCAACACAAACAGCAGCGATCTCGATGCGCTAATCGAGAAACGCGAATCGGCTATCGACAGTCGCGCTAACAAATTATTAGCAAGCTGGGATCAGCTCAAAGAAGACTATTCGGGCGACGAGTATGTGGTAAAAGTCCGCGATAAAGAGCTGCGCACCGCACTCACGCGCACCTCTCTGTCGGGCACGAAGGTGTCGCGCGTGTCGCTACCCACCTATAGCGACCACGGCGATCTGCTCAAATGGCTGCTGCTCGAAAACGTCCCCGGGCGCTTCCCGTTCACCGCAGGCGTTTTCCAGTTTAAGCGCGAGTCCGAAGATCCCACCCGCATGTTTGCAGGCGAAGGCGATGCTTTTCGCACCAACCGTCGTTTTAAGCAGTTGTCAGAACACGCCGAGGCGAAGCGGCTTAGCACCGCCTTCGACTCGGTGACACTCTACGGTTTCGACCCGGATCATCAGCCCGATATTTATGGCAAGGTGGGTAATTCTGGCGTCTCTATTGCCACGCTCGACGACATGAAAGAGCTCTATGCGGGCTTTGATCTCTGCGCGCCGAGCACATCGGTATCGATGACAATCAACGGCCCTGCCCCAACTATTCTCGCGATGTATATGAATGCTGCGGTCGATCAGCAGATTGCCAATTTTGTTAGCGCTAACAATCGCGAGCCAAGCGCCGAAGAACACGCAGCGATTAAGGCACAGACGCTTGCGACAGTGCGCGGCACCGTGCAGGCCGACATCTTAAAAGAAGACCAAGGGCAGAATACCTGCATTTTCTCTACAGAGTTCAGCCTAAAGGTCATGGGTGACATTCAGGAATACTTTACCCAACATCAGGTGCGTAATTTCTATTCAGTCTCGATCTCGGGCTATCACATCGCCGAAGCCGGCGCGAATCCGATTAGCCAACTCGCGTTTACACTCTCTAACGGCTTCACCTTCGTAGAGGCCTATCTCGCGCGCGGCATGGCGGTAGATGATTTCGCCCATAATCTGTCGTTTTTCTTTTCGAACGGTATGGACCCCGAGTACACGGTACTAGGCCGAGTCGCGCGTCGCATCTGGGCAACCGCGATGCGTTTCCGCTATGGCGCCAACGAACGTAGCCAGAAGCTCAAATATCACATTCAGACCAGTGGTCGTTCGCTGCATGCCCAAGAGATGTCGTTCAATGATATTCGCACCACACTGCAGGCGCTAATTGCGGTGTACGACAACTGCAATTCGCTGCACACCAACGCCTACGACGAGGCGATAACGACGCCGACCGAGGAGAGTGTGCGACGCGCAATGGCGATTCAATTGATCATTAATAAAGAATGGGGTTTGGCTGTAAACGAGAATTCGAGTCAGGGCTCGTTCATCATAGAAGAGCTGACCGATCTTGTTGAAGAGGCGGTGCTGCAAGAGTTCGAGAAAATCTCGGAGCGCGGCGGTGTATTAGGCGCAATGGAAACCGGTTATCAGCGCGGCAAGATTCAGGATGAATCGATGCTGTACGAGCATCGCAAACACGATGGCAGCCTGCCTCTTATTGGCGTGAACACGTTTTTGAGCGACGAGCCAGAACCCGAAGTCGAAATCGAACTCGCACGCTCAACGACCGAAGAAAAAGAGAGTCAAATTAAGCGGCTCAATAGCTTTAAAGAGAAAAACGCAGAGGCTTCGGCTGCGGCCCTGCAGCGGCTACGCGACGCGGCGATCAACAACGAGAACGTGTTTGAAGAACTCATGAACGCGGTCAGAGTTTGCTCGCTCGGTCAGATCACCGATACATTCTTTGAGGTCGGTGGTCAGTATCGGCGCAGCATGTAAAGCTGCCCTACGAGCGCGCATAAAAAAAGGCAGCCTGGGCTGCCTTTTTATTGCTCCTGCTTCAGCAGGAGCTAGACACGATTACTCGGTCACATTCACTGTTATGTAGCCATCGTGGTACAAACCACCGTCATCGGCGCGGCCCCAAAGCACATACGTGCCCGGCTCTTCGAACGTAACATTCACGTCATACATGCCGTCTGCAGGAATCGGTGGAGGTGTCCAGAGCGCACCCCAAGGCGAGTTAGCACTTGTGCGAGTATCTTCCCAAACCTTAGGCATTGGCGGATCGAAGGTAACCTTGCCAGCGCCGCGATAGACATTCCACGAGAGATAAAGGCCATTGACCTTGCCAACAGTGACGCGAATAGGCGGACGCATGAGACGACGCTGATAGACGTTATCGGCGTTGATTAACGCTGCCGCAAGCGGGCCAGCGACGAACTCTGCCAACTCGCGCGCGTCTTCTAACACATCGTCAGGCGTTGGCAGGCCGTCGTCTGTTACCAATGTCTTCAAGCTCATCGGCTCACCCACACGTACCGTACGTATTTCATCGCCTTGCACAGCAACGACAGGTGGTACATTTGAACGCGATTCTGGGCTGCTTGTGCCAGCGCCAAGTGAGCCCGTTTCTGAGGCTATAACGATATTATCAACCTGATAGTCTGGCTTGAGGGTTGCGTAAGCTTTGCGCTCGACGCCGTTTACTTTAAGCGTCCAAACAAGTTCACGGTCGCCCCAATCGGCGGGAACCTGTACTTCGAATGTGAAGCGGTTGCGACGCGGCATGAAGTGAGTAGGCTGACCGCGATCAGCCTCACCTGGCGAGAACATGTTCTCGGGGCCAACCTCTACATTCGGCTCCTCTTCCCAGTTCTCGTTCTGATAACCGAACATGAGACTAAACGTGCCGTCTTCGTTTGGACGCCACCCCTCGTAGGCGGGCTCGATATGCTGGCCACGCGTAAAGCTATTAGCATTCGCGACCTGCGCAAGGCTTAAAGTCATCAGCGCGGCGGCGCCGAGGGCGACGAATCGAGCTATCTGTGCGCGGATCGTAATTGTCTGATACTGCATGAGTCTTTTCTCTCCATTATTGCATTGCCATTGCTCTCGCGTAGGCAGTGTGACGCTGTGCGTTTCGCGTCGTCCATTATAGCGCTGTTTTATGCCAAGGGCATGGTTGTTGTCTTAGTCGGCCTCCCTCTCGGGTAGCGGCGACTCCGACTGTGCTATCGGTGCGACTAGCGGCGCTAAACACAAAGGGCATCCTATCACATGATCATTCGGGCCCAGATCAAGATCTGAGCGCCTCTTCTCCATCTCATCAAAAAACTGCTCCCCACTCATCGACACCCGCATGCCTAGGTCGATAAACATATTCGTGACAGATCGATTACCCGACCCCTGCCAATTGCGCGGATCAGGAATATTGGGATTGGTCTGCGTGTTATTCATATACCCAACTATGTGAAGAATCGTGCCCTTAGGCAGCAATGGCGTGGCATCGTCGTCGTAGGCCGTAGCCGCGCACCCAGTTATGGTCGTAGCCAACACAAGACAGCGTCTCTATCGTATAACCCCAGATCGCCTCGAGACACATGCGCTCGCCGGGCGCGTGTAAATGAGGCTCGAAGGTGATGATTTTTGTGTGTTGCTGCAAAACCGAATAGGCATGGAGCTCTTGGTCTCGCTGATTGCCGGCAATCGAAATATCGACGCCGTTGCCGAGCCCAACGTTCACGCGCTCATATTTCGGCTCATAGCCTTTCTCGTGAAACCTAAAGCCGATCTCTAGGTGACCTGTTGTGTCTTTGCCATTGGAATGCAGATGTACCGAATCGGAGACAATGTAGGTGCCAGCCTTGAGTAATCTGCCGCCGTCGGGATCGAATATGTCGGGATTACGCCCAACCTCATGCACAGGCCAACTGGTATTGGTGCTCGGGATTCGCTCTCCGTTCTCGTCTAGATCCGCTGTGCCCCAAATCATATGGTGGAAGATATAGCGCCCGCCTACCGTATCGCGTCCGGTCCCCTGTTCGTTATCGACGTCGTTAACCTCAACAATTTCTACCGATTTAACCCAGCGGTCTTCGGTTAATCCCGTTGGCACGCAGTCGATTTCGCCCCACCAATCGGGGGTGCCGGCAGTTTTGTTACCGAATTGGTTGTGACAACGAGATCGGGCAACCCCGCAGTCAATTTTACGCTGTCGTCGAACACCAGCGCTTCGGGGGCATCTGCGACCTCACCTTTCGGCGTCCCGCTGCGCGCCCACGTAGAAATCGCGGCGAGCTCGGCATCGCTTAGGGAAGGATCGTTCTTGTAACGTTGAATACCGATGCTTTTCTCCATATACCATGGAGGCATAGCCCCCGCGCGATCACGCAGGCCTGTTTTATATTCGATGAGTCCCGCAAACGGCGCGACCTCTTCGTAGGTTACGAGCGACATCGGACCAGCGCCGCCGGGTCTGTGGCAGTTCTGGCAGCTGCGTTGCAGAATCGGTTCTATGTCTTTGTGGAAGGCAACCTCACCCGCGCCTAATGCCTGGGCCGAGCCCAAAAGCGCAAGTGTCGAGAGCGCGAATGCGCCTGTGAACATCGAGCGGGATTTCTGGACAATTCTTTTTGTGCTTTTTATTGCCTTATCGATTGCCTTATCGATTGCCTTCTCCATTGCCTTCTCCGTTTTGCTTTTGTAATCGAGCGATGAACGACATCAAGTGACGAGCTAGATTTATACCGCCATGCCCGATTGTTGTCCCGAATGAATTTCTGGTCAAGAACCAAAAACGGCAAGCGTGCGATTGCCGGCTCAATCGGCCGTTTAAAAAGAAGAAAGCGCTAACTATTGATTTAGATCAACAGTAACGGTTGTGACCTAGGTGTGACTTAGGTGTGATTTACCCTGTTGAAAACGAAAAAGGGCCGCCCTCTCGGACAACCCTTTTCCCTTTTAACCAAGTCAGCTAAAGCGCTTTTGCTGCGCTTCGGCACACGCGAAAATTAACCATTCAATCTATAAATCGCGCGCCGGCTAAAGCTATAACTTACTCAGCAGCGTCTGCTGCATCCATCTCTTGCTTCTCTTCGTCAGAAATCTCTTTCATGCTGAGCTTGATGCGGCCACGCGCATCGAGGTCTAAACACTTAACGAGAATTTCTTGGCCTTCGGTGAGATATTCCTCAACGCTCTCGACACGCTCATCAGAAATCTGTGAGATATGCACGAGTCCGTCTTTACCAGGCAGGATTGTGACGAATGCTCCGAAGTCTACGATGCGCGCCACTTTACCGCGGTAAATTCGACCCACTTCTGCTTCGGCAGTAATGGCGTTAACCATGTCGATTGCTGCGTCGCGTGAAGAGGCGTCTTCGCCGTAGATGCGCACGTTACCGTCGTCATCGATATCAACCGAGGCGCCAGTCTGCTCGGTGATGCCGCGAATAACCGCGCCACCCTTACCGATAACGTCGCGGATCTTGTCTGGATCGATTTTGAGCATGGCCATCGAAGGCGCATTCTCAGAGACGCTGTCGCGTGACTTCGCGAGCACTTTATTCATCTCAACGAGGATGTGATTACGCGCAGTGTTAGCCTGCTCGAGCGCAATCTCCATGATCTCTTCGGTGATGCCTTGGATTTTAATATCCATCTGCAGCGCAGTAACGCCTTCGGCTGTACCGGCTACTTTAAAGTCCATGTCGCCGAGGTGATCTTCGTCGCCGAGGATGTCAGTAAGTACCGCAAAGCGCTCGCCTTCTTTGATCAAACCCATAGCGATACCGGCAACAGGTGCTTTAAGAGGCACACCCGCATCCATCATCGCAAGGCTGCTACCGCAGACTGACGCCATTGAGCTCGAGCCGTTTGACTCGGTGATCTCAGACACCACGCGGATCGCGTAAGGGAAGTCTTCTTCGCGTGGCATAACCGCTGCGATGCCGCGACGCGCGAGGCGGCCGTGGCCAATTTCGCGGCGCTTAGGGCCACTCATGAAGCCCGTTTCGCCAACCGAGTACGGAGGGAAGTTGTAATGCAACATGAACGGGTCTTTGCGCGAACCACCGAGGTCTTCGATGATTTGCGAATCGCGCAGCGCGCCAAGCGTAGTGACAACAATTGCCTGAGTCTCGCCACGTGTGAAGAGCGCCGAGCCGTGTGCGCGAGGCAGCAGGCCAGTTTCTACTTCGATCGCGCGGACAGTCTTCGTGTCGCGACCGTCGATGCGAGGCGCACCGTCGAGGATACGATTACGCACGGTGCTCTTCTCGAGCTTACCAAACGCCGCTTTCACGTCGGCAGCAGATACGCCTGCTTCTTCGTCGGCTAGTGCTTCGACTGCTTCGGTTTGAATCGCGCCAATGCGATCGTAACGCGCCATCTTGTCGGATACCTGATAGGCATCGATAACAGCGGCTTCAAACTTTTCAGCGAGCGCCGCTTTAAGCGCAGCATTTTCTTCAGCAGCAACCCACTCCCATGAAGGCTTGCCAGTTTCGGCCTTGAGCTCTTCGATAGCAGTAACAACGGCCTGCATTTCTTGATGTGCAAACAACACGGCACCAAGCATTTCGTCTTCGCTGAGCTCTTTCGCCTCAGACTCAACCATAAGTACCGCAGACTTAGTGCCAGCAACGACCATGTCGAGAAGCGACGTTTGGAGCTCGCTGTTTTTTGGATTTAGCATATAGCCTTTCTCTGCGTCGTAACCAACGCGCGCGGCACCAATAGGTTCAGCGAAAGGAATACCAGAGATAGACAATGCAGCAGAGGCACCGATAAGAGCTGCGATGTCTGCGTCTTCGTTTTTGTCGGCTGAGATAACGGTACAGACAACCTGCACTTCGTTCATGAAACCCTTAGGGAATAATGGACGAATTGGACGGTCGATGAGGCGTGACGTGAGAGTCTCTTTCTCAGTGGGACGTCCCTCTCGCTTAAAAAATCCGCCGGGGATTTTACCTACTGCGTAAGTTTTTTCTTGATAGTTAACTGTGAGCGGGAAAAAATCCGCGTTCGGGTTGGCCTTTTTACGACCAACAACGGTCGCAAGAACTTGGCTATTGCCCATTGTCACGATAACCGAGCCTGTAGCTTGGCGTGCGACTTTCCCCGTTTCCAGAGTGACGGTTTGGTTGCCGTACTGGAACGTTTTAACGACTGGATTAAACATAGTTTTTCCTATTTTCTTTAAAAAACGCAGGCCAACTCATCAGGCCATACGCTAGTTAATCCGGTTAATTGATTTTCGTTACTGGCACGCGGCGCTGCTTAGCGACGCAGACCTAGACGTTTGATCAAAGATGAATAGCGATCAACGCTCTTGCGCTTGAGGTAGTCAAGCAGCTTACGACGGCTGTTAACCATACGAATGAGACCGCGACGCGAATGGTGATCGTGGATATGCTCTTTAAAGTGCCCCTGCAGCTCATTAATGTTTGCTGTCAGTAGCGCAACTTGAACTTCGGGTGAACCAGTGTCGCCCTCTCCCTGTGCATAGTCTGTCTCTTATACACATCTCCGAGCCCACGAGACTCCTGAGCATCTCG
>OJDL01000462.1_pt1 | contig 14305 bp, 8 predicted proteins | sample 1592681 | NCBI WGS metagenome assembly OJDL01 (sample SAMN05416885, study PRJEB24817) | seawater metagenome | isolation source: Sea water | place: Canada:Atlantic | collected 2013-11 | reverse complement strand
CTACACACTGCATATCGTCGGCAGCGTCAGATGTGTATAAGAGACAGTCTTTGTGTAATGAATGAAAATTTAGATCCTTCAGGTGAATCTTTCAGTAAAGAAGAATTTGATATAGAGCGTGCATTACGACCGCTAAGCTTTTCAGACTTTGCTGGGCAAGATCAAGTATTAGAAAACTTGAAGATATTTGTTGAAGCAGCAAATCAAAGAAATGAGGCTTTAGACCATACACTCTTCCATGGTCCTCCAGGTTTAGGTAAAACAACATTGGCTCATATTCTCGCAAATGAATTAAATGTAGGGATAAAGGTTACTTCTGGACCAGTATTAGATAAGCCTGGAGACTTAGCAGGTTTGTTAACTAACCTTGAACCTAGGGATGTTTTATTTATAGATGAAATACATAGACTAAGTCCTGTTATCGAAGAATACCTTTATTCTGCGATGGAAGACTATAAAATTGATATTATGATTGAAACCGGTCCAAATGCAAGATCGGTTCAAATAAATCTAAACCCATTTACGCTAATAGGCGCAACAACCCGCTCAGGTTTATTAACAGCACCAATGCGTGCTAGGTTTGGAATATCTAGTAGGCTTCAATATTATTCAACAGAATTATTAAGTACAATTGTAGAGCGTAGTTCTAGTATTTTAAATGTACCAATAGATTTTGAAGCTGCTATAGAAATTGCAGGACGAAGTAGAGGAACGCCACGTATAGCAAACGCCCTATTGAGACGTGTGAGAGATTTTGCACAAATAAAAGGTAATGGTAGGATAGATATGTCTATCTCTAAATTTGGTCTTAAAGCATTAAATGTTGATGCTAATGGTTTAGATGAAATGGATAATAGAATCTTAAGTACAATTATCGAGAAATTTAAAGGTGGTCCTGTAGGTATTACGACATTAGCCACAGCAGTTTCTGAAAGTGCAGAAACTATAGAAGAGGTGTACGAGCCATTTCTTATACAACAAGGCTTTATAATGAGAACACCTAGAGGTAGAGAAGTTACAGAAGCCGCTTATAAGCATTTAGGGAAGATAAAGGGAAGTGTGCAAGGAGGTTTGTTTTAATGCAATTAAAGCAACTAATTGATAGTATTCCCGAAGGTTTTTCCAAAACTGTTTACAAGTCACAAACCTATAGCTTAATTAAAACCACATTTAATACTGGTGATAGTATTAAAATATATGCTGAAGAATTAGGCGGTACAGATGTAATAAGCGCAAACATTTATTCTTTAAACTCTAACTATATACTAAAGCCTTGTGAAATGCCTGAACAGAAGGTATTGCATTTTCTAAACCATAAACAAGATTTATAATTTTGAATACTAAAGCTCAATATTCTGCATTTATAAAAAATGAAGCTAAGAGATTAGGGTTTATGTCTTGTGGAATTTCTAAAGCAGAATTTCTCGAAGCAGAAGCGCCAAGATTAGAAGAGTGGCTGTCTAAAAATAGACATGGTGAGATGCAGTATATGGAGAATTATTTTGATAAACGCCTTGACCCTACTAAATTAGTTGAAGGCTCAAAAAGCGTTGTGTCTCTACTATTAAATTATTATCCTTCAGAAACTCAAACAGAAGAATCTTATAAGATCTCAAAATACGCTTACGGTACAGACTATCATTTTGTCATAAAAGATAAACTAAAAACATTATTACATAGCATTCAGGAAGAAATAGGAGATGTTCACGGTCGAGCTTTTGTAGATTCTGCTCCAGTTCTTGATAAAGCTTGGGCTGCAAAAAGTGGCTTAGGCTGGATTGGTAAGCATAGTAACTTATTATCTAAACAGGCAGGATCTTTTTACTTTATCGCTGAATTGATTATAGATTTAGAGCTAGATTATGATACGCCAGTTACAGACCATTGTGGTACGTGTACAGCTTGTATAGACGCTTGTCCTACACAGGCAATTATAGAACCTTATAAAGTAGATGGCAGTAAATGTATTTCATATTTGACTATTGAGCTTAAGAACGAAATACCTAATGGGTTTTCAAACCAAATGGACGATTGGATGTTTGGTTGCGATGTATGTCAAGATGTATGCCCTTGGAATAGGTTTAGCAAACCCCACAATGAACCATTATTTAATCCACATCCAGAGTTGCTCACTAAATCTAAGAGTGAGTGGCAAGAATTAACAAAAGAGGTGTTTGCAGAGATTTTCAAGAAATCTGCAGTAAAACGAACTAAGTTTACAGGACTAAAACGGAATATTAATTTTTTGGATACCAATACATAATATAACAGAATTTTAAAACATCTTGTATTTTAAAACCCGTACATTTCATAAAAAAAAAGAAAGATATGAGTATTTGGGATAAGTTTAAAGAGAAGACTTCAGAAGACTTTATTGATGATGTTGTTACAGAAGATAAAATGAAAGAAGATGTTTCTGAGGTTAGTGCAGAAGATGTTGAAGTTGTTATAGATAAAGAAGAAGCCATTAATAAAAAACTGTCTGGTAGTGCTTCTTTAAAAAAATATGTGGAGCTTGGTAGGTTAATGTTGGCTCTTATAAAAGATTCTTCAAGTGGTAAGTATAAACAAGTGCCTTGGTATACAATTGCAACTATAGCATTCTCACTGCTATACGTATTAAACCCTATGGATATTGTACCAGACTTTATTCCTGGATTAGGGTATTTAGATGACATTACAGTACTTTCAATTGGTTTAGGTTGGATAGAAAGTGACTTGCATAGATACTTAGATTGGAAACTTGAGAGCACCTCATAAATAACCAAACATATTTCAAGCTTTAATTTTCTTCGTCAATTAAGGTTGTTACATTTGTAATAGAGTATAAATACATATTTTATTCAACACCTATAGTCCATGTCTAAAGAAAGCAAACGAAGAGAAGCCTTAGTATATCACGCCAAACCAACACCTGGTAAGATAAAGGTTGTCCCTACAAAAAAATATTCATCTCAGCGAGACCTTGCCTTGGCATATTCGCCTGGAGTTGCAGAACCTTGTTTAGAGATAGAAAAAGATAAGGAAAACGTATACAGATATACCACCAAAGGTAATCTTGTAGCTGTAATTTCTAATGGTACAGCAGTACTTGGTTTAGGTGATATAGGTCCAGAAGCTTCTAAACCAGTAATGGAAGGTAAAGGGTTATTGTTTAAAATTTTTGCAGACATAGATGTTTTTGACATAGAGGTAGACACTAAAGATGTCGATGCTTTTGTTGAAACAGTAAAGAATATAGCGCCAACATTTGGTGGTATAAATCTAGAAGACATAAAAGCACCAGAGGCTTTTGAGATAGAACGAAGACTTAAGGAAGAGCTGGATATTCCTGTGATGCATGACGATCAACACGGCACAGCAATTATATCTGCAGCAGCTCTAATTAATGCACTAGAGTTAGCAGACAAGAAGATTGAAGATGTAAAGTTTGTGGTATCGGGTGCTGGATCAGCTGCAATTGCCTGCCTTAATTTATACTTGTTATTAGGTGCAAAACCAGAAAACATGTCTGTATTTGACTCTAATGGATTACTCCACTCTGAAAGAGGCGATATAACAATACAGCAAGAAAAATTCTGTTCTAAAAAAATGTACGGTTCTTTAGCCGAAGCGTTTGTTAATGCAGATGTCTTTTTGGGGCTTTCAGTAGGAAATATAGTATCTCCAGAGATGATAAAATCTATGGCTAATGATCCTATTGTATTTGCTATGGCTAATCCAAATCCAGAAATAGATTATGATCTGGCTATAAGTGCACGCAAAGATATCATTATGGCTACAGGACGTAGTGATCATCCTAATCAGGTTAATAATGTATTAGGCTTCCCATTTATATTTCGTGGCGCTTTAGATGTTAGGGCTACTAAAATTAATGAAGAAATGAAAATGGCTGCGGTAAAGTCTTTGGCTAAATTAGCTAAGGAGCCAGTTCCGGAGCAAGTTAATATAGCCTACGGAGAAACGCGTCTAAACTTTGGTAGAGATTATATAATACCAAAACCATTTGATCCAAGACTAATTGCACAAGTGCCACCAGCAGTAGCAAAAGCAGCTATTAAAAGTGGAGTAGCCAGGAAAGAAATTTTAGATTGGCAGAAATATGAAGACGAACTTTATGATCGTATGGGTAACGATAATAAGGTAACAAGGTTACTTCATAACCGTGCTAAAATGAATCCTAAACGTATTGTTTTTGCAGAAGCAGATCATCTAGATGTACTAAAGGCTGCACAGATTGTTCATGATGAAGGTATGGGTATTCCTATTCTTCTGGGACGCCGAGAAGTTATTAAGGAATTAATGATCGAGTTAGATTTTGATTCTGAAGAGGTTACCATTATAGACCCAAAGTCAGATGAAGAGAAAGGTCACCTAGAAAATTATGCCAACCAATTCTGGAAGGCTAGACAAAGAAAAGGGGTTACACTCTACGACGCTCAAAAGCTATTGAGAGAACGAAATTATTTTGCTGCCATGATGGTTCAGTTAGGAGATGCAGATGCTATGCTTTCTGGATACTCTAGAGCGTATCCTACTGTGGTGAAGCCAATTTTAGAAATAATTGGTAAGCTTAAAGGAGTAACCAAAGTAGCCACGTGTAACTTAATGAACACCTCTAAAGGCCCAATTTTTATTAGTGACACATCAATAAATATAGATCCTACAGCTAAAGATTTAGCTAAAATAGCTCAAATGACAAACCATACTGTAAAAATGTTTGGGATGGAAGCTATTATAGCAATGGTTTCATATGCCAATTTTGGCTCTTCAAAAGATGCGCACGCTACCAAAGTAAGAGAAGCTGTTGATTTGCTTCATAAAGTAGCTCCCGATGTAATTGTAGATGGAGAGTTGCAAGTAGATTTTGCTCTTAATAGAAAAATGAGAGAGGAAAAGTTTCCATTCTCTAAATTATCCAATAGGAAAGTAAACACATTAATTTATCCAACGCTGGACTCAGCAAACGGAACCTATAAATTAATAAAGGAACTTACTGGTGAAGATTCAATAGGCCCAATTATGATGGGGTTAGAAAAACCTGCACACGTTATTCAACTTGGGGCAAGTGTAGAGGAAATGGTAAATATGGCTGCTGTTGCAATTGTTGATGCACAGGATAAGCAAAAACGCCAGCAAATGAAATTAGAAATCCAATAATTAGCTGAGACATTACGTTTTGCGATCTTAATAAATTTGCTACATTTGGCAGTCTAAGTCTTCAGTTCAAATGATAACCCAACTAGCTGGTCAATTAATAGAGAAAAACCCTACAAACATTATTGTAGATTGTGGTGGCGTCGGCTATTTTGTGAATATTTCATTGCACACTTTTGGCCTTATTAAAAATGAAGAACGCGTAAAGATTTTTACTCACCTACAAGTAAGAGAAGATGCGCATACACTATTTGGCTTTGCAGAAAAAGCAGAGCGAGAAGTTTTTAGATTATTAATAGGTGTTTCGGGTATTGGTGCAAGTACTGCAAGAACAATGTTGTCATCACTAACTCCGCAACAAGTTACAGAAGCTATATCTCAAGGAGATGTTGCAACTATACAATCTGTTAAAGGAATAGGGTTAAAGACTGCGCAACGTGTTATTATAGATCTTAAGGATAAGATACTTAATGTTGTAGGCTTAGATGAAGTTTTGCCATCCCAAGGCAATACTCAAAAAGAAGAAGCGTTATCTGCTTTAGAAACCTTAGGATATACGAGGAAACAAAGCGACAAAGTCGTGGCAGGAATACTCAAAACAGATCCAGAAGCTTCCGTTGAAACTATCATCAAACTAGCACTTAAAAAACTTTAGGCGAATTGGCGAACTTCTATTTTAAAATTCCGGCTTTAAAAACAGCAATCCTTTTATTTGCTTTATTAGGTGCTTACTCTGTAACTGCACAAGAAGAAACAGAACAAGACTCCACTAGTACGGGATACTCCTTAGGAAAAATAGAACTTTCAGACCCCAATAGTATCTTAAACAAATACACTTACGATGTAGATTTAGATCGTTATGTGTACACTCAAAAACTTGGAGAGTTTAATATCTCTTATCCCTTAATCTTAACGCCAGATGAGTATCAACGTTTAATATTTCAAGAAGAAATGCGAAAGTATTTCAATGAAAAATCTGATGCTTTAAGTGGAAAGAAAGAAGGAACGGAAGAAGAACAAAAAAACTTACTGCCTAACTTTTATGTAAACAATAACTTTTTTGAAAGTGTTTTTGGAGGCAGAGAAATAGAGGTTATCCCAACAGGAACGGTCGAGGTAGATTTGGGTGTGCTTTATACAAAACAAGACAATCCGTCTTTTTCACCAAGAAACAGGAGTAACCTAACATTCGATTTTGACCAACGTATAAGTCTTAGTTTGCTTGGTAAAGTAGGAAAGAGGCTTCAGGTAACAGCAAATTATGATACAGAAGCTAGTTTCGATTTTCAAAATCAAATTAAGTTAGAGTATACTCCAACAGAAGATGATATTGTAAGAAAAATTGAGATTGGTAATGTGAGTTTGCCGTTAAACAGTTCTCTTATACAAGGTGCACAAAGTTTATTTGGAGCAAAGGTTGAAATGCAATTTGGTAAGACGACTATTACTGGTGTTTACTCTGAGCAGAATTCTGAACGTAACACAGTAAATGTTGAAGGCGGTGATGCCGTACAGGATTTCGAAAAGTTTATCTTAGATTATGATGAGAACAAACACTTTTTCCTTTCCCATTACTTTAGGGATACATATGATAGATCTTTAGCAAACTATCCATTTATAAACTCAAACGTTCAAATTACAAGAATACAAGTTTGGGTAACTAACAGGACAAACAACACGCAATCCTTAGTAGATGCAAGGAACATTGTTGCAATACAGGATATTGGTGAGTCAGATCAAAATAATATTGGATTAGATAACCAACCAGCAGGTTTCGTTAATGAAGCGCCAGGCTCTTTTCCCGATAATGAAAATAACGACTTTAACCCTTTTGGTATTGGCAATCCTCAACAACAATCTATCTTAAACAATCAAATTAGAGATGTAGCTACTATAGGTCAAGGTTTTGGCACCCAAGTTACAGAAGGAAGAGATTACGGCGTTTTAGAAAATGCAAGACAATTACAAAATAACGAGTATACTATAAATACTCAATTAGGTTATATATCTCTTAACCAAAGATTGAGTAATGATGAAATTTTAGGTGTTGCTTTTCAATATACAGTTGGCGGCCAGGTATTTCAAGTTGGTGAATTTGCAAATGATGGTGTAGAGGCAACTGCATCTAATCCAGATACAGATTTAGATGGTATTTTAGATAGTGTAGATGCAGATGTTGATGGTGATGGTACTAATGATAATGGCCAAGATACAGATGGCGATGGTATTAATGACGCAAGTGATGTAGACCAAACCAATGGTCAAGATGCTAATAATGATGGTATAGATGATGCTGCTTTACCACCAAACATGTCTGCCATAGTTAACCAGACGCTTGTTGTAAAAATGCTTAAAAGTCCTATAACTAATGTTAACGAACCTATTTGGGACTTAATGATGAAAAACATTTACAGCTTAGATGCGTTTGATGTCTCTGCTGAAGATTTTAGATTCAATATATTATATACAGATCCACAACCATTAAACTATATACAATCTGTAGGTGCAGATCCGCTTCCAGATGATGTTGAGCAAACAACATTATTACGCGTTTTAAATCTTGATAAACTTAATGCCTACAATGATCCTGTTTTGGAAGGTGATGGCTTTTTTGATTATGTGCCAGGGTTAACAATAGATCCACAAAATGGTAGAATCATATTTACAAGTACAGAACCGTTTGGAGAATACTTGTTTAACAAGCTAAGATTAAATCCTTCAGAAGATTATGATGATGAAATGGATGGCTCTGATAATGAGTTGCTAACTTATAACTCTAACCAAAGAGAATACGTATTTAAGAAACTTTATACCACAACTAAAATACAAGCAGAACAAGAATCTGCAGAAAAAAATAAGTTCCAACTTAAAGGACGCTACAAATCTAGTGGAGTAGACGGTATTCCAATTGGTGGTTTTAATATACCACAAGGTTCTGTAACAGTAACTGCTGGTGGTCGTGTACTTCAAGAAGGAGTAGATTATGTAGTGAATTACCAATTTGGTCGCGTTCAAATACTAGATGAATCTTTACTAGCATCAGATGTGCCTATTCAGATTTCAACAGAAAGTAATGCATTATTCGGACAACAAACTAAACGTTTTACTGGATTAAATGTTGAGCACCGTTTTAATGAAAACTTCTTAATTGGTGGTACATACCTTAACTTAAATGAGAGACCAATTACGCAAAAAGCCAACTATGGTTATGAACCTATAAACAATTCAATTTATGGTTTCAATATTAATTACTCTACAGAAGTACCTTGGTTAACACGCTTTGCAAACCATTTACCTAATATTGATACAGAGGTAGAGTCTAATTTTTCAATACGTGGAGAGTTCGCTTATTTACAACCAGGCTCACCAAGTGGAGACAATTTTAGAGGAGAAACGGTAACCTATGTAGACGATTTTGAAGCGTCACAAACCTCTATTTCAATATTAACTCCATTATCTTGGGAATTGTCAAGTGTTCCTACAGGACCAAATGGTTTTGATGGTGGTTTCGGAAATGGAGATTTACGTGTAAATGATCGTCGCGCAAGAATAAACTGGTATACAGTAGATCCTATCTTTTATAGTAACCAGCGTCCAGATGGTGTGTCAGATGCAGATCTTTCAGATTATAAAACCCGTCGTGTTTTTATTGATGAAATCTTTCCGGAAACAACTATTGTTCAAGGACAACCCCAAGTATTGTTTCCTATGGATATTGCATTTTATCCAGAAGAGCGTGGTCAATACAACTATGCAACTGGAGCCAATGGGACAAATACATTACCAAACCCAGAACAAAATTTTGGAGGAATTACACGTCAAATTACAAACACAAACTTTGAACAATCTAATGTAGAGTATATAGAATTTTGGTTACTAGATCCATTTATTTACGATGAAAACGCAGGAAGTACTGGTGGTACAATATCATTTAACTTAGGTAGTATTTCTGAAGATGTACTTAAGGATGGAAGAAAACAATATGAGAACGGTTTGCCAGAAGATGGCGGTACAACACAAACCCAATCTACAGCTTTTGGAAAAGTACCACAAAACCAATCTTTAGTATATGCTTTTGATACAGAAGGACAAGCACGTGTTAATCAAGATGTAGGTTTTGATGGTTTAGATGATGCGGAAGAAGCTTCAAGATTTGGAGATTTTGCAGGTCTTGCAGATCCTTCAAACGATAATTACAATTATTTTTTGAATGCACAAGGTAGTATTACAGAGCGTTACAGACAATATAATGGTACACAGGGAAACTCTCCAACAGATGTGTCTCAGGATAATAGAGGAAACACAACGTTCCCAACAGTTGAAGATGTGAATCGAGACAACACGATGAACACTATAGACAGCTACTTACAGTTAAATGTCCCAATTGCACCAAACCAGATGTCTCCAGATACAAATGAGTTTGTGACAGACGTTAGGGAATTAGATGTAAATACAGTTGATGGAGGTACGTTACCAACACGTTGGGTGCAGTTTAGAGTACCATTGCAATTTCCGCAAGATTCTAACGATCCTTTAAGAGAGGTTGTTGGTGGTATTGGAGATTTAAGATCTGTACGTTTCATGAGAATGTTCTTACAGGATTTTCAAGAAAATATTCATTTAAGATTTGCAACATTAGATTTAGTTAGAGGAGATTACAGAAGGTATAATGTAGCAATACAACCAGATGGTAATAACCCTACAACAGATGATGCCTTATTTGAAGTTACCTCAGTTTCAGAAGAAATGACTTCTAATTATGAGCCGCCACCAGGTGTAATTAGAGAAGAGTTTGTAAACAATAACCAGTCGGTTTTAGAAGATGAGCAATCTTTAGCATTAACTGTTTCAGGATTAAAACCTAATGATTCTAGAGCTGTTTATAAAAACTTCCAGGTAGATATGAGGCAGTATGAAAAACTTCAAATGTTTCTTCATGCAGAGTCTTTACCAAACGAAACACCATTGGAGGATGATGAAATGGTAGCATTCATTAGAATGGGATTAGATTTTACAGACAACTTCTATCAAGTTGAGATTCCATTAAAAGTAACAGCACCAAATGCTACAAATGCTGCTGAAATTTGGCCGTCAGAAAATGAACTTCAATTACCATTAGATTTATTACAAACTGTAAAGGCTACTGTTTTAGGTAGTGATCAATTTGCCCAGACAGATTTAAATTTCTTTAATGAAAATGGAGAAGTATCTTTAGATAATGTTCCTGGTGAGTTAAGAGTGGGTATTAAAGGTAATCCGAGTTTTGGTAACGTTAGGGTTATTATGTTAGGTGTAAAAAATACAAATGACAATAATTTAGACGAAACTTCTGGCCAAGTATGGTTTAATGAATTAAGATTATCTGGTCTTAAAAATGAAGGAGGTTGGGCTGCTGTAGTAAATATGGATGCCAACGTAGCAGACTTCATGAATGTTTCTGCCACAGGTAGACGAAGCACTGTAGGGTTTGGTAGTATAGAGCAAGGCCCTAACCAACGTAGCCGTGAAGACGTACAAAGTTATGATGTAACAACCAATGTAAGTGTAGGGCAATTGTTACCTAAAAATTGGGGAGTTCAAATACCATTTAATTACACTAGAGGAGAAGAGTTAATTACACCTCAATACGATCCAGAATTTTTAGACCTAGAGTTAGATGATAGGATAGATGCTGCTCAAGATTCTCAAACAGCAGATGCAATTAAAGAGCGTGCAGAAGATTATACCAGAAGACAAAGTGTAAGTATAATTGGATTAAGAAAAAACAGAGTAGTCTCTACAGAACCAGGTGCAGAGCCAAAAACACCTATGCCTTACGATATTGAAAATTTCACCCTTTCTGGCACATATAATCAAACAGATCATAGGGATTTTGAGATAGAAGAGTCTATAGATCAAAATGTAAGGGTAGGCGCCACTTATGAGTATGCTGTTCCAGAAGTTACAATAGAGCCATTTAAGAAAATTGCTGTTTTAGATAGTAGTGCTTACTTTAAGCCAATTAAAGATTTTAACTTTAATCCTTTACCTACAAGTATTTCTTTAGGATCTAATATACAACGACAATATAACAGACAGCGTTTCAGGTCGTTTTTGGGAGAAGGAAATATTATTCCGCAATTATACCAACGTAATTATTTGTACGATTGGCAATTTGCACTTAATTGGAAACTCTCTAAGTCTTTAAACTTTAATTATACTACAGGAAATAATTTTGTAGTTAGAAATTATGTGAATGATGATCTCACACAAGATCAAACTATAGGACTATGGGATGGATTCTTTGAAACAGGAACTCCTAACATACATACTCAAAATCTTCAGCTTAATTATGAGTTACCTCTAAATAAGATACCATTACTGGAGTTTGTGAAGTCTACGTATAGTTATGAAAGTTCTTACCAATGGCAACGTGGTTCAGAAATTTTTAACAACCTACAAGATCAAGGAATTCCAAGATTAGGAAATACGGTTCAAAATTCTATGAAGCACGAGTTAAACTCGACTTTAGATCTACAAAGACTTTATAATTATGTAGGTCTTAAAAAGAAACAGAAAAAAACTACTGCAAGACGAACATCTACCAATAGGAGAGATTTAAGACAAGGCCAAACAAGCACACCTAGATTAGCTGCTCAAGGCAACCAAGATAATACGCCTTCTAATAAACTAAGTGGCGCAGATAAAGCTATTAATACAGGAATAGGTCTGCTTACAGCTGTTAAGAAATTGCAGGTGTCTTACATCGAGCGTCAAGGTACATTCTTACCTGGATATACTCCAACAGTAGGATTTATAGGTTCTGTAAGACCAACAGTAGGGTTTACATTAGGTAGCCAAAGAGATGTGCGCGAAGAAGCAGCAAGACGTGGTTGGCTTACATTATACGACCAGTTTAATCAGCAATATCAAGAAGTTGAAAATAGAGAGCTAAATATTCAGGCTACAGTAGATTTATTGCCAGATCTAAAAATAGACCTAAACGCTGCCAGAAATTATTCTGAAACTTTTCAAGAAAACTATAGAGTTACTGGAAGTGGCATTGGAGATTATCAATACAATTCCCTTACGCCAAATACCTTCGGAAACTTTAGTATATCAACAGTATTAATTGCCACAGCATTTTCACAAAGTGACCAAGATTCATCTGAAGCATTTGATACTTTTAGAGAAAACCGATTAGTTGTAGCAAGACGATTAGCAGCACAAAATGGTCAAGACCCTACAGATGTAGATGAGAATGGTTTCCCAAGTGGTTATGGTAGAGGTAATCAAGCTGTTCTGCTACCAGCATTCTTGTCGGCTTATTCTGGTAAAGATGTAAATAGTGTAAGTTTAGGTGCATTTAGAGATACGCCACTTCCAAACTGGACAATTAAGTATACTGGCCTTATGCGATTAAAATGGTTTAAGGATAACTTTAAACGTTTTTCATTAAATCACGCGTACAATTCTGTTTATACTTTGAGTCAATTCCAGACTAATATAGATTTTGATACAAATAATCCGTTTGGAGATAATAATCGTGACCAAGCCGGAAACTTTAAGAACAGGACATTATTTTCTAATGTGAATATTACAGAAGCATTTAGTCCACTGGTCAAAATAGATATGGAAACAAATAACTCTATCAAGATTTTAGCAGAAATTAGAAAAGATAGAGCACTATCATTAAGTTTTGATAACAATCTTCTTACAGAAATTAGCGGAAACGAATATATTGTAGGACTAGGTTACAGAATTAAAGATCTAAAAATAGCGACTAGAGTTGCCGGTAAACGCCGTATACTAAGTAGTGACCTTAACTTTAAGGCAGATATTTCATACAGACGTAATAAGACTATTATACGATACTTAGATTTAGATAATAGCCAAACAACAGCTGGTCAAAACATCTGGACTATTAATTTTACAACAGACTATGCGCTTACTAAGAATTTAACAGCATTGTTCTATTACGATCATAGTTTTTCTACCTATGAAATTTCTACTGCATTTCCGCAGACAACAATTAGAGGTGGCATAACTTTGCGTTACAATTTTGGAAACTAAAAAATATAACTAACACTATAACTAATAACATGAATATCCCACAAGAATTAAAATATACCAAAGATCACGAATGGATTAAGATTGAAGGTGATGTAGCAACTGTAGGTATTACTGATTTTGCTCAAGGCGAATTAGGAGATATCGTATATGTTGAAGTAGAAACTGTAGATGAAACTCTAGATAGAGAAGAAGTATTTGGTACGGTTGAAGCTGTGAAGACTGTTTCAGATCTTTTCTTACCGCTTACTGGTGAGATTATAGAGTTTAATGAAACGTTAGAAGACGAGCCAGAATTAGTAAACTCAGACCCATACGGAAAAGGCTGGATGGTTAAAATTAAATTTTCTGAAGCTTCAGAAGTAGAAGACTTGTTAGATGCTGCAGCCTATAAAGAATTGGTTGGTTAAAAACGCCGTTCTATTAAGTATTGTTTTTACAATACTTGTAGCAATAGCTAGTTTAGTAAAACCTACTAGTTTTCCTAAAACTGGTGTGAGTTTTTCAGATAAGATAGCTCACACAGCCATATATTTTATTTTAACAATACTTTGGCTCTTCAGTATGATGAGGCAAAAAGTATCTCAATACCCATTTTCTAAAATAGGAATAGCAATTCTACTTCTTGTGATAGGTTATGGCATATTTATTGAGTTTTTACAAGATACGCTAACAGATTATAGGTCTTTTGATTATTATGATATGTTAGCAAATACATTAGGTGCTTGTCTAGGTTTCTTAATTTTTAGAGGTTTTCAACAACAAATTGTGAACTTAAAAAGTGTTGAGAATTCCATGTTAGACAAAAATTAATTACATTAGCAATCCTTAAACACGAACGCATTATGGAACCAAAGAAAAATCCAAAAGCAGACCTTAGAAAGAACAGCGTGCTGTACTTTCAAATTGGTCTAATTTTAATTTTATTCCTCACATGGCAAGCCATTGAGATGAAAACTTATCCAGACGAAATTGATATAGGACAAGTTCAAGTAGATGATTTACTTGATGAAGATGTGCCTATTACAGAAATACAGAACACGCCACCGCCCTGTCTCTTATACACATCTGACGCTGCCGACGATATGCAGTGTGTAGA
>OJDL01000459.1_pt1 | contig 14453 bp, 6 predicted proteins | sample 1592681 | NCBI WGS metagenome assembly OJDL01 (sample SAMN05416885, study PRJEB24817) | seawater metagenome | isolation source: Sea water | place: Canada:Atlantic | collected 2013-11 | reverse complement strand
ATGGAGTGTAAATGATGCTAATAATGTATTGGAATTCTGGTTCTGGGAATCAACTACAACTTTAGGAGTTAGCACTTTTGACGCGAATAATGTTGTAAATGTATATCCTAATCCATTTAAAGATTCTTTTAACTTTAATATTAAAAATACGTCTTCAAAAAATGCCTTAATAAAAGTGTATTCAATTATTGGACAAGTTGTAAAGTCTGCTAACATACCTTTAAATAATAATAAAGGTAGTATTGATACTCATAATTTAGTCAAAGGAATTTATATTGTTGAAATAGAAACTGCTGAAGGTAAAGCTAGTTTTAAAATGATTAAGGACTAATCTTCTAAATCAATTATTTATTTTAAAATAGCATACCTCTCTTTTTAAATACTGAGGGGTATGTTTTTTCATTTAACAGAACGTTAAATCTATTCAGCCACTTAGAAAGATAACACAAACAAAATATGAAATTTAATATTACGACAGTACTACTTCTCTTAGTGATCAATGTTTTTGCTCAAGAAAATAAAAAGAGTAAAGAGAGTTTTAGTTACGAATTAAAACATAAAAGTCAATCTTGGTTTTCTAATATGAAAGAGGGTGCAAACTATTTTGAAATCAAAAGTAAATTTGATTTATATTTTGGTGACAAACAATTAGAAAGAAGTAAGCCTAGAACTTTGGGTGAAGCTTGGTTAAAATCAAAATTATATTATTTAGATGCAAATGGTTTTGTACAACCTGTACCTAAAAATAAAAATAAATATGACTATAATTCACCTTTAAATACTATTGGTATAAATACTACTACCCAAATTGGTTCTTGGAAATTATTAGGACCGGTTAATAGCTCAGAAACAGGTTATTCTCAAAGTGGAAATCATGGTGGTTATGTGTATTTAAATAGAATAGATCCTACAAATAATTTAAAACGTTTTGTTTCTTTTATTACTGGTGGTTTATGGATGACCAATGATGGAGGAACGAATTGGACTTTAGTAGATGCAAATCTACCAGATGAAAAATACTTAGATATAGATGTTGCATTATCCAATTCATCAATTGTATATGCTATAAGTGATAGTCAAGTAATAAAATCTACTGATGGTGGTTTAAATTGGACTTCAACAGCATTAACCAACGTTCCGTATTTTGGAAAAGGATATGACATTGCAGTATCTCCGATAGATCCAAATATTGTAGTAGCGAGGTGGAGTAATAAAATATATAGAACAATTGATGGTGGCACAAATTGGAGCTCAGTACTTACAGACTTACCTAATCATAATATATTTGATAGCTCTGTACATAGTGAAATGTTAGATTGGAGTACCACAGACCCTAATGTTGTGTATTCATTAAGCACAAGCCATAATAACGCTGTTACGGTTCACAGGTCGGGTAATTCTGGTGCCAGCTTTTCTCAAATAGCAATATTAACATTAAGTGGTTCTGCCAATGGTCAAATTGTTGGTTGGGCAAAATTGATGTTACCTAGCACAAACAGTGCTTCTATTTATATTGCTGTTGGTAGTGGTGATAATGCTTATGCACATACTGCAGCTCATTTATATAAAATTAATGCTACGACTGGTACTATAGAAAATACGAAAACAAATATGATTACAGGTATAGGAGACCCTTTTAATCATGCCCCTGTTTTGCATCATGGGGATATTTCTATGGATAGAAATGATGAAAATATAATTGTATATGGTTCTTATGGAAATCGAAAAATTCACATTTCTTTTGATAATGGAGATTCATTTGCACTTTCTAGAGCAGAAACCCATTCAGATATAAGAACGATAGATGTTATTGATAATATTTTTTTAGTAGGAAGTGATGGAGAAACAGCTTCTTCAACTAATAATGGAAGAACACTAACAACATTAACAAACAGTATTAGCAATCATGAATTATGGGGGTTTGGTAGTGCCTTTAAAACCAATTTAATTGCATCTGGTAATAATCATGGCCCTGTAATGATAAAAGAAGCTGCAAACGGTTTTGATTGGTATAACGGGACAGGAGCTGATCAAGGAAATACAGACGTAAATCCTTTAGACGATCGATACATTTATAGTCAAGGGTATAGTAATTATAGATATTTTAGAACAGGGGCACATTCATTAATTAATGAATCTAACTTGTTAGATTTAGGTGGAATCTACTCGTATTTTAATTCTATAGAATTTCATCCAAATAATTACTACACTATTATAACGCATCATGCAGGGCAATATCCTACAGGAAATCCAAATCGTAATATTTGGAAAAGATCGCTTATAAAATCTGAAGACAACGGAAACAGTATTTCTATTATAAAAACATTCGATACCCAAGTCTTTAGAGAAAAAATTTCAATGAAAAACCCTGATCATATGTATGTTGTTGAGGGAATCAGTAATAATAAATTATGGTATACGAATGACGCTGGAGCTACCTGGACAAATGTAACACCAAGCTTAGCTGAATCTTCAAGGCAGACAAATATTTCAGATGTTGCTGTTAGTGACGAAAATCCCAATGAAGTATGGTTAACCTACAGCGGTGTGCAATCAACCTGTAAAGTTTTGAAATCAAGTAATTACGGAGCAAGTTGGACAAACTTAACACAAGCAACATTGTCAAACTTCCCAACCACTAAAATTGTTTTTCAAAGAGGTTCAAATGGCGGTGTTTATGTAGGCAATAACAATGGTATTTATTATAAAAATAATAGCATGAGTAATTGGGAAGAATTAGGTAACGGATTGCCTATGGCAGAAATTAGATTTATGTTTATAAATTATAATGAAAATAAACTTAAAATAGGAACTTCTAGGGGAGCATTTGCACACGATTTATATGAAATAAGTCCACCAAACGCATTAATATCTGCAAGTACAAAAAAAATAATTTGTCCATCAATAGAGAATGTTCAGTTTAAAGATTATTCGGTTATTAGAAATGCTACTGCAACATGGTCTTGGAGTTTCCCCGGAGGAATGCCCTCTACCTCCAATTTAGAAAACCCTGAAATATCTTATGCCAATGCATCTGATGGCTTTTATGATGTAACACTAACGGTTACTGATGACTATGGCACAAGTACACAAACATTATCTAATTTTATTGAAGTTTCAGTTCAATGTGGTACACAAACACCAGAGCCAACACCTGGAAACGTAGCTAGTTTATCAGGAGCATCAAATAGTGATTATATCAGTTTAACAGATTTAAATCTAAATAGAAACTCTTTTACCTTTTCTTGTTGGATTAAGCCCAACGGAATTCAAGAGGACTACAGCGGTATATTTAGTGTGCAAGATGATGCGACATCCTTTATTTTAAACTTTAAAAACGGAAACAACACTATAGGGTTTCATCCAACCTGGTCGTGGTCTTCAGGTTTACAAGCTCCTGCAAATAAATGGTCTCATGTTGCTTTAGTTAGTAATGGTTCAAATGTAAAGATTTATGTTAATGGTGTTGAGAGTGTAAATAATACAGCATTAAATTCTAAAATAATCTCTAAAATAGATTTGGGTCGCTATGGGCGAGGATATTCTTCTAGATATACAAAATTAGAAATGGATGAAGTTTCCTTATGGAATAGACCTTTAAGTATTGATGAAATTAGACAATGGAGACATTTAACAAAAACAACGACTACCGATCCAATATTTACAGGTTTGGTAGCATATTATCAGTTTAATGAAACTAATGGGAATATTTCTGTAAACAAAACTGTAAACACAAATTATGCTGAGTATCGTGGTACTAGTGGTGCAAATCACAATGCATCAAATGCACCTGTTTTTGAAGGGAAAAGTGAAAAAGTAAATGTGACTTCAGCTGGTGTAAAAACTTTTGGGTTAACAGGATTGTCAATAGATTTTGCTAATGGCACATATCCAAATGGAGATGTTTGGGTATCTAAAGGAAATATCAACCCGGATACTTTACCAGACAGTTTACAGGATTTTAATGCTTATACCATTGTAAATAATTATGGGGTTAATCAAAATTTTACACCTATAGAAGGCATTACTTTTACTGATAATATTGAGTATTTTACAACGACTGCCAATTCTTATAAATTATATAAAAGGAATAGTAATGATTTTGGAAATAATTGGGGATCAGTATTAGACACCGGAGATGCAATATCTGGATCGGATGGCGTAACTACTCAAGTTTCATTTTCAACAGATTTAACAATTAATTCATTTTCTCAGTTTGTTCTTTCAAATACTGAATCAAATACCCTGTCTATAAATAATGTAGAAGATAAAAATAAGCCAATAATATATCCAAATCCTATAACAAAGGATGCTAATTTAAATATTAATATTCCTTTAGATTGGGGAAATTCGACATTAGTTGTTTATAATATTTTTGGACAAAAGATTAGTCAATCAACTTTAACTAGAGGCGAAAATATTTTAAAACTAAATACTTCTTCGGGTATATATAATATTGTTATTTTTAATTCAAAACATAAGTTTACTAAAAAGTTAATTTTAGAATAATAAACTTCCAGACTAAACGAAGGCTAAAAGCAATTGTTTGTTCTCGCCTAATTCTAAAAATTCTTACAGCTTTTTAGAATTAGGTGAATAGTTGCAAATAAATTATTTTCTATATTTTCTATTATTTTGATGAAGTACAGAATTGCAAATATTGGTAACAACTATTTTAAAACCGAAATCCCATTCAAGATAATTCTGAAAGTGATGTTCTTAGACCTATGCTAATTTAATATCGTTTGCTTAATGCAATAAGCATTTCTTTACTAGCATTTTCAAAAGGAATCAAATAAAAACTATAGACGTGTTTGTATTGTCCTTTAATAAGATACTTTTCTTGAGGTTTTGAGTACCAACTATCATCGCCTGCAACTCCACGTTGCTCTAAATCTATATTTAATTGTATTAAATCTTGCTCTTTAATATCTATTGTATGCTTACTACTATTAACTTCTGGAATTCCATCTATTTGGTAAGGGGCGTCTATTTTATCTTTTCCGCTATATAATAAATCTGCGGTTGTGTCAAAATCCTCATTCGGCATATGTAAAGCGCTAAAACCTAATCCTTTTGTTGTTTCCTTAGCAACAACGAGCAAGCCATTGTTTTCATGGTTTGACAAAGCCACCCACCGGACATCGGTTTTATAACCATTTTCTTGTGGACGAATGTAAGGTACATATTGACCTTTAACGCTAGAAGTATATAAATCTATAAAGGCAGACGCTTTTCTGTCTTGATAATTTTCCCAAGGACCTCGGCCAAAATAAGTGATATTACTATATTGTTTCGGCAATTGCATTCGCATACCAATACGGGGGATATCTCCTTTATAATTAGTCTCCTTTAATATGTTTTCTATTTCAATAACACCATTTCCTTGAATTGAATAGGTAGAAAGATATTCTGTTTCTACTCCTGGAAGCATATAAATTATATTAAGCTTAACACTCCCCTCTTTTAATTGGGAATAGGTCATTTCTGTTACTTTAGAAAATAATGATGCTTTTTTCCATTCTATATTTTTTAGATGCATGGCATTACCAAAATCATTGTCGGTTACTGCCCGCCAGAAATTTGGTTTTGGCCCTTTGCCACCTTTCAATAATTCGTTTCCTTTAAAAACGTAAGACGTTAATCGTCCTTGTGTTTTATCAAAGACAACGTTTATTTGATCGTTAAAAATAGTGATTGTATTATCTTCTTTTGTAATAGATAATTTAGATATTAGTTCCGTTTTAGAAGAAGTTTTTTTGTATAAATGATCTAAATTAATTTGTTCGTGAGCTACTTCAAAACCTTTTGGTAAAATGCCCCAGTCATTTTTAGTAGTTGCCGATATTTCAACAAAATATTCTGTATTTTCTTTAAATTCAACACCGTCTAACTTAATTCTTATAAGCTTTCCAGTATGAGTTTCTATATTCAAATCTTCAATAACCTGGGCTTTTAAAATTTCGCCATCGGCTTTAATTTTTGCAACAAAATTGAATGAGTTTAAATTTGTAAAATCATATAAGTTTTCAACTAAAATACGAATTTCATTATAGCTATTAATGCCCTTATTTTTAAAATTTATATATTCATGCGCTTTTTTTACTTCAAATAAAGCTGGTTGAGGTGTGCGGTCTGGAAACACAATTCCATTATTTAAAAACGAATTATCCGTGGGCATATTCTCTCCATAGTCACCTCCATACGAATAATAACGCTCCCCTTTTTCGTTGGTTTTCCATATGGATTGATCTACCCAATCCCATATAAAGCCTCCTTGCAAGTTATCATACTGTTCTATAATATCCCAGTAATCCTGAAAATTTCCAGTACTATTTCCCATCGAATGAGCATATTCACTAGGAATATATGGTCGATCCGTTTTACTTTTTCCTATTTCTTCAAATTCAGCAGGTGATGGATATTGTGGCACTATAATATCAGTGTTTAAATCCATATCAAATAGATTTCCATCATAATCTTTATAAGGACGTTCATACTGCACTGGACGTTTGCTTTTATCATTTGTCTTTATAGCTTCGTATCCTTTAAAAAAGTTTATACCATTGCCCGCTTCGTTACCCATAGACCAAATAATAACAGAAGGATGGTTTTTATCACGTTCTACCATGCGTACCATGCGATCTACATGTGCTTTTTCCCAATTGGGTTTTTTAGCTAAAGAATGCTTACCATAATACATTCCGTGCGATTCTATATTGGCTTCATCAACAATGTAAATACCAAAAATATCACAAAGTTCATAAAAACGTCTACCTCTAGGATAATGACTTAAACGTACTGCATTAATATTGTTTTCTTTCCATAAACGGATGTCTTTTAAAATTAACTCTTCAGACATTACGTGTCCAGTTTCTGGGTCTGTTTCTTGAGAATTTACACCTTTTAAAGTAATGCGCTGCCCATTTACTAAAAGTAATCCGTTTTTAATCTCAACAGACCTAAACCCAATTTTTATAGCAGTTACTTCAATTATTTTTTCTTTATTGTCTTTTATTTCTATCACCAATGTGTATAAATTGGGATGTTCTGCACTCCATTGTTTTACGTTGTTTATAAGAGCACTAAAGTTTGTAGTTACATCTCTATCTGCTTTAATTAATAAATCATTGGTTCCTGAAAAAACACTATTTAATTGTGCATCTAGCAACTTATAAGAAGCTATTAGTTTTTGTTTCTTATCAAAATGATTTTTTATTTTTAAATCCAATTGTAAAATTCCATTTTCATAAGCTTTATCAAGAGAAGAAACCACTTCAAAATCTTCAATTCTAACTTTAGGTTGTGCATAAATAAATACACTTCGCTCAATACCACTAATGCGCCAAAAGTCTTGACATTCTAGGTAAGAACCATCTGTCCATCTAAAAATTTGAATAGCAATGGTGTTTTTACCAGGTTTAACAACTTTAGTAACATCAAATTCGGCAGGCAATTTACTGCCTTGAGAATAGCCTATATATACTCCATTTATCCAAACAAATCCTCCAGATTTCATAGCACCAATATGTAGAAATATTTCTTTCCCATCCCAATTAGGCGTTATATTAAAATCACGTCTATAAGAACCTACAGGGTTGTAGTTGTTTGGAACTTTACCAGGATGTTTAGGTACATTATTTACAAACTCAATATCTTCAGCAACTGGTGCTTTATAATCTGCAAACTCATACTGATGATTCACATAAATTGGAACTCCAAAACCTTCTACTTCCCAATTTGCAGGGACTTTAATATTACTCCAATTTGAAACATCTTCTGTTGGGTTCATAAAACCTTGTGGTCTGTCTTTAGGGTCTCTTACCCATTTAAACTTCCATATTCCATCTAGAATCTGTTTGAATTCAGTTATAGAATGTAGTGCTTTATTCTCTGAAGTAAAAGAAGAAAAAGAGGCATGAGAATCTAGTTTATTCTCACTAATTACTTGTTCGTTTTCAATATAGTCTTTATATGTCTTTTCTTGAATATTTTGTGATGTACTATCTACAAGGTTAAAAAATAAAATTATGAATAATAAGTATGCTTTTTTAATAATCATTGTGTAAATTTTAAAGGGGGAAGGGTAATCTAATAATACTGTTACTTATTAAATAGATTTCGGTTTTTTATAAAGGTAAAATATTAATTCTAATTAGAGAATGTTAAATTAATTTGTGTACTCAAAGATTAAATAATTTATAAAAAAAGAAGAGGATATTTTCAGCATATAAGTAGATAATTTGTGATTTTTTTGTTGTTTTTTTTTGATCTGTAGACCTTAAATAGATTTAAGAAAAAATAATTTAGCTTAACTTATTAATTTCATAGCATCTAAAAATTTCAGACATTTTCGTTTGCCTCTAAAACAATACATGATGGAATATTGATTACTCCCATTGATTGAAATAAAAACTAATATAAGTTAAATTGTTATTGATGGCTGGTTTAAAAGTTTATTATAATTTAAAGAATAATACTTAGAGTTTTTTTGATAAAACTTATTTGAATTTTGAGCAGAAGTTTTCTAGGAAATTAATCATTAATAAGCATTAACTTCGTAAGACAAAAGGATCAAGAATTTATACTGTTGAACCAATAAAAACATAAGAATTAAAATTAATGACAAGTTTTAATCTAAGTAAAATATCTTAGATGTTTTTTTTGCACTGGTAAAAGAATATAAGTAAGACATAATTTAGATACAGATTCTACAAATAATTCAGATAGAAACGAACTTAATTTCAGTCCCGATAAAAACATGGATTCATACTCCTGTTTAAAAACAGTACTAACACTAAAATATTATGACATTTTAACTAGACTCAAATTGACCGTTTGATTTTAATTGGAATGAAGAAGGAATTGAAGTTAAATTCTCAATAAAAAGAAATAATGTCTACTTATATGCTGAAAATATACTCTTTTTTTTGTGTAAATTATTCAACCTTTGAGCACACATTGCGTCACAAAACATTCAAATATGCACGCAAGAAGATTACTTTGAAAATAAATATTTAATTGAAGCAAAAAACAAAGATGAGCAAACCAACTCTTGTAATATTAGCAGCTGGCATGGGAAGCCGTTATGGAGGTCTTAAACAAATAGATTCATTTAGCCCAGAGGGAGATACAATTATTGATTTTTCACTGTATGATGCACTTCAAGCAGGTTTTGGGAAATTCGTATTTATCATAAGAAAAAGTTTCGAAAAAGAGTTCAAAGAAATTTTCAACAAAAAACTGGAAGGCAAAGCTGAAATTGCTTACGTATTTCAAGAGCTTGAAAATGTGCCTGAAAAATATATAAACCCAGAACGCACAAAGCCCTGGGGTACAGGACATGCTCTATTAATGACAAAAGATGTAGTTAAAGAGAATTTTGCCATCATAAATGGAGATGATTTTTATGGAAAAGAAGCCTTTGAAGTGATGGCTAAATCTTTGTCTAAAAAAGACATGAATTCCTACGATTTTAATACCATGGCATACTTATTAAAAAACACCGTTTCAGATCATGGTTATGTATCGAGAGGAGAGTGTCTAGTAAATGACAAAAACTACTTGGTAGATGTTACGGAACGAACTCATATTGAAAAAATTGACGGAAAAATAATAAGAAAGGATGACGATGGTACTTATATTTTGATAGATGGAAATACTGTTGTATCGATGAACTTTTGGGGATTTACACCAAGATTTTTTGAATTTGGAGGAGCCCTATTTGAAAAATTTTTAGAAATGAATAAGGAAAATTTAAAGGCTGAATTTTACATCCCAAATATTGTAAGTGAGATAGTAAAATCAAATAGAGCAACAGTGGAAGTCTTAAAGTCTGATGCCCAATGGTTTGGGGTTACTTATAAAGATGATAAGCCTATTGTTCAAAAGGCAATTGAACAATTAAAAAATAACAGTATTTATCCAAAACACCTCTGGTAGTATGTTAGCAAAAAAACTTAAATACATTTTTGAACAATTTAAGCATAAAGGTGAGTTTAATTCTTATCAAGAATTGGCGTCGGGCCATATAAATGATACATACTTAATAAAGACAAAAGAGAAACCGTATTTTGTGCTACAACGAATTAATCACGGTGTTTTTAAAAACGTACCTGGTCTAATTACAAATAAAGTTAGCGTAAGTCTGCATATTCGAGAAAAAATGGCACACCTCTCTGAAAAAGAACTCAATCGATGTGTACTTTCTTTTTTAAATGGGAATGATGATGCCTTTTATTATAAGGATAGTGATGGTAACTATTGGAATATGATGATTTATATTGATAATAGTGTCACTTTTGAAATAGTAAATAATGAAGAGGTAGCATATGAAGGTGGAAAGTTATTTGGTGATTTTTTACACCAAACCAGTGATTTTGATGTATCGAAGTTAGTCGAAGTAATTCCTAAATTTCATGATATGTCTTTTAGATATTCCCAATTTAAAGCAGCACTACAATCAACTCCAAAAGAACGACTTTATAAAGCAAAATTGTATATAGATTGCGTAACAGATTTAAAGGAAGAAATGCATATTCTTCAAAACTTAAAAGAGTCTGGTGAAATTAAATTACGTACAACGCATAATGACACTAAAATATCTAATGCATTATTTACTAAAAACAATAAAGGTCTTTGTGTTATCGATACGGATACGGTGATGCCAGGAATTATCCATTATGATTTTGGAGATGCCATCCGAACGATATGCAATACAGCAGCAGAAGATGAAATAAATTTAGATTTGGTTGAATTTAATGCAACCTATTATATGGCCTATACCAAAGGTTTTCTAGAACACATGAAATCGTCGATAACACCATTAGAATTAAAACATCTTCCATTGGCTGCTAAAACAATGATATTTATTATGGCATTGCGCTTTCTAACAGATTATCTAAATGGTGATGTATATTATAAAACAAAATATCCTGAGCATAATTTAGATAGAGCGAAGAATCAATTTAAGCTTTTACAAAGTTTATCGCAACAGCTATCAAAAATTCAAAATTAATACAGATGAAAAAAACCATAACATTTTATAAAAACGAATTATTAGTGAACTAATCTCTAAAAAATAAAATATATGCAATCAAAGAGTAAAAGTAACCTAGTCCCAATAGCTATAATAGGTGGCCTATTTTTCATATTTGGATTTGTAACCTGGATAAACGGAGCGCTAATTCCGTTTATGAAAACCATCAATGAATTAACAGATGGCCAGTCTTATTTAGTAGCATCGGCATCGTACATTTCATTTGTGCTAATGGCACTACCAGCCTCATATCTTTTAAATAAAATAGGTTACAGAAAAGGGATGTCTTTAGGATTAATCATAATGGGGATAGGCGCTTTGGTTTTTATACCAGCTGCAGAAGCACGCACGTACTGGGTATTTTTATTGGCTATTTTTATTCAAGGTATAGGAATGACCATATTGCAAACGGCAGCAAATCCGTACATCACCATTTTAGGGCCTATAGAAAGCGGTGCTAAACGTATCGCTATTATGGGAATTGCCAACAAAACAGCCGGAGCTTTAGGGTCTTTAATATTTGGTACTTTGCTTCTATCTGGTATAGATGAAGTTAAGAAAAAATTATCAACTGTAAGTATAGAAGAAAAAAGTATGCTTTTAGATACTATGGCAGATAGTGTTTTTGTGCCCTATTTAGTAATGGCAGTCATTTTATTTCTGTTAGGTTTCTTGATTAGAAAAGCACCGTTGCCAAATATTGAAGCAGCAGAAGCTACAGAAAGAAAAGATAACGGCAGCGCAAAAACAAGTATTTTCCAGTTTCCGCATTTATGGCTGGGTGTTTTAGCCTTATTTGTATATGTAGGTGCAGAAGTTATTGCGGGCGATACCATTATCGCTTACGGGATATCTATAGGGTTTACAGGAGAAGAAGCAAAATTCTTTACGACCTATACACTAATGGCCATGGTTGCAACTTATGCATTAGGCGTATTTTTAATCCCTAAATATATTAAGCAAAAAACAGCTTTAATTGCCAGTGCCATTTTAGGAATTATTTTTAGTATTTGCATTTTAAATACAACAGGGTTTGCCTCAATATTGTTCGTTGCAGCTTTGGGTATAGCCAATGCCTTAGTATGGCCAGCCATTTGGCCGCTAACCTTAGAAGGGTTAGGTAAATTTACCAAAACAGCATCTGCCTTATTAATTATGGCAATTTCAGGTGGAGCTATTATTCCACCATTATATGGAAGAATGGTTGATTCCAATACACATGAATTAATAACAGGAGGCATGCAACAAGCCGATGCAATTGCAACAGCATCAACAAGTAGTTATTGGATTTTAATTCCGTGCTACACTATGATTTTATTTTTTGCTATATGGGGACATAAAATTGGAAAAAAGTAAAAATCGAATTAAAAATTCAAATAAAATAAAATAAAAATGTTGATAAGTAATATTGATAAAGCAACAGGCTTCGAAAAAAGATTTGAAAATATTGGCACCGTAGTTTACGAAAATTCAACTATAGCATCCATAGCAGTTGCGAAAGAGATAGCGCGCCTTATTAAAGTGAAACAAGCTCAAAAACAAGCTTGTATAATAGGGTTAGCAACAGGATCTTCACCAAAAGGATTGTATGCAGAATTAGTGCGTTTACATACGGAAGAAGGGTTAAGTTTTAAAAATGTAGTATCATTTAATCTAGATGAATATTACCCGATGGAACCAGATTCCGTGAACAGTTACGTGCGCTTTATGAAAGAACAGTTGTTCAATCATATAGATATATTACCAGAAAACTATCATATCCCTAATGGTCTATTATCTAAAGTAGATATTGCTGATTATTGCGACCAGTATGAAGCTAAAATTGAAGCCTTAGGTGGTATCGATTTACAAGTTTTGGGTATTGGAGGAAATGGGCATATTGGTTTTAATGAATCTGGATCTTTACAAAATTCGAAGACTAGGTTAGTCGCTTTGGACCATATAACCAGAGTTGCCGCGAGTGTTGATTTTGGTGGCCTAGAAAATACACCAAGAACAGCCATTACATTAGGGGTTAAAAAGATTATGGAAGCCAAAAGAGTCATTTTAATGGCTTGGGGAGAAAGTAAGTCAAACATTATAAAAGCTTCTGTCGAAGATGCAGTTACAAGCTTAGTCCCTGCATCTTATTTGCAAGAACATAGAAATGCTACTTTTATTTTAGACCAAGCAGCAGCTTCTAAATTAACAAGAATTAATACGCCTTGGTTGGTCGAAAAAATTGTTTGGACAGATCAATTAATTAGAAAGGCAGTTTTAAGTTTGGCATTACACTTAAAGAAACCAATTTTAATGTTAACAGATGCTGATTACATAGAAAACGGAATGAGTGATTTATTAGCTGATTCTGGACCTGCTTATGATATCAATATTAAAATATTTAATAAACTACAAAATACAATTACAGGTTGGCCTGGAGGAAAACCCAATTCCGAAGATTGTAAGCGTCCTGAGCGCGCAGAACCTGCAAGAAAACGTGTTCTTATTTTTAGCCCACATCCCGACGATGATATTATAAGTATGGGTGGTACTTTTAAAAGATTACATGAGCAAGGTCATGAAGTTCATATTGGTTATCAAACTTCTGGAAATATTGCAGTAGCAGATGATGAGGCTTTACGTTTTGCATGTTTTGTTTGTGATTATAATGATCAATTTGGAATAGACAACTCTGAAGCTGCAGCTATTTATAAGAAAGCTGTAAAGTTTTTAAAGAATAAAAAATCTAGTGAAATAGACACTTCAGAAGTAAGATATATTAAAGGTTTAATTAGAAAGGGAGAAGCAAGAGCTACTTGTCATTTTGTTGGAATTCCAGATCTTCAAATCCATTTTATGAACCTTCCATTTTACGAAACAGGCGCTATAAAAAAGAATCCTATAGGTGTTGGAGATGTTAAAATAACATCGGATTTAATTGAAAAAATTAAACCACATCAAATTTATGCAGCAGGAGATTTAGCAGATCCTCATGGTACTCATAAAGTTTGTTTAGATGCCATTTTTGCTGCTGTAAAAGAACTAAAAACAAAGAGTTTTATGAAAGACTGTTGGGTTTGGTTGTATAGAGGTGCATGGCAAGAATGGGGAATTGATGAAATAGAAATGGCTGTCCCTATGGGCCCAGATCAAGTTTTAGAAAAACGAAAAGGAATTTTTAAACATCAATCACAAAAAGATGGAGTTGTATTTCAAGGTGCTGATAGTAGAGAGTTTTGGCAACGTGCAGAAGACAGAAATAAAGAAACTGCTAGTATATATAATGAATTAGGGTTGTCCCATTATGCTGCTATGGAGGCTTTTGTCAGGTGGCATTTTTAATAAAAATTAAATTACATAAAGCTCCGTATTACTAAAAATAAAAACATTAATAAATGCTTTTTAGTTGCAATTAAGAATTAATTTGTACATTTAT
>OJDL01000452.1_pt1 | contig 14612 bp, 6 predicted proteins | sample 1592681 | NCBI WGS metagenome assembly OJDL01 (sample SAMN05416885, study PRJEB24817) | seawater metagenome | isolation source: Sea water | place: Canada:Atlantic | collected 2013-11 | reverse complement strand
TGCATATCGTCGGCAGCGTCAGATGTGTATAAGAGACAGCCATTAGTACTGTTAGTGCAAATACAAGGGTATACACAATACTTGCTACGAAAGAGCCAACCGCTTTATCTACTTGTTTTTTCGCAAAGCCCTTTTCTGTTAAGTTTGAACAAAACTTAGCAACCCTACTACCTATTAAAAAGATAATAAGCGCAACAACTGCTTGAATACTATAGTGTAAAATTAAGCCTGAGTTATCATTAAGCCAATTAAGTACTGAATCCATGTTTACTCCAAATGTTTTTGATTAGTATTTTTCCGGATAGCATTATACATTAATTTACAATTTGTTCTCATTTATTAATGAATTCATACTATATATATGGCGAATTGTTTATAGTTTTTAATCGCGCATAGCTTGAAGAAGCATTACTGAACTTTCGCTGTACGAGAGTGAATTTTTAGATTTTATTTTTAAATTTAATTTTTTTTAATTTAAGGCTTCACAAGGTTTATTATTTTATGTATTATGCGCGCCACACCAAACAAGGTGTGTAGTGGCGGTTGTAGCTCAGTTGGTAGAGCCCCGGATTGTGATTCCGGTTGTCGCGGGTTCAAGCCCCGTCAATCGCCCCATTTTTTCTATACCAATCTCCCTCTGTAAATAAAATCTACAACGTTAATCTTACACAAACTTTTTAAACCCGCTTATATTCAAATTTGTTAGCCCTATATTATCTTCGATGAATTGATATTTATGCTTAAAATTAAATATCATTGAATTTATTATGTATTTTCATTAAAAACCGCTTGTTTTCTGTTCAAAACCTATTTTTACTGTAAAATATATCTACACTTTTCAAGATATATAACTAAGTATGATTAAACCGATTCTAAAGCTTTTCCTATGTAGTTATTTAACCGCCCTCAGTTTTAGTTCTATTGCACAAAATATTAACAGCTACAGTCAGTTTTTAATCGATGTACAAAAATTAGTCTCTGAAAAAAAATTTCATCAAGCCTACCAGCTAAGCCACGAACAAAACCAGTATTTAGGCGAGCCCACTTATGATTTTTTGTTAGGCGTTTCTGCTTTAAAGTTAAATCATACTGCTGAGGCTATTTTTGCTTTTGAGCGCACCATTGAAAGCAACCCAAAGTGGTATGAAGCGCGTTTATTTTTAGCTCGCGCTTATATGTTGGTAAAAAACTTTCCTGCTGCACAAAATCAAGCCTTAATACTTGTTAACTCATCTATGGCGCCAAACACTATAAAAACCTCTGCACGGGCATTGCTAGATAAGGTCGCTTTACAAAGTAAACGAGCAGGTGATTTTTATTCTCAAAATATTGAGTTTGCGTTAGGTGTTGATGGCAACGTAAATGCAGGCACTACAGAAGATACAATTATTATTCCTGAAATTGGGGAATTTTTATTATCTCCTGAAAGCAAAAGCACAGATGATAGTTACGCTAAGCTTAATTACTCAGGTAAATACTCTTACCCTATTAACCAACAAAGCACTGTAGTAATAAACGCTAACGCTGGATGGTATAAATTCGCCGAACTTAGTCAGTATGACAGAGTTAATGCCCATTTTAGTGCTGCATACAATTATGATATTGGAAGTATTAATTGGCACGTTCAGGCTTCAACAACGCCTTTAATGCTTGATTCAGAACTTTATAGAACTGAGTCGGCTATTACCTTGGGGGCTGATTTTGCGTTATCAGACGGTATTACCCTTTTTGCAGCGCTCAGTGGGGGGGAATTAAACAACCGGTTTGACGACAAGCTCGATAATACATTTTATGCGATTAATACAGGAGTAAGTTATTCAACACAGCATTGGTTTAACCGCTTTAGTGTCAATGTTAAAAATGAAGACGCAGACTTAACTCAGGGAGAGTTCAATAGTCGCCAAAGCACCAGTGTGTACTACCAAGCCAACACTCAATTAGCCAAAAATTGGCAATTACTTTCACTTGCTGGTTACCAATGGATTAATTATCAAGAAGATCATCCTTTATTTTTGCAAGAACGTGCCGATAATCTACTTATGCTCTCGGCTACTGTTCGCTACTTAGTTAGTCGTGATTTTGCGTTGCAACTAACCACTAACTACCAGGATAAAAGCAGCAATATTGCTTTGTTCGAATACGACCGTTTAGACATTAATTTAAGCGCCTCTTACTCATTTTAATTTAAGGTATTTATGAAACACATACTTCCTATCATTACCGCCTTACTTTGTGTAAATTTTTATGCGCAAGCAAGTGAGCCTGCGGGTAAAACAATTTTGGCCCGTGGTTCTGTATTAGCAACAAATGAGGCAACCCAACAACGTCAATTGCAGCGTCGTGATACTGTTTTTGGTATAGACCGAATAATGACTGGCAACCAAAGTAAAGCGCAGTTTTCAATGTTAGATGGCGGTTTAATTTCTTTAAAAGAAAATTCAGAACTTAATATAGCCAATTACCAGTTTGATAAAAACACACAACAAGGGTCTGCATCTATTGAGTTACTCAAAGGCGGCCTGCGTTCTATATCTGGCGTTATCAAAAAAAATGGCGGTGCTTATGACGTCAAAACCCCTGTGGGGTCAATTGGTATTCGTGGCACGCACTTTGAAGTGCAGCTAGTAGGTAGTGATGTATTTATAGCTGTATGGGATGGTGCAATCGACCTAACACTTACAAATAATAACGTGCTGTCGCTTGGTGATAATGAAGCGTTTTCGTTTGCACAAATTACAAGTACTGGTGATGTTTTTACAACAACGCGTGCCGCAGCTGTATTTGATCAAACCGTTGCAACTATTGAGCCTAATAGCGAAAGTGAAGAAACAGAGCAAACTCAAACAGCCTCAACAAACAACACAATCATAGAAGATGATAGCACAGCAGACGCATACTCTGAGCAGCAATTTCAGGCTGTAGATAACGCCTTTTTAGTTGACCAAATAGCTCAGCGCCAAGGTATTTTTAACTACAACGCTTCTGATTTTAGTGTGGCTTCAAGTGCAGGAGGCGTTACCGACTTTTCTATGACTATGGCCGTTGATTTTGACAATGGAACAGTGCCCGATGGCGAAATTAGCTTTAATGATGCAGGTGGTACATGGTATGCCGCGTACAGTGGTTTAATAAATCTAAGTGAACTTGATTTAGCTGTTACGTTTGCCTCATACGGAAACAATAAAGCACAAGGTGATATAGACGCGGTGTTTTTAAATGACCTAGACACCATTATAGGTAACTTTCAGTTGAGTGAAATTAATAATCCAGATGTAAACGCGAGCGGTTCTTTTATTTTAGAACCGTAAACACATTGGATAGACCGCTTTTATTTTGGAGTATTAAATAATGACCGCCAAAAAACACTTTTTGCTTGGTTCAATGATGTTTGCACTAAGTGCTTGCGGAGGCTCAGATGAGCAACAACCTCAAGCGTCAGCGCAAGCGCCTACATCTACAGTTAACCCACCAGCCGTTGCAAGTTTTGTAAATTTAGCGGGCGTTTTAGCCAGTAATAAAACAACACAAATACAGATTTTAGGTGAAAATACCGCGAGTCGCGGCGCTGTGGGCTCAGCTATAGCAAACTCGCAAGCTACTATTGGCTTTACTCAAACAGAAACAGTACAGGGTAATGTTTCATTTTTACTTAACGCCCGCGATCCCGATGGCATTAGCGAAATAAACTTAGTATTACCCAGCGTTAATAAAAGCCTACCTATTTGCTCATCTGATTGTGGTAATGAATACGAGCGTTCTGTTATTGGGTTAAGCCCATCTATTTATGGTGTAAGTGCCGGAGAATTACGCTTAGAAATATGGATAACAGATACACTGCAAAACCAAGTTCTTGCCGATGCAATTACGTTTAGCTGGCAGCCTCATCAAATTGTAGGAGTAACAGCTCAACGAGAAGATCAAGGTATTAACCTTACTTGGCAAGCCAACACTGAGCTAAACCGTTATAACGTATACATTGCCACGCAACCGGGTGTGTCGCCTTCTAATGTTGATGAACTTGAAAATGGCCAGCAATTTTTAAGCATTTCAGACCCTTTTTTTACAATACCAAACACGATTACAAACAAAAGCTATCAAGCTCTTATAACAGGCATAGATGGTAGCGGTGAAAGTGGGTTTTCTAACTTAATAAACATAGCTCCCCTAGGTGGAGAACTTGCTTTTGCTCCTACAGCCAACAACGATTTATTTGAAATTGATGAAGATACTGCCCTGCAAGGCAATGTACTAACAAACGATACGAATCCGTATAGTGGACAACTGCGTGCTAATACACAAGTATTAGTAACCCCTTCCCATGGCTCAGTAACTATGACCGAATCGGGTGATTTTACTTATCAGCCTGCGTTTAACTTTAATGGTGAAGATGCATTTAGCTATCAAATTATTAACGAGCTAGGCAGAACCGACACCGCGGTTGTGGCAATAACTATCAACCCAATTAATGATGCGCCTAATGCCCTAAACAATACCTATAATATTTCAAATGATGGTACGTTAACTGTTTCAGCTCCCGGTTTGTTAGGTAATGATAGCGATGTTGATTTAGATGAACTTACGGTTGATGTAGCGCCTGTTAATGAGCCGCTGCGCGGACAGCTAACCTTATTTGCTGACGGTAGCTTTGAATACCAAGGCGAACCAAATATGCAAGGTGAAGATAGCTTTCAATATAAAGTTATTGATAACCAAGGCGGTGAAGCTACAGCAACTGTATTTATTGTAAGCACCAATACTAACTCGGCTCCCGTTGCTAATAACGATAGTTATAACGTAAACGAAGATAATACGCTTGTTATCTCTGCAGAAAGTGGGGTACTTAGCAATGATACCGATCCTAACGGTGACACATTTACGGTAGACGACACCTTTATAGTTGCACCTACTCACGGGCAACTTTTGCTTAGCATTGATGGCAGCTTTAGTTACATACCTGACGCTAACTTTAATGGGGTAGACCAGTTTCAATATGCAGCTATTGACTCTCAGGGTGCGAGTGCCACAGCGACTGTGACTATCATTGTAAATAGCCAGCCTGATAACCCGGTTGCGCAAAACGACGCATATCAGTTTAGCCGAAACAATCTATTTTCAGTCTCAGCTGAAAGTGGCCTACTAGCCAACGATTTTAATATAGAAACTGGTGAACTTACTGTTGATACCGTACCTGTTACAGCGCCTCAAAACGGCACGCTCAATTTAAATAGTGATGGTTCATTCACTTATCAACCCAATGCTGATTTTTCTGGGGTCGATAGTTTTTCTTATTCAATTTCAAACGATCAGGGCTTAACCGCAAACGCTCAAGTAACCCTGAGTGAAAGTGGAAATAACACGTTCCCTGAGGCAAGCGATGATCAGTTCACCATAGCCGAAGATAGCAGCGCAACACGGCTTAATGTACTAGCAAATGACACAGACGCTGACGGCGATACCATTACACTATTTAATGTAAATAGCACACTTGGCTCAGCAAGTATTGTTAATGGGCAAATTGAATATACCCCGCCGGCCAACTTTTCTGGGCAAACTGTTCTTACCTACAGTATTACTGATGGGTATGAAAATGGCTCTCCTGGTGAGAAAGACAGTACCGCAAGTGTTACGATTATTGTAACGCCTGTAAATGATGCACCCGTTGCAAACGCTGACCTTGCAACCATAAATGAAGACGCAATTGCATTGCTCATTGACGTTTTAGCCAATGATTCGGATATTGATGGCGACAGCTTAATATTGAGCGAAGTCTCTGCCGACAGTGGCACTGCGCTAATTGTTGAAAATCAAATTCAGTACGCACCCGCCCCCGATGCAAATGGTGAAGCAACGGTGACTTATTCAATAAAAGATGCGCAAGATGCAAATGCGACTTCAACACTGAGCATTACTATTTTACCAATCAACGATGCGCCCTTTGCCACTGCCGATACCGCAACCATGGATGAAGATGCCGCACCTATTGCTATTGACGTACTCGCTAACGATTCAGATGTGGATGGCGACAGCTTAGTAATCAGTAACGCCACTGCCGATGTGGGTGCTGTAAGTGTTGTAAATAACCAAATTCAGTACACGCCTGCAGCTAATGCAAACGGTGTTGCAACGGTGATTTACACTGCAAGCGATAATAACGGTGGAACGGCTAGCAGCACATTAGCGATTGCTATCAACCCAATCAACGATGCACCCGTTGCAACCGCTGATACCGCAACTATCGACGAAGATGCGGCGCCTATTACTATTGATGTACTCGCTAACGATTCTGATGTAGATGGCGACAGCTTAGTAATTAGTACTGCGAGCGCTGATGAAGGCACAGCAATTATTGTAAACAACCAAATTCAGTACACGCCTACTGCTAATGCAAACGGTGTTGCAACGGTAACTTACACTGCGAGCGATAATAACGGTGGAACGGCTAGCAGCACATTGGCCATTACCATCAACCCAATCAACGATGCACCCGTTGCCACTGCCGATACTGCAACTATGGATGAAGATGCTGCGCCTATTACTATTGATGTACTCGCTAATGATTCAGATGTGGATGGCGATAGCTTAGTAATCAGTAACGCCACTGCCGATGTGGGTGCTGTAAGTGTTGTAAACAACCAAATTCAGTACACGCCTGCTGCTCATGCAAACGGCGTTGCAACGGTAACTTACACTGCGAGCGATAATAACGGTGGAACGGCTAGCAGCACATTGGCCATTACCATCAACCCAATCAACGATGCACCCGTTGCCACTGCCGATACTGCAACTATGGATGAAGATGCAGCGCCTATTACTATTGATGTACTGGCTAACGATTCAGATGTGGATGGCGATAGCTTAGCAATAAGTACCGCGAGCGCTGATGTAGGCACAGCAACTATTGTAAATAACCAAATTCAGTACACGCCTGCTGCTAATGCTAACGGTGTTGCAACGGTAACTTACACTGCGAGCGATAATAACGGTGGAACGGCTAGCAGCACATTAGCCATTACCATCAACCCAATCAATGATGCGCCCATAGTTGCTGAACAAAGCTTTAGCATTAATGAGGACGCGACAGATTCCGACATTATAGGAACCATTGTTGCAACTGATAATGAAAACCAAGATTTAACTTACGTATTAGCCGGCGGTGATTTTGCTTTATTTAGCTTAAATGCATCATCTGGTATTTTAAGCGTGAATGGCGAAACCCCTTTTGACTATGAAACCAAAACTCAATATATATTAAATATTCAAGTAACAGATAACGGCACCCCTAATGAAACCACTGCGGTTAATATCACGGTTAATATAATTGATGTTGCCGAGCCACTAATCCCTATTGAAGATGCATCATTTGGTCGCCCTATTTCAGGGCAGCTCGATCTAGGCAGCGTATTTTCAAGTGGGCAATTTAATGACAGCATAGCGCTTAACAACAACTTATATTTTGTGGGCTTTACCAATAATGCAGACAAAGACATTCTTATTGTTTCGTACACTAATAACGGCGGTGCAAACACCGCATTTAATACCACTGGCACTAAAATACTTGATTTAGAACAAGATGAAGAAGCCACTGCCATTATTTCCGACGGCACCGATTTATTTATTTCCTACTCTAGTTTTGATGGCAGTAATAATGAAGCATGCGTACTTAAAATGGATCTTGCAGGAACATTAAGAACAGGCTCAGATGATGACGATGATGATGGGGAAAGTAGCACGGGTATAAAATGTACAACGTTTAACAGTACCACGGTTATCAATGACCTTGAAATTGACGGCAATAAATTACTTGCTGTAGGCAAGCACTTTGATGGTGCTCAAACCGATAGCCTATGGATACATTATAAAACCGACGATTTGTCATTTGAAAACTCTACACCCGCTATCGTTGATGTAAGTGGTGCTAATCGTGATGATGAAGGCCACGCAGTTAAAAACTTTGAAAACTCAGACTATTTAGTTGTGGGTAGCGTTACCGATGCTGATGGTACTAAAAACTCACTTTTGCGTTATTTAAAAGCAAATGGAGATAACGATGGTAATTTTAATGGGGGCGATCCGCTTATCATTAACTTATCAAGTGACTTAGGCCAGCCAGGTAATAATAAAGACGATGAGCTATTTGCCATTGGGGGTTTAGCTGATTCTAATTTTACAGCTTTTGCAGGTGGCTATATGACACGGCAAACAGGCGAAAAAGAAGCTGTTGTGTTAGCGATTGATAAAAATGGCGAGCTCGTGACCAGTTTTGACACCGATGGAATTGCTATTTATGACATTGATGGCAACAGCGGCGCGGGTAATGGAGGCGATCAAGTAACGGGTATCCAATACGAGCCAATTAAAAATGAAATAATGCTCTCGGGCACAACGGGTGTTCCTAATGCAGAACACGTATTTACAGCTCGCGTAATTAGTTCAACCGGTTTACTTGATGATACTTACGGTGAGTCTGGAGTTAGCATTCTTTCGGATATAAATGCTAAACAAATTGTAAACACAACGTCTATCGACTCTAACGATACTTTATGGGTAGCCGGCATTGATGACGACACCAACGCTAAACCATTTATTGGAGCAATAACCGATCAAGCCTCATTGTTTACTAATTTCAATAGCACAGGTTATTTAACAGTTGATGAAATAAGCGAAGCGTCAAACGATAAATCAATGAAATTGATACAACTTAGTAATGGCGCTCAAGCAGGTAAATATATGCTTGCCTCAACAGCCGAAACAAACGGTGTAATAAAATTAGTATTAACCCGTTTTACCAGCACAGGCGCAATAGATACAAGCTTTAGTAAAACGGGCCACAAAGAAATTGCCATAGAGTTAAACTCGCAACACGTTGCGTTAGCTGAATTAAACAATGGCAACTTATTACTTGCTGGTACTAAAAAAACCACCAATGGCTCGCAAGGTTTTGTAGCTAAAGTGGACCAAGACGGCTCCCTCGACACAACATTTGCAACCGACGGCATATATATAACCAACATTGAAAATACCGAGGCGCTTACATTATCAGATATAGCAATAACCAATAGTAACAATATTGTTGCAGTGGGTACTGCAACGCAATCTGGAAACGCACAGTCATTTGCAATGATGCTCACAGCGCAAGGGGTACTTGCTACAAGCTTTGGCACTGAAGGCGTTTTATTAGGGTTAACGGGTGAGGATTTTTCTAAAATTCACATTGATAACAATGAGATTTTTATTGCTGGTAAATTAGTAACAGGTGCTGATTCAGCATTAATTGCGCTCAAACTTAACTTAACCGGCAATGAGTTGTTTAGATATTCAGGTACCGATACGCCTAACATCAACAATAAAGTAGCCAGTGTACTAACCGACTCATCTGGCGCAATCTATTTAGTCGCAAATTTAGTCGCTACACCTGATAAAGCGAATGTTGTGCGCCTGCTTTCGTCAGGCTCATTAGATACAAGCTTTGCTAGCAATGGCGTTGGCCAATATAGTTTAGCTGCAACCGGCAATACTTTAATTAAAGGTGCCAAGCTAGATAGCACTGATAAACTTATATTAGTCGGTACTAGTAACAACCAGGGCGTAATTGCACGAATTACTACAAATGGTGAGCTTGATAACACATTTGGTACTAGTGGAGTTGGTTATTACCAAGCTAACCTGTGTACAAATTCACTCGTATTTACCTCGTTGATTCTACAAACTGACACGCAAATAGCCTTAAGTAGCACTTGCGATAATGGTAACTCAAATAATATTAGTGTATCTAAGTTTGATTTTTATCCGGATGGAGTTGAGCCATAAATGAAAGTCGAATTATTTGGGGTAAGAGGCTCAATGCCTACACCCGGTAGCGATACCCACCTATATGGTGGGAATACATCGTGTACTTATGTGACAAAAAATAATGGCAGTGCACTGATATTAGACTCGGGCACAGGAATAGCAAAACTTGGAGATTATTTACTCGAGCAGCAAAGCCCCATCTATATTTTGCTCACTCACAATCATTGGGATCATATTCAGGGCTTTCCTTTTTTTAAACCTATTTATCAAGCAAATCGCGATATAACAATTGTTGCAGGTGATGTTGAGGATAAAGGTAGCCAACACGCTATTTTAAAACAAATGAGTGGCTCTTATTTCCCTGTACGCCATCAAGATTTACCGTCAAACATTACGCTCAATACTGAGCTTTCGGCGCAAACGCAATTTAACCTTAATGGTTTTTCTATCTCCACCGCACCGCTGAATCACCCTGGTGGCGGAACTGCTTATTGCTTAATTGCTGATGGCGCGAAGGTGGCATATGTGACCGACAACGAGCTTAACCCACCTCAGCAAACTAAAACCAGTATTAGCGAGTGGGCAGCATTTATAGAAGGGGCCGATTTACTTATACATGACGCTCAACTTATTGATGCTGACTTACCATTAAAACATGGCTGGGGCCACAGCACTATTGACCAAGTTGCTCAACTTGCAATAAAAGCGAAAGTCAAAAACATGGTGATAATCAGTCACGATCCATCAAGAACCGATGAGCAACTTATCGAAATAGAACGTTATTTACAAACAAGCTACGGCAAGGATGTGCGTATTGAATGTGGTAAAGAGGGGCGCGTTTTTGAATTTTAAATGCGCTAGGAGCTTTGACTATTAACCTATTAAAAAAAATAACATCAAAGCATTTTTATATTGGTGTATTGATCACATTACTCATAGCATCTATTGAATTTTTTTCGACAGGCGCTGTAGCTAAACTTTTAAACCGAGTTGAAGGGATTATTTACGATTCACGCTTACAACTAACCCTTGCAGAGACACCAAGAAAAGTAAATGAATCTGTAGTGATCATCGATATTGATGAAAAAAGCATGCAAGAACAGGGGCGCTTCCCTTGGAGTCGCTCTAAAGTAGCTGAGCTAGTAACTAAATTGACTGACGCTGGTGTTATTGTTATCGCCTTCGATATATTTTTTTCGGAGCCTGAAGTAAACCCAGTCACTAAAATCATGACTGAACTTCCTGACTTTTCGGCAAAGTATTCGACCCCCCTTTCGACAATAAAACAACAAGTAGATGCCGATACAAAATTGGCTAAAGCGCTGGCAAAAAATGATATTACCTTAGGGTTTTTATTAATTAACGACAAATTAAGTGAGCATAAAGCGCCATCTAAAAGTAGCGTGGTTTGGCGAGAAGATGATCACATCAACTCGCAAATTAATGACTACCCGGGTGCTATTATTAATATCCCTCAGTTACAAAATGCCGCATCAGGCCAAGGTTTTATTAATGCACATAGTGATGAAGATGGCTTTATACGAAAAGCAGCATTGATTAATCGTGTAGGTGATACCCTTTACCCTTCGTTGGCCCTAGAGGCCGCCCGTTTGTACACATTAGCCAACACAATAGAAACACGCTCAACGACATCAAATGGTATAACCCTATTTGAAGGCATTAAGTTTCACAATAAATGGATCCAAACCGATGAATACGGACAAGTACTTATTCCTTATAAAGGGGCTGCTCGAAGCTTTCCATATTACTCAGCAACCGATGTGCTAACCCAACGAGTTGGCTTGAAAGAGCTTGAAGGAAGCGTCGCGTTTATTGGCACCTCTGCTGTGGGGTTGGCTGACTTACGATCCACACCTGTCGGCTTACAATACCCGGGAGTTGAAGTTCATGCCAATATATTTGAAGGACTCATGAACCCACAGCTACTTCCTTCAAAACCGAGTTGGTCACTTGGCGCCAGTTTGATCATTATTATTATTACTGGCCTTGTGCTGTCGTTTTTTAGTATTGGCAAAACCGCACGTTTTATTTTGGCACTCTCAATTATTGTTGCTGGTGTTGTCGTCGCTATAAATTTTTATTTGTGGTCAGCACAAAAGGTGAGCCTTCCTTTATTCATGACCTTATTACTCACCACTCTTTTGGCTAGCTATTACATTATTGTTGGTTCTATTGCTGAAATGAAACACAGCAAAAAAATAAAAACGATGTTTGACCAATATGTACCACCAGAACGTATCAACCAGCTTATAGAGCAAGGCGGTAACCTAGCTAAAACAAGCGAACGCAGAAACATGACTGTTTTATTTGCCGATATAAGAGGTTTTACGTCACTGTCTGAGAGCATGTCGGCTCATCAATTAAGTGAGTATTTAAACCAATACTTAAGCTCTATTACTAAAATAATATTTGATAATAATGGCACAATCGACAAATACGTTGGCGATATGGTCATGGCATTTTGGAATGCCCCGTTAATAGATAAAGACCACGCCCAACACGGCGTAGAAGCGGCTTTAGCAATGAATGAAGGCCTAATAGAAATAAACGCCGTGTTTGCACAGCAAAACCTTCCTGCAATTAGTATTGGAGTAGGCTTGAGCTCTGGCGATATGAATGTAGGAGACATGGGTTCAATATATCGTAAAGCCTATACAGTTTTGGGTGATGCGGTTAACTTAGGTGCTAGAGTCGAAAGCTTGACCAAGTTTTACGGTGTCGCTATTCTGGTCACTGAAGAAACAATGCAAGCTTGCTCAGCAATTACTTTTAGGCTCATAGATAAAGTACAGGTGGTTGGAAAAAAAACCTCAATTGCACTATATGAACCCATAAATTATACGAATAAGCTCAATAAAATACAGCTTAAAGAAATAGATAACTCGCTTAAAGCCATCACGCTTTTCCATAACAAAGAATGGGAAAATGCACTCAGCTTATTTGAGCAATTAGAAAATAACGCTGTATTAAACGCAGGCGTTTACCGTGTTTACATAGAAAGAATACAAAGTACAGATATACAAACACTCGCTAAGGATTGGAATGGTGCCTTCGTACATACAAAAAAGTAGCAAAAATATGCCCCAGCACATTAAAGACAGAACAAACCTTCAGCACTTTATCGATATTAGTATTCGCCTTACTACCGAAAAAGAGCCACAACTGCTGTTAGACGAAATTTTACAAGTTGTTATGTCTATCGCTAACTCAGATGCAGGCAGTATTTATTCGATTACAGAAGATGATCAGCTTAAGTTTGAAACAGTGATCAATAAATCACTTAACTTATACTTGGGGGGTGGTTCAGATCGTTTTGTTAGCTTTCCCAATATTGACTTGTGTATCGATGGCAAACCAAACCAACGAGCAATCGTTGCCCATGCTGTTAATTCAGGCAAAGTAATTAATATTCCTGATGTTTACGCTGCACTGCCTTTTGACATGAGCGCTGCGCGAGAAATGGATGCCCGCACAGGTTATCGCACGCAATCAATGCTAACTATTCCTTTAAAAGATCACCAAGATGATATTTTAGGTGTGATACAGCTTATAAACGTAAAAGATAGCAACAATAATATTATTCCCTTTAGTGAAGAGCTCGTCACGCTAATACGCTCGTTTGCTTCATTAGGGGCTATTGCATTAACTAACTCATCGCTAATTAAAGAAATGGAAGAGTTGTTTTCTACTTTTGCTGAAACTATTGCAATGGCTATCGATGAAAAGTCTCCCCATACCGGTGGGCATTGTAAGCGTGTACCAGCATTAACGTTAATGCTGGCCGATGCGGTAAATGCAATAAGCAAGGGCCCATTAGCGTCATTTTCTATGAGCGACTCAGACCGTCATCAATTAGATATAGCTGGCTGGTTACATGACTGCGGAAAAATCGCCACCCCCGATCACATTATGGAAAAGGCAACTAAATTAGAAACCATTTTTGATCGTATCAGCTTCATAGACGCCAAATTTGAGATAATTAGCCGAGATTTAAAAATTAACTACCAAGAACAAATAATCTCAGCAATGAAAAATGGTAAGCCTGTAGAGGTGCAGCAACTCGAACGACTGCTTGATACCGAGCTTAAGCAGGTTGCACTGGACCGCGCCTTATTACAACGCATTAATGTGGGTGGGGAGTTTTTAGGCGATAAAGAACTTGCCCAAATAGAACGCATTGCACAACACTATCATTTAGTGATCAATGACGTAAAAACACCATTACTTAACGATGATGAAGTTGAAAACCTGTCAATACGAAGAGGAACGCTCACCGCTGGCGAGCATGATGTCATGAAGCGTCATATGGATGTCACTAAAAATATTTTAGACGCCCTGCCGTTCCCTAAACACTTAAGTAAAGTGTCTGAGTATGCATTAGGGCATCATGAAAAACTCGATGGTACAGGTTACCCAAGGGGTCTCACCAAAGAGCAAATGTCGATACCTGCTCGGTTAATGGCAATTACCGATATATTTGAAGCACTTTCAGCGGTAGATAGGCCTTACAAAAAGGCAAAGCCGGTAAGTGAGTGTTTATTTATACTCGGTACTATGGTTGAAAAAAACCACCTAGATCCTGATATTTTTGCTGTATTTGTCGAATCAGGCGTGTACAAAAATTACATTAGTGAATATGCAAACCCTGAACAGCTTGATGACGTAGACCTTAATAACCTACCTGGATATAAACCAATCCGTTAATGCCCTACTAAAATTAACGACGCTGAACAAAAAAATGCCACCTTACGGTGGCATTTACACACGGGGTTATTTCTACTTATAGAAATCCTTTTACTTTT
>OJDL01000436.1_pt1 | contig 14877 bp, 9 predicted proteins | sample 1592681 | NCBI WGS metagenome assembly OJDL01 (sample SAMN05416885, study PRJEB24817) | seawater metagenome | isolation source: Sea water | place: Canada:Atlantic | collected 2013-11 | reverse complement strand
TCTACACACTGCATATCGTCGGCAGCGTCAGATGTGTATAAGAGACAGACCCAAAAGCTGTGGCCAGGCCCATGTCACGAGCGGATGCGCGCTACGCAGCACTGATTCGAGATCGAGTATCCGCAGCCGTGTAATCACCAGCAGCACAGCAATGACCACATAAGGAGACCAGGCGCGCAACAGGCTCATCGTCGGCGCAGAGTCCTCACTGTCCTGATTGGCAGGGGCGGCTAGAGAACTGCTCCAGTCGGGATCCCATGCCGAGCGCTCAGGGAAGTGCCATTCGCTTCCGGCGGCAGGCATGAGAAAACCTCGTTTAGCTGCGGGAACGACGATGGCGAGGCCGATAATACCGCCAAACATAGAAGGGAATTCGGGGCCGAGTAAGCTGGCAACGATAAGATAGGGCAGTGTCATCGCGAAGGCAGCGAAAAGCGCAAAGCGCCAGATTGCGAGACCTTCGGCAAAGCTTCGATTCACGCCAAAGAAGCGTGTCATCGTAGCGACGACTAATAAAGGAATAAAGGTGCCGGCGATTGCGTGGATTAGTGCGACGCGCGCGGCGATATTGGCTAGAAATAGATCCCAGCGCTCAAAGCCGAGGTTGGCTGCAAATTCTGCCATATCGGGGTCTGCCGAGAGCCCAGTGCCAAGACCAACAAGGATAGGGGTGCCCATCGCGCCGAACGACACGGGTGTGCTCTGGATGATCATTCCTGCAACCACAGCGGCCATAGCAGGGAAGCCCAAGCCAACCATAAGCGGCACCGCAACGGCGGCCGGCGTGCCAAATCCCGCCGAGCCTTCGATAAACGAGCCAAACAACCACGCGATAATGATTACCTGGATGCGCCGGTCGGGCGTGATATCCGAGAAGCCTGCGCGGATAGCACGCATCGCGCCACTTTGTTGCAGGGTGTTGAGCAGCAAAATGGCACCAAAGATAATGTAGATGAGCGTGGCGGCGATGATCAGGCCGTTAACGCTTGCGGCGAGTACTTGTATGCCGGACACCTCCCAGACGCCAATGGCGAGTCCCGCAACCATGAGATAAGCGATGGGCATGGCGCGGCTGGCCGGCCAGCGAAGGACGACGAGCAGAACCCCGACGACTAAAATGGGCGTAAACGCGAGTAGGGCTAAAAGACTGCTGCTCATGTTCTCAATCCTTCTTAATGAAGTTTGGTGAGAGGAAGACGAGAGTCGCTGGTAATTTTGTCTTACTTTTTTAGTCTGCCTCTCGAGCTTCCTGTGCGCGTGCGCCTCGCAGGATGTTAACCATGCCGTAGTTTCCTTCGTGGCAGGCGTATTCGTAGAGCTGACCGGCAACCTTTGTCATTTCAACAATCGCGATAACCTTGTCAGTGAATGTTGTCGGGTCATCGACAGTGAACTCATAGTCGACGGTGTCGGCAGCGGTTCTTGTAAAACGCTCTGTCAGCACTTTATCGAACGCGGTGCCATGCGCGTTGAAGCTTGTCGTCAGGTCATTGAAATTTTTGGTAATAACCACAAGCGTATCGCCGTCCCAGTATCCGCGAGAGTCGCCGGTCCACAGGCGAATATCATCGTGAAGAGTATGGTGTGCAGCCGCCGTTTCGGCGAGCGGCACTATACGTGCATCGTGAATCATCTCGGTTAGAAGAATCACGTGCTCTTTGCTCTGAAAAATCTGCACATTGTTGTTGTAAAGGCTTGGGATAAACGGGGGGCCAGAATTGAAGCCGACAATGCAGCGTTCGGAAAGGCCGCGGTCCTCTGGGCCATCAGTACCAATTCCACCTGCAAGTATTCGCGCTGGCCGTGATTCGCCAGTATCTTCACCGCCGTAGTTGCCCTGCTGATTAATCGCTGAGTCTGCAAAAGGGGGGAGTTGGCCGTTTTTCGGGTAGACGAGATGCGAGGTGCGCTGCAGTCCGCCAATGCCCGCGTTTTCTATCCAGAAATCGTTATAGGACTCATCTACCCCAGCGATGGGCAAGGCGCTGTCTGAATTCGCATCTCGTGCTGCCGCTAGGGCTTCTATGCGACTAATTTCTGCGTCGGACAAATATTCACGTTCGCCAAATTGGCTGGGCCTAATCATTGGCCGGTCGGAGGAGAAATTCCATACTCCCTGTAAATCCGGCTGTCCCCATTCGGTTCTCGCGGGCGTGTAATCTTGTGCTGGGGCAGACATGGAATAGCAGCAGGCGACAAAGGCGAGGACTAGCGAGCGACTCGTTACTTTCTCGTAAGCGCCCGAGGAGAGTGTTGGTTTCCGTGCGGCAGAGAGTGGATATATCAGTGAATTAACTAGCGCTGTGCGAATGGTCATTTGAGCTCCTTCGAGTAGAGTCTTATTGTTTTGAAAGTACCCGAATATGCCGCTTTGCACAATTATTTAGTACCTTACTAATTTTCCCGGCGTTTTAAGTGTGCGATACCCGCGCCAATCGAAAGACCGTTATCTCAGCAAAATGACTCGGCGCTAATAAAAAAACCCCGAGATCGCTTCACGCGACAACGAGGTTTCTTATTCCACTTTTCAGTCTCACTGCAATCGGGAGCTGCTCAATCGCCTGTTATTTATTGCGTAGCCTGGCCTGCGCTGCCGCAAGTCGGGCAATAGGTACTCGGGGTGGTGAGCAACTGACGTAATTGAGACCTGTGCGATGGCAGAAATCGATCGACATAGGGTCGCCCGCATGTTCGCCACAGATGCCAAGCTTGATGTTAGGCTTCGTCTGACGGCCGCGTTCAACCGCGAGTTCGACAAGTTTGCCGACGCCCGTTTGATCTAGGCTCGCGAATGGATTCTGGTTATAGATCTCTTTGCTCTGATACTGGTCGTAAAATAAACCCATATCGTCTCGGCTCAGGCCCAAGGTCGTTTGAGTGAGGTCATTGGTGCCAAAGCTAAAGAAGTCTGCTTCATGCGCGATCTCATCAGCGGTGATTGCTGCACGAGGCACCTCGATCATCGTGCCTACCAGATAGTCGATCTTGACCTTGTGCTTTTTCATAACCTCGGCGGCCACGCGGTGCACGATCGCAAGCTGGTCGGCGAGTTCGGCGCGGAAACCGACGAGGGGAATCATAATCTCGGCTTTAATCTTGATTGCCTTCTTACCTTTGCTCACTTGTGCGGCTGCTTCGAAAAGGGCGCGCGCCTGCATTTCAGTGATCTCTGGGTAGATGATGCCAAGTCGACAGCCGCGGCAGCCGAGCATGGGGTTCTCTTCGTGGAGGGCTTTAATGCGATCGATAACGAAATCGAAAGGCACGCCGAGTTTCTCTGCTAACTGGCGACGAACGACGTCGTCGTGGGGTAAAAATTCATGCAGAGGCGGGTCGAGTAGGCGAATCGTCACCGGGCGACCTTCCATCGCTTTGAACAGGCCGATGAAGTCTTTTTTCTGGAATGGCAAAAGCTTTTTGAGGGCAGATCGGCGTTGTACTTCGTCGGCAGCAAGAATCATTTGGCGCATGATGTCGATGCGCTCGCCTTCGAAGAACATATGCTCTGTTCGGCATAGACCGATGCCTTCGGCGCCGAAAGCTACTGCCTGTTTCGCCATCGCTGGCGTGTCGGCATTGGTGCGAACATTGAGTGTACGGTGCTTGTCGGCCCAGCTCATTACCGTCTGGAACAGCTCGTAGGTGTAGCTCTTATTGGCTTTGAGGCCGCCTTCGAGCACGCGTTTCACTTCAGAATCGGCGCTTTCGATCATGCCTTTGTAAATAAGGCCAGTGCTGCCGTCTATCGAGATGTAATCGCCTTCTTTGAGAACAACTTTACCCGCGGTGAGGGTCTTTTTCTCGTAGTTGATTACCACTTCGCTAGCACCGCAGATACACACTTTGCCCAACTGGCGAGCGACAAGGGCCGCATGTGACGAGACGCCGCCGCGAGATGTCAGTATTCCCTGAGAGTGCAGCATGCCTTTGAGGTCATCAGGCGAGGTTTCATTGCGGCACAGGACTACCTTATTGCCCTTGCGCGTTTCAGCTTCGGCAGTCGCTGCGGTAAAGGCTATGCGACCTGTCGCAGCGCCTGGGCCTGCAGGGAGGCCTTTACCAATAATCGGCGCTGCTTTGAGCGCTTTAGGGTCGAAAACGGGGACAAGCAGTGAGTCGATAGACTCTGCAGGGATTTTCAAGAGCGCAGTTTCTTGGCTCATGAGACGCTCGCGCTGCATTTCGACGGCGATACGGACGGCGGCTAGGCCGGTTCGCTTGCCATTTCGAGTTTGCAGAATGAACAGACGACCCCCTTCGATTGTGAACTCGAAGTCTTGCATGTCTTTGAAGTGCTTCTCTAATTTGTTGCGTACTTTTTCGAGATCGCGGTAGCTCTGTGGCAGTTCGTCAGCGAGCTTTGCGATCGCGTTTGGCGTTCGCACGCCTGCGACAACGTCTTCGCCTTGGGCGTTGATGAGGTATTCACCGTAAAACACTTTCTCGCCATTGGCTGGATCGCGGGTAAAGGCGACGCCCGTTGCGCTGTCGTCTCCTGCATTACCAAACACCATGGCTTGAATGTTTACTGCGGTGCCCCACTCGGCAGGAATTGCGTATTGCTGGCGGTAGAGAATCGCACGTTCATTGCGCCATGAGCTAAACACGGCGCTCGTCGCGCCCCAAAGTTGTTCGAACACATCCTGCGGGAAAGCAGAACGGGTGCGTTTGCGAATCAAGGCCTTGTACTGGTCGACGAGCGCTTTCAGGTTTTCGGTGCTCAAGTCGCTATCGGTCTCAACTTTGAGTTTACGCTTCATCTTCTCGAGGATTTCGTGGAAGGGGTCTTCTTCCTCTTCCGAGCGCGCTTGCACACCCATCACGACATCGCCGTACATTTGAATAAATCGCCTGTAGCAGTCCCAAGCGAAACGCGGATTGCCGGAGATCTCGGCGAGGCCTTCAACCGTTACGTCGTTGAGCCCGAGGTTGAGGATTGTGTCCATCATGCCAGGCATCGAGTCGCGCGCACCAGAGCGAACAGAGACTAGCAGCGGGTTGCTGCGCCCGCCAAAGCTCTTACCCAGCTGGGTTTCGATTTGTTTGATCGCTTTCAGAACCGATTTAGAGAGAGAGGCTGGGTAAGTTTTGCCGTTGTCGTAATAGTAACCACAGACTTCGGTGCTGATCGTGAACCCTGGAGGAACAGGAAGACCTATCGACGCCATTTCGGCAAGGTTTGCGCCTTTGCCGCCTAGCAGGTCACGCATCGTGGCATTGCCATCGGTTTTCTTACCAAACGCGTAAACGTAATTTGTTGAGATACTTTTTTTAGCGGTCCCTTTCTTCGTCGAGGCTTTTGTTTTTACTTGTTTTTTTGCTACGGCCTTAGTGGTTTTGCTCATGACTCTCGGTTACCTTCAAATAAGCTACTAGCCCGCATTGATAAGAGCTCACCTCAAGCGATATCGCCGCAATACCCTCTAACCAAGAGTCTGAGCTCGGCTTGGATATTGATACGTTGGGGTTGGAGTCTGCTAGCGGGTTGTTTTCTTAGGTCGCGAATACGAGCACGCCGTATCCGAAAAGAATGAGAATAAATCAATGGCCTTCCAAAATCTAGCGCTTAAACGCCACTTTAAAAAAGTGATTTAGACAAGTTAGCGAGAGAAATCTGCTTTTTTTCAGGTCTAATCTGTAACTCCCTAATTAAATATCCCAAATTTCGAGCCTGTTTCGCGCCTACAGCCAGAGTGGATAGAGAGAAAGGGCACCAATGCAGGAGTGCAACAATCGAGGGTTGAGAAGAGATGGCCGTGCCAGGCGCCAGGAACAAATCGGAGAGATACTCGGCTTATTGCCGAGATCATCTGAAAGAATTTAATAATGAACTTTGTGATGAGGCGTCACAACTTATTTGTGGATGGAGAGGCGGGGCGTTCGTTGCCCTCATGCTGTTCACAACGATTGCAACGTTTTGGTATGCCTTGCAGGTAAATAACCCCTTAGCCTCGCTAGCTCTTTTGGCCTATATCTTGCCTATTATGGTAGGGGTGGTGTTCTCCATTGCGGTAAGTTTTTACTCTGCCATGAAAAAGTATAGTCCAATTGGTATAGACACGATTGGTGCCATGTGGCTGCTGAGTTTTGGATTGTTTAGCTCTGTGTTGTTCGACAATGTTGGCACGCAAATCGAGAGAGAGATGGTCAGTAGCACTCTAGCGTCGCAAATGAATTTCATGCCACTGATCGTTGCCGCATTTTCCTACCATGCAGCGTATCAGGTCACAATCATTAGAAATCTGTTGTTTGTCATTTTATTTTCTGCGCTAATTTATTGGATAGATAAAGGTTTTTTTGCGATCAGTATTGTGCACCTGCTGCAGGGTTTTTTGTTGGGTTCGCTCGTGAGTTGGATGCATTATGATGGAATTAGAGTTCGCTTCTATTCTAGAACTACCAATGAGAGTGCCCGGAAACACCTTTGTAAACAGCTTTCTAAATTAGTATATCCACATCAGCTTGATATGATTAATCAGGGGGATGAGCTAGAAGTGACAATGCCGCTAAAGGAGAGCAAGGCGATCGTTAGTGTGTTTGATGTGCAGAGATCTACGGAAATCAAACATGAGAAAACGCAAGAATTTTTTATGAGTGTGTTCGAGTCTTTTTTAGAAATATGCATGCAAGATTATGAGAAAAATCCGTTGCGGTCACGTGCCTTTCGGTTAAAGGAAACCGGCGATGGCTATATCAGCACAGTGGGTTATCCCTTTCTGTCATCGGAAACAGGGGTGCTTGCAGATGGCGCGGTTTCTGCCGCCCTGGCTATGCTGGATGCATTTAATACTAACCTTGAGAAATTTAACTACTCGCGCCCTATTAAGGCGTCTATTGGTCTCGCCTATAACTCGATTCAGGGCACCTTTCAGAGTGGGGATATTCGCTCATACGACCTGTATGGTGAAGCAATAATTCAGGCGGCCAAGTATCAAGAGCTGCGAAAAATACCACAACTGTTTGACCTGTTCAGCGAGCACGCAGCCAAACTCGACCTTGAGCATTTTCACCTGCTCATTGTTCAAGAGGTGGTGTACAACTCGCTGAGCCCGTCCTATCGAGATTTGTTTGTCGAGATAGATCTGACCGATCCGCGAGTATTCACCGGAGACGAGGAAATGCGATATGACCCCGAGGCTAGGTACATCTACTTCTATGTCAGAGACTAATGGATGCCGCGCTGTGCTTGTTGTCCTCAGCTGCTAAAGAATTCAGTCACCAGTGTTTGATCGGCAAAGAACGACGCCAAATTCCCGATGACAAGGTCGCCCATCGCGGTCCGTGTCTCACCCGTCGCACTCCCAATGTGAGGCAAAAGCACAACGTTGTCCAAAGCGATCAATGCCTCTGGTACACTGGGTTCTTGGTCGTAGACATCGAGACCGGCGGCCGCGATAGTCCTGTTCTGCAATGCCTGTACTAGCGCAGCCTCATCGACGCTTTGCCCGCGTCCGACATTGATAAAAGTACCTTCCTCGCCAAGACAGTCAAAAAATGAAGCGTCCAGTATCTTGCGCGTTGCTGGCCCACCTGGGAGCACGTTAACAACAATATCGCTGTGGCTCGCAAGCTCATTGAGAGATTCACAGTAAGTATAATCACAGTCTTTGGGGCGGCGATTATGGTAGGCGATGTTGAGTTTGAAACCCATCGCTCTGTTGGCGATCTCTTGGCCGATGCGGCCGAGGCCTGCGATGCCGAGTGTCTTGCCAGCGAGGCTTTGTCCGAGCGGTAAGGGGCCTTTTTTCCATTGCCCCGTGCGCACAAACGCATCGGCGCGAATAAATTTCCGAGAGCAGGCGATGATGAGGCCGAGTGCGATATCAGCCACGGCATCGTCGAGCACGCCCGGAGTGTTAGTCACACGGATATTAAGGCGATCGGTTTCAGTGAAATCAATCCCATCGACGCCAACGCCGAAACAGGCAATCACTTGCAGAGAATCGAGAGTGTAGAGAAGCGGGTCGGTCGCCCAAGACGCCGATGCAGCGGCGACACAGTGTCCTTCTAACTCGGCAAGCTTCGCTTTTTTTTCGGCCTCATCGAGAGTCCAAAGGTGAGTCGTCTCGTAAGCGGCATCTAATGCCTCGATTGTGGCTGGATGGAAGTTGTTGGCAATAATTAGCGGTTGTTTTCTAGCCTGCATTATTCTTTATCCCCATCAGGGTCGTCGAATTAGTTATTTTTCTATTGGCAGCTTTATCTCATAAACGGTTGCTTAGTTTAAGTCCTGATTGCGCGCTAAACGACTATTCCGTACATTGTCGTCATCGTTTTTATCCTGTGGCGGCTATTCCTATTGGCTTGTGCAGAGAATATGAATCAACTACCGAGCAGCAGAGTTACGTAATGACAGATCAACGAGTATTCGCGCTAATCCCGCCGGTCGACACGATTCTCAAGCAGCCTTCTCTGCAGCAAACAATTGCTGCCTTGGGTCGAGAGCCGGTAAAACTTGCGATTCGAGCCGAGGTCGATATTCTTCGGCGCGCCATGGCGAGCGCCGCGGCTGAGTATTTGAGCCTCTCTCGAGAAGTCGTCGCCGAGCGCGTCGCAGAGGCTGCGGTTACGCGCATTGGCCAAGAATTTAAACCTCTGTTTAGGCCTGTGTTTAATCTTACGGGCACGGTTATCCATACCAATCTCGGCCGATCAAGACTCCCCGACTCGGCGATAGCGGCTATGGCCATCGCAGCGGGTGAGGCGGTTGATCTCGAATACAACTTAGAGACAGGTAAGCGCGGCGACAGAGATTCGCATCTCGAAGCTCTGATCTGCGAGCTGACGGGCGCCGAGGCTGCAACCGTGGTTAATAACAATGCGGCTGCCGTTGTCCTGTTGCTCAACACGCTCGCGTTAGGACAGGAAGTCATCATCTCGCGCGGTGAACTGGTCGAAATTGGCGGTGCATTTCGCATTCCCGATGTGATGGAAAGTGCGGGCGCTAAGCTTCGCGAAGTCGGCACGACTAACAGAACCCATGCGCGCGATTTCGAGGCGGCACTATCGCCGCAAACAGCGTTGGTGATGAAGGTGCATGCGAGTAATTACGAGATACGTGGCTTTACCAGCGCGGTGCCCGAAGCCGAGCTTGCCGCCATTGCCCATGGCGCGAATATTCCGTTTGTGTCGGATCTCGGCAGTGGCTGTTTGGTCGACATGGCCCGCTTTGGACTGCCGCCTGAACCCACAGTCAGGGCGACGGTCGAGGCGGGTGCTGATCTGGTCACGTTTAGCGGCGATAAACTGCTTGGTGGGCCGCAGTCTGGAATCATTGTTGGCCGGGCTGATCTCATTAAGCGCATTAAAGCGAACCCCCTCAAGCGCGCCTTAAGAGTCGACAAAACGGTGCTGGCAGGATTGTTGTCAGTCTTGCAGATGTATCGAGATCCAGAGTCTCTGCCTCAGCGGCTGCCACTGCTGGCGGATTTAACGCGGTCAGTCGATGACATCGAAAAAGCTGTGCAGCGAGTGCTACCAGTAGTGCGTGAGGCAGTCGGTGAGGAGTTTGTTACTGACGGACTCGATTGCAAGAGTCAGATTGGCAGCGGCGCGCTCCCGTTGGAACTGATGCCGAGCCGTGCGATTGCCATCTCACTGCGCTCAGGACAGAGCGATGCTGGACTGACCGAGCTGGCGGCAACGCTGCGTGCATTACCGAAGCCTATAATAGGACGCCTCTCGGATGGTTCACTCATTCTCGATCTGCGGTGTTTGCGAGATGAGCAAGGCTTCTGCGAGCAGTTGCGCAGTCTGTAGCCGACGTATGGTCCTTTCTAGCTTTGGCTGTTGACGACTTTTGCGCCAACTTCTCGTGTCCCTGCCAAGAAAAAAAGCAGCGAGGCGATCGACGCGGCGAGCATCATGAGCAACAGCGGGTACACCGTACCGTTAAAGATAACAGCGACAAGTTGTGCCGCGATAGCCGAAAAAGCCATCTGTAAAAATCCAGTCAATCCCGACGCGGTGCCCGCGAAACGAGGGAATTCGTTAATCGCCGCAGCCTGTGCATTAGGCAGTGTGATGCCATTGCCGAGCACAGCGATGGCGACAGGGATAAAAAGCGCGAGTGGGTGGTGAAAGCCGAGGAGCTGCAAAACGATGGCACTGACTATACCAACTATGCCGGTGCTGGCACCGAGCATAATTAAACGATTGATACCGAGAGTCCGGCCGAAGTGACGCGCAATATAATTGCCGACCATGAACCCTAGCGGCACCATAATAAAATAGTAACCATATTCTGTAGGAGGGCGGTTGAGCACCGTGATCATGATTTCGGGCGCAGCCGAGATGAAGGCAAAAAATACCACAGAGACAAAGCTTACGCAGAAGGCATAGCCTCGAAACGCGCGCGAGCGAAATAGATGGGCAAAGTTACCAAGCATCGCACCGACTCCGTCGAAAGGCACCGGCTCGGCCAAAGTCTCGACGAGAGAGGAGCGCAGCACGAGCAGAATGCCGAGGCTGAGTACTGCCATGACAAGAAACACCGACTCCCAGCCAAAGCGATGCATCAGTTCACCGCCTAGCGCGGGCGACAGCATGGGCATCACTACCATCACCATAACGAGTGTTGCAATCACTCGCGCGGCCTGCTCAGGGCCATACACATCCCGTACGATTGCGCGCGCAAGCACAAGCCCGACAGCGCCGCCAAACGCTTGAATAATTCGGCCGAGAATCAGCATCTCGATCGTGTTGGCGAAATAGCAGAAAAGCGAGCCGATGATGGTTATGCACAGGCCTAGCAGCATAATAGGCCGCCGGCCGAACTGATCCGAGAGAGGCCCATAGGTGAGAGTGCCAATCGCAATCGCGAGCATGGACAGGCTAAGAGTGAGCTGCGCGATCTCAGCGCTGACGGCGAACGTTTCTTTGATAACCGGAATCGCAGGGAGCAATATTTGCATTGCGGTAGGGCCGAGCGCCGAGGTTGCCGCGAGAAGGATAATGACTCGTTTGGCTAGTGTGTTCTCAATGTTCACAATTTTCTCGTGGCGAGCCACGTTGTGGCGCGCAGTAAAGGTGTCGTCTAATCCCCAGTCGCTCAGTCACGCGCTGATTTGCAGACCGCCTTACCTAAGTTTGTGCAATTTGATCTGCTCAATCGCCCGGCTTAAAAATCAGGTAGCGAGGTGTCATTGCCGTAACTCTGCGATCTCAATACTACGCTCGCGCCCATAATTGCCGATCGTTGAGCTTTGCTCAGCTCGACGCCGATACCGAACAGTTGGCGCTGAAACTCAACGGCGACCAAGGCGCTATCGTTAGCAAGAGGCAGAGAGAGGATGGCTGGGGAATCGCCAGTAATTGACTCGCTGTTACGCGCTGGAGTGTAGCATGAAATCACTGCCTCTTCGCTGTCTCGAAGGCAAAGGGTGTTTGCGCTTATCTCTAATGCTAGCCCCTCGGGTGACGCCTCAAAACGAGGTGAGATTGATAACCTATTAGCTAACGCAAGTGCGGAGGGTGTGCCGTCATGACTAATGGCGACAGGAATGCCTGCGCCGAGTCGGCGAGCAAGGCTTGGGTCTTGGCGCAGTGAGGCCCTAAAAAGGTTGCGCGCCGAGCCACTGTCGCCTTTTTGCCAATGCGCGCGAGCTATATGCCACTGGACTCGCGCGCGGAGCATCGCTTCGGCATCGGGTAGCAGTGAGAGGGCGAGTGTGCCTTCATCAATCACTCCGTCAGAATCGTGTCGCAGAGCCGCAGATTCGGTAGCGAAAGAGTGTTTGTAGCCCTGCGCGCCGCTGAAAGAGCCCCGGGTCTCAGCGTCTTCGATTAGCGAGGTAAAGACACCCGCGCCGAGCAGTCGTGCGATTTCAGGCTCTATCCATTCGGGTATGTGAACGTCGAGCGGGCCATAGGGACGCAGGCGATTTCGCATGGTATCGGCGTTAGCGAAAAGTGACGCTGCTCGGCGACCCGCGCGCCAAGCGGCAAGTCGAGTGAGTTGCGCCGAGGCGGTGGCAGAGAGCCTGACTCCCCACTCTTGAGCCGCTGCAAATTCTAGCTGGCGTTCATAGTCGGCGCGAAAGGCGAGGGCGGTAAGCAATGCCGCAATCGCATCTTTCTGTGCATCGTCGGCGCTAAAATTGCCATTGCGATCGGGCTGATTCAACGCGGATTCGGCAAGCCGCGCAGCCTCTTCAGTGTATCCGGCGAGCAGTAAAAAAGTCGCACTGGCAAGAAAGTGTTCGGCGCGATTGCTAACACCAATAAGCGGATCTTGCCTGTTACGCCAGACGAGCATTTGCTCTAACGCGCTCTGCGCATTGTCGAATCGACCCTGTGCGAGCGTAAGGTAGAGCTTCTGTATCCAAGGATTAGAAACACTGCTCGGGTTTGGGTAGCGCGTCGCTCTGTCTATTAAACGCTCAGCTTGATCGATGCGCAGCCTGCTCAAGGCGACTTCTGCGGCGTTTGTAAGGGTGACGGTGCTTAACTCTTCTCGTGTATTTTGCGCAGCCTCGTCTAATTCTAGCGCCTTGTCACAGGCGAGTGCAGCCTGCGATTCTTGAGGGGCGCTGAGTTCTACTGCACAGAGTGTGTTCCACGCCTGCGCTTCGGAAAATCGGTCGACGTCATCTTTGGCAAGGACGCGAAGCGCACTTTGACGCGCGTCTTCGAAACGGCCTAGTTTGATTAAAGGCCAGCCTTTATAGGGTTCGAGGTCGACCCCATAGGCTTCGGCCAAGGCATCGAGATAGCGAAGAGACTCTTCTTGATTGCCGATGAGTTGATGCACCGAAGACAGTTGATTAAGGGTGAGGTAATGCCACAGTGGTGTCTCTGGCACTGAGCCTACTGGGAGATCGTTGCCTGCCTCGACCATCTGATCGAATGAGCGAATTTTGCTGTTTGCCTCAGCCTGGTTAAGGTGGAAAAGCGCGCGCGGCACATTGCCTTCGACGGTGAGCAACACCTCGGCGAGCGTGTAGTGTGCAGCAGAGGAGGTTGGCGCAGAAGTAAGCCACTGTTCCGCAAGCTCGCGCGCACGGATACGCTGACTGGCATCGAGCGCACTGCAGACGGCAAGGGCTTCGGGCTCGACAATCGAGCGAAGGCCAAAACAAATTTCCGGCGCAGGCAATTCAATTTCGCTAAGATTTTGGCCTCTCGCACCGCAGCTTAGGCATGCGGATACGACGGCACCGAGCAATAAAATTTGCTTAACGTGCTGAGACCGCTCATGTGTTGATTGGTGCTTTTTCCGGCGCAGTGCCATCACTCTTAGGCCTCAGCGTAGGGTAGATCTAGCGAGTTGCTCCATAGAAGGCAGCATGAGTTCGCGAAGCAGCGCGTTCACATCACCGGCACCTGGGGCGAGTTCCAAACGGTGGGCGAAGACACGGGGCAGCAGTTTTTCTATGTCGGCTGCGCTCACATAGTTGCGGCCGTCCAGCGCGGCGGCGGCCTTCAACGCAGGCAGCATAAGCACAATGCTGCGGGTAGAGTTTCCTTGCAGAACGCGCGGATCGCTCCTCAAATCTCGAGAGATATCAACTAAAGCGACTTTTACTGCGGCACTTATTTCGACCTCAGAATCGATAAACCTCCGCGCATGCAATAGGTCGATCTGGCTCACTGTGCGTTTGTGCACGGACTCGTCGTCATAGAGTGTTTGTTGTCGATCAAGGTGAGTGGATAAGACTTCGAGTTCAGCCTCGCGATCGATATGCTGCATGGTGAGTTTGAATAAAAATCTATCCAGCTGAGGGGTCGGCAATGGGTAAGTGCCAACCAGATCAAGTGGATTCTGAGTAGCAATAACGAAGAATAATTCGCCGAGTGGATACGTCGTGTTGTCGACAGAAACTTGTTTCTCGCCCATCGCTTCGAGCATCGCCGATTGCACCTTTGGTGAGGTGCGATTGATCTCGTCGGCTAGCACAACATGAGCAAAAAGAGGGCCGCGGCGGAAATGAAAGCTATTATTACTTGGGTCGAATATCGGCACGCCGGTGACATCCGAAGGCAGCAGATCGGGGGTAAACTGAATGCGGCGGAAGGCGGCGATCCCTGACTCGGCGCCTGATTCATCGTCAGAGACGTTAGGCGGCATCTGGCCGACGATTGCTTCGCCCAACGTCTTCGCGAGCGTAGTCTTGCCAGAGCCGGGAAAGTCTTCGAGGAGCACATGGCCGTCGGCGACTAGCGCGATGACGCAAAGCTCAATGACCTCATCGCGGCCAATCACTTTTGTTTTAACAATGTTAACGAGTTTTAGGAGTGTCGCGCGCGCAGCGTCTAACTCGTTTGCTGGCTTGGCGGTCGCGTGGGGTGCATCAAAAGACGCGACCGATTCATCGCTCTCTTTTTTATAGTTCTCTGTTTCATGCTCAAAACTCATGTAAAGCTCCAATCGGGCTAGCGTATTGTCGACCAGCTAAAGGGGTGTAGGGCGCCTAGCAATCTACGCCAGAGAGGAATATTGGCCTGCAAATCTGAAGAAACCGATTGTTCTAGCGCTTGCCAGTCGTCTGCACTCAGACTCGGCGCTGCGGTGATGCTTCGATCCGATTGCTCAGCGCTGTCGGCTCGATCTGAAAAGCCTAACGTTGCGGCTAAATGTGCTCGCGTAAGCGGCGCGAGGCCGGGTGCGAGGGCGTTGCAGCGGGCTGCAAAGGCCTCTCGCGATTCACCGTAGTGTCGCCTAAGCCCCGAGTCGGCGAGACGGTCGAGTGTCGCTCGATAGCCGGTGCGCGGCCGGCTCGCTTGTGAGCCGAAGCGCGGTGCGAGTCGCCGCTGCATTTTGGCAAAATAGCCCAATAGTGCAATGATCACCGCGGCGTATGTGAGCCAGCGGCCTGCCTGCTGCAGCAAGGCTAGGGGATCGAAGGTGGACCCGCGTTTGCTGTCGATAAACCTGTC
>OJDL01000422.1_pt1 | contig 15317 bp, 11 predicted proteins | sample 1592681 | NCBI WGS metagenome assembly OJDL01 (sample SAMN05416885, study PRJEB24817) | seawater metagenome | isolation source: Sea water | place: Canada:Atlantic | collected 2013-11 | reverse complement strand
TGGGCTCGGAGATGTGTATAAGAGACAGCCTCAACGCCAAACACAATTTCGTCGCCACTGATACTGCCGGCGCCGCCTTCATTGATTAGCAGTCCTATGCCTTCAAAAATTTCAGGACGATTTTCTATGAGCCATCCTGCGCCATAAAAACCGCCGGCTTCTTCATCGGCTGTCGCCAGAAAAACCACATCGCGGTTGAGCGCGCGGCCGCTGCGATGGAGGCCGAGGAATGTGGCCAAATGCGCAATACCAGTGCCTTTCATATCGCGCGCACCGCGGCCTAAAATATACCCATCGCGCAATTCTCCCGACAGCGGGTCGGTAGTCCAGAATTCCTTATCCGCAGGCACGACATCGGTATGTTGAAGTAACATCAAGCCGGGCTCGTCGCCTCCCTCCAATCGCGCCCAAATGTTTCCGCGACCCGGCGCGCTCTCTACCCATTCGTGTTCAATGCCTTCGGCATCAAATATCTCGCGGTAGAACTCAACCGCGCGCGTCTCATTGCCTGGCGGATTCACCGTGTCAACACGAATAAAATCTTGCAGCCATGCAACCGCTTCATCTTCGATAGATTGCGCTGTCACGGCACTGGAAAACAGGATGAGCAACGACGCCAAAACGCCTGAGCCTAGGTTGTTTCTGAACAATCGTAATGTCACAGTTATCTACTCCCTCTCAATCGAAATTCTAATTGCGTTTTTCTACACTGATTCTCAGAGCGAAAAACCTTCGCCCGCTCTAGTCGAGTAATGTCAAAGGCTGCGTTTCACTCGACGCAAGACTCCTTAGCCAATCGCGAAAAGGCAGGCCGTATTGCGTGCCTGTGTCATAGGCGGCAGGGTCAGCAGACGCGAAGCGTTCGTAGCCATCCCCTCCAGCGTACATAAAACTATTAACGAGAACGCGATAGATTCGTTCGGCGACAGGCGATTCGCCTGTTGCAGTAAGGATCCACTCGCCCTCTCTTTGCGCGATTCCAGCAACACGAGGGCGACTACCTTCATTAAGCGTTGCGACTAACTCTGCACCCGAAATCTCGACTGCCACGATAGTGTTATCGAAAGGCAGTATTGCCACGGTATCGCCAAGGGTCACCGCCCCGCTCGGCAATGGCGCACGAATTCCGCCGGCGTTCGTCACAGCCACCTCCGCAGTTGGATCGGCCCATAGCCAAGACTCGACCACAAGCTTGTCTAACAGCGGCCCCCTCGGTACGGCTTCTTCCACATAGGCCAACACCTCAGACAGTGAGTCTTCTGAGCGCGACTGCCATCTTTCGATAATTGCTGCCAACTCCGGGTCGGCCGCGGCACCACTGTTCTCTTTGGTCGAAAAATCGACAGCTATTTCTCCGTCGACGTCCAACGCAAACGTCGCGCGCGCATAGGCCCCAAAATGAAAACCGCCGCCAAGAATCACCGTTCCACCGAGGCGTTTGGCGACGAGTTCGTTACAATGTCCAGCGCCGAATAGGTCAATATTAAGATCGATGACAGCAAGTGCAAGGGGCTCTAACTCATCGAGACACACATGCGAAATCACGAAAGTGAGTTCTGCCCCTTGCGCCCTAGTCTCCGGCACCACTCGGCGAAGAGTGGCTTCATAGTCGTTAAACTGAAGCGGTGCGACTGTGGCGGGATTCGTCGTGGTAGAGGTCTCTGTGGTCGTCAGGCCTATTACAGCAATCCGAACGTCGCCAGCCTCGACGATTCGGTATTCTACGATACCGAGATCTTCTGGAACGCGTCCTGTTTCGCGCCAGGCTGTATTCGCGCTCACATAGGCATAATCGGCTTCGGCACTGCGCTGGCGTATTGTGTCGAGACCAAAATCGAATTCATGATTGCCAACCGCCGACGCGGCATAGCCCATTGAGTTCATTAGCTCGACCATGCTCTCGCCCTGGTTCCAAGTAGAAATAGCCGGTCCTGTCCAATTGTCACCGCCGCTTAAGAGGAGAAAGTCCTGCGCCGTCGTCGCCGAGTAACCCTCGGAATCTTTCCACAGCTGCATTAAATTCGCCGCGCTATTCGACTCCCCCATCCCCTCCATCCAACCGTGTTCGTCGTTGGTATAAAGCACTGTGAAATTGCGCTCGCTCTGAGGCGTAATTTGGCAGCCAGCAAGTGTTGCAGCAACAATCACTGACGTGAGTAGTGGGCGTAATACACCTCTCAAAACCATAGTCGCATCCGTTCTCTCTCAGCTTTATCTTTGTGTTTTAGCTTTGCTTTCTATCGCTCGACTATTTCCCAGCACGGCGTGTAATTCGAATAGTCGATTTTCATCCGCTTCTGTTCTACAAACGAGGCCAGCAGAGCCTCCATTCTTTGCATAATCTCAGGCTCTCCGGTTATCTGGAACGGTCCATGCTCTTTGATCTGAGCAACCCCTTGAGACTTCACATTGCCTGCAACAATCCCAGAGAATGCCTTACGCAAATTCGACGCCAGTTGCTGAGAAGGCACAGATGATTCCAATCGAAGGTCAGCCATATTCTGATGCGTAGGAATAAACGGTGCCTGCAGGTCAGAGGGAATATAAAGCTCCCAGTTGAACCCGTAAGACGCGCCAAGCGAAAGCCTATGTTTGCGCTGCTCATCGACACACTCTTTCGCTCGCCGTGCAACAGACGCGGCATCGCCGGTAATAATTTCGTAATATTCAGCGGCCTCATCACCTAGAGTCGCGCGGACAAACGAATCGATTTCTTCAAAATAATCGCTACTAGATTCGGGCGACGCGAGGATCAAACCGAACGGATGTCCCGCATTACGTTCATGCATAAGGATACTTAAAATATACAACAGTTCTTCGGCTGTTCCCGCGCCACCCGGGAAAACTACGATGCAATGCGCTAATCGCACAAACGCTTCAAGCCGTTTTTCAATATCAGGCAAAATCACAAGCTCATTGACGATAGCATTCGGCGCCTCTGCGGCAATTATGCCTGGCTCGGTAATGCCAATGTAGCGGCGCAATTCTAGCTGCTGTTTAGAATGACCAATAGCGGCGCCTTTCATTGGACCTTTCATGGCCCCAGGTCCGCAACCAGTAGCAATATTCAACCCCCGAAGACCGAGCTGATAACCTACCTCTTTAGTAAAATCGTATTCGTTACGACCAATAGAGTGCCCACCCCAACAAACAACCAAGTCAGGCTTCAAATTTGGTCTCACAATATTCGCGTTACGCAATATATCGAAAACCGCCTCTGTAACGCCGCGCCTGCTGTCCAGATCATAGAGTCCGTTAAGCGCATTGTTAACATAGACCACATCTCTCAATACCGAAAACAGATGTTCTTGAATACCTCGAATCATATTGCCATCGACGAACGCCGAAATAGGGGCGTTGCGAACATCCATAATCGGTCCGCGCGACTGCGGCTTCACGTCTATTTCGAAATCGGGATAAGACTCCATAAGACTCGATACATCATCTATTTCGTTTCCGCTATTCAGCACGGCAAGTGCGCAGAGACGAAACAAGCTTCGCACCTCTTCATTCGCAGACATGAGGCTTTGTATTTCACGATAAGAAAGCAGGTTTAGCGTTCTTACTGGGCGCAAATTCTCTCGGCTCGTCGTTTCTTGCACCGCTGCTTGCTGTATTTCATCTTGCGACATAACCTAACTCTCTCTTGTAAGCGTGCTCACTCGGCATAGGCTTATGCTTTGTCGATGGATAGTTTGTGACCCATTGTCATGGGCGACTACGGGTTTCTGATCGGCGCCGACGCCTCGGGTACAGCGGGCACATCGGGCGAGCCGAATGCTTGCTTGAACTGAGGCTCCAAACCTTCCCACGGCCCATCTAATATATAAGCGGCGCTCGTGAGACTGTCGACTTGATCGCCAAAAATTCGATCAAAAAGATACGCGCCGACCGCGATGGGAATATTAGCCGTCAATAAGCCTAGCCAAGGAATATTGTCGCTAACCGGCAGTGTGACATACATTTCACCGATGATAGTTTCAGCAACAAGATCAACATCGCCTGTGATCTGATAGAGACTTGAAGGACCGCTTATGACGAGCCGGTCTTGAATCTGAACTTGACCTTCGTCTAAGAGTAAATGGCCATCGATTTGTTCGAACGCAAGACCGCTGCGCAGAAGATCGTCACTGAATCGCAGTCGTCGCATAATAGCATCGAAATTAAGGATGCTGATCAATTTCAATGCACCGGCTCCGCCGGAACCTTGGAGAAACCTCCCTTCCTTGATATCGATCTTTATTTCGCCGCTAAGATGCTCCGCATTAAAAAAAGCCGGTGTGCCAGGCCATTCAAGTTGCGACTCAAAATCACCGGCATTGCTCTCAAGACTCGGGGCATAGCCATTGGCCCGAAGCACCTCGCCAAGATCCGCTACATGTAGCCGACCACTAAATTCGCTTCGATGGTTCTCTCCGTCAAAATGCCAGTAGAACGAAGGCGCAACCGCGGGCTGCGGCGAAGAATCTGCATTCGCTGTTTCTTGCTCAGCCCAGTTGTCTATTCGCTCTACTGCCAACTGCTGCGCCTCAAGTTGTAGCCCCCTAAAATCGAATGCGAGCGCCGAGAAGCCCGCGCCGTTAGCATCGGGTTTCAGCCGAAAGCGCCAACTTCCGTAAGGGCTATCCCCAATGATGATTTCACGCGCACTAAAGCGCATAGCAGGAAACAATCGTGGGTCGAGTTCGGCGAGCGAATCAATCGGTGCGGCGTCTGTGGCGTTTTCGACTTTGCGCTGAGGCCCGATCGTACTCGACTCGTCACCCGCTAAGCGTAGCTTCTGCAACGCAACAAGCATTTCACCCTCGGCGAAAGGCACTTCGACATGCCCTTCGAGTTCTGGACCTGCGAGGTCTACAAGCCAGTTTTTAGACTCGATATTCGGTCTAACCCTCAGCGATTGATTCGCAAAGCTTTGGCCTAAGAGACCAAACTCATCGACAGCGATATCAACGAAACCAAGGTTGCTGGCGAATGCTTCTACGCCGTAGCTGGAGCCATCTGCCTCGCCTTGTTCAATTGCAAGGGTTTGCAGATTTTCGGAAAATTTGGCAACAAACCCTTCCCATTGCTCGAATTCAGCGGCGGGCAAACTACCCAGCAAAACGAGTCCATCGTAGGGGTTTTGTTTCAGCACACTCAGCTGTGTAGGTGACTCGCCCAGAAACACTAAACCTTGGGTCAGCGTTTCGTCATTAAACGAAAGGTCGAACGCTAATCGCTTGCCCAACTGCCCTCTATGCCATTGTCCACTTTCGCCAAAGCCAAGGCTTAGGTCGAAGTCGATAACATCGGTTGCCTCTTTTGCCAGCGGGTCAGGTCCTGCGATCGTAACCCCCTCTAAGGTACTCTGAACTGTCAGTGTCGTTGGGTATAAACTCTCACTACCCTGCTCAATAGACAAAAGGCCTTGGTACTCTAAAACGCCCTCCGCCTGTTGCAGCATTGTGTCGACAAGCGGACTGGTCAACGCCAAATCGGCCAACTGCTCAGGCGCAACGCTGCCGTTCGCGGCAAGCGTAATCGTCTCAATAACACTATTAGCTTGAACCGAACCTAACTGCATTGCGAGCGGACTGTCGAACATCTCCCCTCGCAATGCTTCGCTATCGAGGCCCGTTCGGGTATCGAAAACCACGCGACCCGAAAGCCCCGACACGTTGAGACCATAGTCGAGCAGAGCCAATTCGCTTTCATCAATTGAAAGCTCGGTGCGCACATCGACTCCCGTACCCGCGCCGAGAAGCATTTCAACATCGATCGCCACCTCGGCGTTACCTTCTGCGCGCCAGTTGCTCACGGTGGTTGTGAGCCCCTCTGGCAGCGGAGAAGCAATCAAAAAGTCGATAGCCTGTTGCGTAAGACCCGCAGCACCGCCATCGACAACGATCTTGTTGCGGAGTTCGCCGTCTTCGCCGATGTCGGGTCTTACCGAGCCTTTAGCCCCGCTCAGCTGCAAGCCGTGGCTTTGCCCAGCCGTCACAACGACATCGATCAAATTGTCGGCAGTTGCGACGAATGCCTCTACCTCTTCGATAACAGGCCAGCCGTCAGCGTAGCGAATGGTCCCGTCACGCAGTCTGTAAAAACTCTGGAATGTTTTCGTCGCAGGATCTGCTCCGGGTAGCGTTGAGCCGCGAAAAATTGCGCCACTGTCGAAGACCGTGCCGCCGAGTGCGGCTCCTCCCACCCAAGACATTGTCGTTTTAAGGCCCGACTCGATTCGAGGGCCGTCTGGCAAATAATAGTAACGATCGTCGGCACTCATCTGCTCAACACCGATAAGCAACTCAATGGTCGACTCAGGAACGCCCTCTAATGGCCTCACCAAATGTGAAGAAAACTGCACACGGCCCTTGGTGCTTTCCGATTCAGCGACCACCGTGTTGCTCGACAGTCGTAAGTCGAGTCCTGCATTAAAGAGCGAGAGGAAGTCGATACGTCCATTTACGTAGTCGTATGACCAATCGCGCGTGTAAATATTCGGCAGGTTCATTTGCAAAGAAGGCGTATCGATCTCGGCAAAGCCGCTCGCACTTTGCGTCTCACCGTCATACTCGATTTCGAGATAACCTGTGACGCCATCTAACATCGGAATCGCACCGAGAGAGTCGACAGCACCCCCTTCGGTATTCGCCCGTAGCGAGAGTTTTTGAATCGGCCCAGATAGGGCCTCTAACGGCGAAGCGGCCTTTTCTTGGCCAGTAAGCGTTACACTGAGATTGCTGAGCAGCCCGCGCGGCGACAATGTGTTCATCGTAGCCAGTTGAGACTGTGTCAGAGGGATAAACCCTGCATTAGCCATCCGCTGAGTAAGGCTAAGAATTCGGGCAAGGTCTAAGGAATCAGCCCTTAGCTCAAGCTCACCGTCTTGACGAAGCACAAACCCAGCAGAGAATGTACCCCATTCCTCGCCATCCCATTTTCCTTGATTCGCCTGGATCACAAATTCGAATCGCGGACCCAAGCCGCCCGCCTGAACCGATTCGTCAGACTGCCGTATTGTCGCGACGCTGCGGAAGCTCGACAGCTCGGTTGTCTGCGCCTCCTTGGCCGAAGGCCTCTGCAATTCTAAAGACTCTATATCGAGTGTTGCCGTTGCTTCCACTAACTTTCCATTCGACAGTTCAAGCCAAATTTCCCCGCCGGCATTAAGCGTGGTCACTCCGGCAAGTGCAGGCTGGATTGATGCCGGCAGGAGCGAATCGAAAAGCGGGAGATAATCACCACTAGGAATGTTGGCATAGGCATAGGCCGATGCGTCTGCAAGAGTCGCGCCTGTCCCCTCGTAAGAAAATTGAAGAGGCTGACGCACACCATCAATTCGCGCATCAAAAAGAAACACATGATCGCTGTCCCGATTTTGAATACGAGCATCGATCACATCGACCACCACTGGCGCGCCCGTGTTCGGCTCAAGGCGCAGCGCAACGTCGCTTAACTGCAAATAAGAAACACCCAGAAGAATCGAGTAAAGCTCATCCATGTCTACCCGCTGCGGGGTCGTGCCGCTGACTCCTCGCAGCTGCCACACACCGCTTGGCGATTGCCTTAGCGCAACGTCTAAATCGGCGACTTCAAACTCCTCTAACACCCAGCGACGCTGCCAGAGACTCGCCAGAACATCCAATGTGAGCATCGCTCTATCGAACACCAAGCCGCCCGACTCGGTTGCCGTGCCAATCTGAGCTTCGGTCACGAGCAGGCTTAAACCGCTCACTTGAATAGTCGGATTGAACCCAGAAAAACTCCCTGTGAGAGACGCGATGTTCACGGGCAATCCTGTCAATTCGAACACTTTTTCTTCGACAAATTGCGTGTAGTCTGCAACTGCCGGCATGAACTGCCGCCCGGCACTGACGTACGCGGCAAGCGCGACAATGCCCACGATCAACAGCCGTCTTAGCAACCTACCTATGCCAAACACTACGTTAAAAACCACTCCGCCTCTCTTTGCTACTCGTTCGGGCTAAGAATCACTCCATAGTCGGTCGATCAACTCAATCTCAATCTGCTCACGAGCGAGTTCAGACTTTGCAACGAACTCCAGTCGAGTATCTAACAATCGCTCCAAGGCGTGAGACTCGCCGCGCAAGGCGTCGATTATTTCGACTCGCGCGTTGACCCTAAGCCCTTTCCCTCGCGCCGCGAGGGAAAAAATTCGTCTGTGGGCATCTGCTACTATAAAGTCTATCGAGGCAACATGACCGTCGCCTGAACATTCTTCACACGGCGCTCTCAGCACTCGTTGCAAGCTTTCTCTCACACGCTTGCGAGTCATCTCAAGCAAACCAAACTGCGAGAACCCTCCAACAGCTGAATGCGCACCATCTCTAGCAAGGGCATCGACCAGCGCCTGCCTCACCCGAATGCGGTGCTCCTCACAGTGCATATCGATAAAATCTATTACAATAATTCCGCCTAAATTACGCAGCCTCAATTGAGTAGCGATCGCGACCGCCGCTTCGAGGTTGGTCTCGAGTATCGTTGATTCCTGATCACGCGCCCCAACGAAAGAGCCCGTGTTGACATCGATAGTTACCATCGATTCCGTTTGCTCAATCACGAGATCGCCCCCATTGGGTAAGCGTACTTTCTTTTCTAACGCATCTGCTATTTGTTGTTCTATTGAGACTCCGTTACCCCCGTTAAGTTCGAACAGCGGCGGTTGTTGATCCACTCGTTTCAGCAGCGTTGTTGCTTCAGGAATGTAGTCTGAGAGAAAAGTATTCAGCCTATCGAATGCCTCGGCGTCATCGACAAGGATGCGCGTAACATGTAGATCGAAAAGATCGCGCATAGACCGCACGTAAATCGGTTCTTCCGAGTAAACGCATCTCACCTCATTGGGTCGCTGCAATCTACTCTTTAACTTTACCCACAGCCTGTGGAGATGGCCAAGGTCTTCTATGAATTCTCCCTGTGTCGCACCTTCCGCCACAGTCCTAACGATAAATCCGCGTGACTCTTTCCAATCGGATTCTATCAAGCTGTCTCTCAGCAACGCTTCGAGTCTGACGCGTTCTTTCTGATCGGCAATTCGCTGTGACACACCTATATGCAAACTGCGTGGCAAAAGAACCAGGTGTCTAGCAGCGAGAGTAAGATGATTGCTTAACCTTGGGCCTTTGCCTGCGATGCCATCCTTCATAACTTGCACGGTAAGAAATTGGCCTTCGCGCAGAAGCTCGCCTATTCGCGCTGGTTTGTCTCGCCGTACTTCGAGACCCCGCGCGTCCAGCTCACTAATGTCTGATGCGTGAATAAACCCTGCTCGCTCTAGCCCAATGTCGACGAACGCCGCTTCCATACCGGGCATAACACGCAACACTTTACCCTGAAATATATCGCCTACATGGCTGCGCGAACGATGCCGCTCGAGCATCAGTTCCTTGAGAACGCCCTGCTCTATGAGCGCAACACGAGTCTCAGCCGGCATGACGTTAATCAGTAACTCGCTCATTGTCGTTCACCCCCTAATTCGGGAAGGGAGTCGAGTCCTGCTTGCTTCAGTAAGGCTGCGGTTTCGTATAACGGCAATCCCATCACCCCACTGTAGCTGCCTTCGATCGAGTGAATAAACGCAGCCGCAATGCCTTGTATAGCGTAACCGCCTGCTTTTCCGCGAGGCTCTCCGCTGCGCCAGTAGCGCTTTGCCTCGGTGCGACTAATTTCACCGAAGGTCACCCGCGTGAGTGACACGGCTAAACCGATTGTCGAGACCACGCCGGCATCGGCCGACGCAAGCACACAAACTGCACTTCTGACTTCGTGCGTTCTCTTGGCCAAGCGCAGCAAGAAACTCTCAGCTTCCTCTGCCGATTCAGGTTTAGCTAACACGGCATCGTCGAGCGAAACCACTGTATCGGCCGCAATCAAAATCCCAGACTGGGAGAGCAGTAGGCTGCGCCCAGACTGGGCTTTCTCCTCTGCCATGCGGCTTACATATTGTTCGGGGGACTCAGCCTCATGTCGAGTTTCATCGATGTCCTGCGGGCAGATCTCGCAATTAAAACCAAGTTGTGCAAGCAGCTGTGCGCGTCGGGGCGATGCGGATGCCAAAATTAAACGTGAGGATTTCATCAATTGTTTATGAACCCGCGCCTGAGACTGCGCAGCAAAGAAAATAAAGCAGGCCAAATCGCTGCGCTCGAAAAAGCCGCAAGCAAATACATCGAATCGACAGGCTCGATCTGACCACTTATCACTCGCAGCCAATGACTTAAGCCAAGCGCGACAAGCGCTAAAATAAAGAGCAAGCCGCTCTGTTGGATAGGGTTATACATTCGGAGACGCTGGTGGAGGCTTAGCGTGACATACGCAACAATGAGTAGAGTTAACGCGTTAAGGCCGAGCATAGTCCCTTCCAAGACATCAAGTAGAAGTCCTGCCGCCCAGGCGAAGCCAAGCCCTACTCGATAAGGCAATGCCACAGTCCAGTAAAAGACGAACATCAGCACCCACTGTGGCCGCCAATTCATCGCCCAGTCAGGAAGAGGAACGATCGCCAACAAATAGGCTAAAAACAAGCTAATGATGACAACCCAATAGGTATAGCTCCTCGACTTCACTGCTGCACCTCGCTTGATGGCGCTTCAGCATCAGGCACAGGCATTTCATCAACGCTCGGCGGTATCAGGAGCATCACGTGTCGCGTGCTATTAATTTCAGCGCGAGGGCGCGCTTTTATAACCGCAAAGTCTTGACCAGGATCGTTGTTCACGCTGATGACATCGGCAACGGGAAAATTCTTCGGAAAGATTTGCCCCATTCCTGAACTCACGAGTAGATCACCGGCGCGAACATCTTGGGTCTGAGTCACAAATTCGAGCTCCAGCTCATCAGCTGCACCCCTCACGCCACGGGCGAGCGCGCGCTCACCGTTTCTGTTTACCTCGACAGGCGTTACGTGGAGTGGATCGGACACTAGCAACACCCAGCTACTTCTTGGCATGACTTCCAGCACCTGGCCCATGAGTCCATCGACGGAGAGCATCGCTTGACCAACAAAAACGCCCTGCAGCGCACCTCGATTAATGAGGACTCGCTTGCTTGCACGATCGGGTGACCTGTTCACTATTTCTCCCGCCAAGACTTCGTCTTCAACACTGCGGACAGCTTCACTCACCGCACGAAGGCGGCTATTTTCACTTGCCAAACTAGCTAAGACTTGCAGTTCTCGCCGCGCTAAAAGCAGCTCGTTATTCAGACGCTCGTTCTCCGCAAGTAGGTCGCTATGCGAGACGAAAACATCGTCGAAGAGTTCAGAGATACGCGCCGGCATGTCGGCAACCCAGTAAACAGGCGTTGCTGTATAGGAAAGGAAAAACCGAACAGAATGGAGATAATCGAATCTGCTGTCAGCAAACATGAGGCATAACGACAAGAAGGCGAGCGCCAACGCTCGGTATTCGAGTGCTACCCCCTTTGTAAACAGCGCCTTATCGATGACACAACCCTCTTTCCAGTGGCCGATCTATGACAGTAGAAAACGCCCTTTGAGGACTGCCTTCTTAGGAGAAGATAGTATCGTAAGCGAGGCGCGGAAAGAAGGAATGACCGTAACCCTGTTAGTTGACACCGGACAGGGGCATGCTGCGCCTGATTGAAGTGGCAGTTAGGCAAACATTCTTCTAGGCCGCTTAACACGGCCTAGTGTTATGCGATCATTCGATCGAGAGGAGATCTATATCGTAGGCATCCATCAATTCCATCGCCTTACCCCCGCCTCGAGCGACGCAGGAGAGGGGATCTTCTGCAATGATGACCGGAAGCCCAGTCTCATTGCTGAGCAATTTGTCTAGGTCACGCAGCAGCGCCCCGCCGCCGGTTAACACAATACCGCTTTCGGCAATATCAGAGGCAAGTTCGGGAGGCGACTGCTCAAGGGCACTTTTAACCCCCTGAACAATCGCTGAAAGAGGCTCCTGTAACGCCTCAAGAATTTCCTCGCTGCTAAGCGTGAAGCTACGTGGCACGCCCTCTGCCAAATTACGTCCGCGCACGTCGATTTCGCGCTGTTCGCCGTTTTCGGGAGGATAAGCACAGCCGATTTCTTTTTTAACACGCTCGGCGGTAGCATCGCCGATAAGGCTGCCGTAGTTACGGCGCACATGGGTAACAATTGCTTCGTCGAAGCGGTCGCCGCCGACACGAACTGATTCGGAATAAACAACGCCGTTGAGAGAGATTATCGCGATCTCGGTGGTACCACCGCCGATATCTACGACCATCGACCCGCTCGCCTGCTCGACAGGCAACCCAGCGCCAATCGCGGCAGCCATCGGCTCCTCGATCAGGCGGACGTCTCGAGCGCCTGCGCTAGCGACAGATTCACGAATCGCGCGACGCTCGACCTGAGTCGATTTACACGGCACGCAAACCAACACGCGGGGACTAGGTGGAAAAAAGCTGTTTTCATGCACTTTGTTGATAAAATGCTGCAACATCTTCTCAGTGACCTGAAAATCGGCGATCACGCCATCTTTTAACGGGCGGATTGCCATGATATTTCCGGGTGTTCGCCCTAGCATTCTCTTGGCATCGGCGCCAACAGCTGCCACCGACTTTTGTCCGTTATGAGTACGTATTGCAACGACCGAAGGCTCATTAAGAACGATGCCTTGGTCGCGAACGTAGATAAGCGTATTGGCCGTGCCGAGATCTATCGACAGGTCGTTGGAGAACAGTCCCCTTATTCTTTTAAACATTCGTGGCTTTCAACCTCAGTAGTACTGAATCCAGTACCTTTTGTAATTCTTCGGTAGCTGCTGGAAGGCGTCGAGAAACAGACTCGGCAAGGCGAGTAATTGACGCTCTGCCGCCTTTTCGCCGCTGACAATTCCTGTAATACAGGCGCAATTTCTTGTACACTTATTCGCCAAGCGAACAAAGAGTGAACGTAACTTATGCGCACTCTAGCAACGGCTTGGTGTGAGAGCAAGCGCTAAGGCACGAGTTGACTTAACAAAATACGTTGGCGATTTTACCGACCTTTTTAAAGCGCAATTCAAACATCATTCACCTTGCCTGCCCCAATACCGAAGGAATAGCACAATGGCACTAACTAAGACCGAGGTCGAGAAGATCGCCCACCTCGCCCGCCTACATGTCAGCGACACCGAAGCCGAAGAAGTGGCCAAGGGCGTTAGCGACATTCTGGGTTTGATCGACAAAATGCAGTCGATCGATACGGACAATGTCGAACCGCTCGCCCATCCTTTCGATGCCGTGCAAAAACTCAGGCCCGACGCTGTTACCGAGACTGACCGCCGCGACGAACTGCAGAAGCTCGCACCTCAGAGTCAAGACGGCCTCTTTTTGGTGCCCAAAGTAATCGAGTGATCGGCATAAGGGTCACAGCGATGCGGATCCCAACAATGGCGAGTTAAGCCAAACACCGCGCAGAGCGGGCGTTAGATCAAAGACAGGATTGCCCAATGATAGAAAAAACAGTCGCCGAACTTAGCGCAGCCCTTGCGGCTGGCGAGACGACAAGCGTAGCCCTCACCCAAGCCTACCTCGATCAGATCGCAGCTCACAATGAAACGCTCAATGCCTATATAACCGTGTGCGCAGACAGCGCTCTAGCACAGGCCCGCGCGTCCGACGAGGCGCGCGCAGCAGGGTCGACTGCGCCGCTCCTCGGCATCCCTATCGCGCACAAAGATCTTTTCTGTACCGAGGGCGTTAAGACAACAAGCGGCTCGAAAATTCTGCATAATTTTATCTCACCTTACGATGCGACAGTTGTGGAACGCATGCAGGCTGCAGGCGCGGTGATGCTCGGCAAAACCAATATGGACGAGTTTGCAATGGGCTCCTCTAACGAGTCGAGCTATTACGGCGCTGCACGCAACCCTTGGAATTTGGACCGAGTACCCGGCGGCTCGTCAGGCGGCTCGGCTGCGGCGGTAGCAGCAGACTTATGCGCTATGGCAACAGGCACAGACACCGGCGGCTCCATTCGGCAGCCGGCGGCATTTTGCGGTATTACAGGGTTAAAACCGAGTTACGGACGCGTATCGCGCTGGGGCATGATCGCCTATGCGTCAAGCCTCGACCAGGCCGGCCCTCTGTGTAAAACAGCCGAAGACGCGGCAATTCTTCTCAACGTGATGGCGGGTGTCGACGACAAAGACTCGACCAGTATCGACCTGCCCACAGAAGATTTTAGCGCGGCGCTTAACGACTCGCTCGAAGGGCTGCGCATTGGTTTGCCCAAACAACATTTCGCCGAAGGATTAAACCCCGCGATCGAAAGTGCCATTCGCAGCGCCGTCGCCGAACTCGAAAAACTCGGCGCGGTGGTAAAGGAGATAGACCTGCCCAACAGCGACCTCGCGATTTCCGCCTATTATGTTATCGCGCCAGCCGAGGCTTCCGCCAACCTCTCTCGCTTCGATGGTGTGCGCTACGGCTACCGCTGCGAGAATCCGGTCGACCTCGAAGACATGTATAAAAGAAGCCGCAGCGAAGGCTTTGGCGAGGAAGTTAAGCGCCGCATCATGATTGGCACCTACGCATTGTCGGCAGGTTTTTACGATGCTTACTATCGTAAGGCGCAGAAAATTCGTCGTCTCGTTAAAGAAGACTATGCCCGCGCCTTCGAAGAAGTCGACGTCATTATCGGCCCTACCACGCCAAGCCCTGCCTTCGAACTCGACTCGATGAAAGACTCGGTGACGATGTATCTCGAAGATATTTACACCATCGCGCTTAATCTTGCCGGCCTACCGGGCATGTCTGTCCCCGCAGGTTTCGTCGACGGCTTACCGATTGGCATGCAGATCGTGGCCAAAGACTATGCCGAGGCAAAACTGTTGAATGTCGCGCATCAGTTTCAGCAAGTGACCGACTGGCATAAACAAAAACCTGCGCTCCCCACCGCAGCAAAAACCAAGGAGGCCTAGCATGCAATACGAAACAGTCATTGGCCTAGAGGTACATGTGCAGCTCTCGACAGAGTCGAAACTTTTTTCGGGTTCGGCAACGAAGTTTGGCGCTGAGCCAAACACACAGGCAAACATTTTCGACCTAGCAATGCCGGGCACACTCCCCGTTCTAAACGAGAAGGCAGTCGCGATGGCGGTCAAGTTTGGCGTCGCTATCGGCGCTGAAATAGGCAAGCACTCCGTTTTCGATCGTAAAAACTATTTTTATCCAGACCTGCCCAAAGGCTACCAAGTAAGCCAACTAGACTACCCAACCGTGGGCAAGGGCACGCTTACCGTCACACTCGACGACGGCAGTGAAAAAGTGATTGGCGTGACGCTGTCTCTTATACACATCTGACGCTGCCGACGATATGCAGTGTG
>OJDL01000419.1_pt1 | contig 15388 bp, 11 predicted proteins | sample 1592681 | NCBI WGS metagenome assembly OJDL01 (sample SAMN05416885, study PRJEB24817) | seawater metagenome | isolation source: Sea water | place: Canada:Atlantic | collected 2013-11 | reverse complement strand
ATCTACACACTGCATATCGTCGGCAGCGTCAGATGTGTATAAGAGACAGCGTTTATCTCGCTTTGAAGAAATGAATTCTCAAAATTTTCAAACTCGTAATGAGACTAATGAAATTTATATCCCTCCAGGACCCCGTTTAGGAGATAAAGTTATAGAGTTTGATGGAGTTAGTAAAAGTTTTGGGGATACATTATTGTTAGACAATTTGTCTTTTACGATTCCAAAAGGAGCTATTGTAGGGATTGTAGGGGGTAATGGCGCAGGAAAATCGACTCTTTTCAAAATGATTTCTGGCGCTGATACACCTGATAATGGGCAAATTATTGTTGGTGATACAGTCAATCTCGCATATGTAGACCAAAGCAGGGAGAATTTAAACGATGATCTAACTGTATGGGAAGCAATTTCAGACAACCAAGATAGCCTAAAGATTGGTAGCTATGAGACATCATCACGAGCATATGCTGGTCGATTTAATTTTAAAGGTAGTGATCAGCAAAAAATAGTTGGTGATCTCTCTGGCGGCGAAAGAGGTCGGCTCCACTTAGCCCTTACTTTGAAACAAGGGGCAAATGTATTACTTTTAGACGAACCATCCAATGACCTAGACATAGAGACACTTAGGGCGCTGGAGGAGGCTATTCAAAATTTTCCTGGATGCGTAATGGTAATATCTCATGATCGCTGGTTTTTAGATAGAATATCAACACACATTTTAGCTTATGAGGGGAATAGTGAGGTTGTGTTATTTGAGGGCAATTTTAGCGAGTATCACGATGACTTTATAAAAAGAAAAGGTCCTGATGCAGGACCTCAGCGCATCAAGTATAAGAGGCTAAAAAACTAAATAGAGAGAGCCCTAATAAGCGAAGCGGCCTCTATTTAGCTCAAGAAGAGCATCTTTACTTGGATTGCTAGTTAGTCATTTCTTTTGTAAAGATGAAGATGCAATGGTTCTCCAGACTCCGGGGTCCAATCAAAACCAACTGAATCAAGTTTTAGCAACTTATCCTCGGACAGCCAGCTATACACCATATCGATGCGTTGCTTGATAACCCACTGACCTAGTTCCAGCTCGCCTGTTATTGATTCTTCATCAGTAATATAATCTGAAGGGACCAAACAATCGCCATGCTCTTGCTTGTATACGCCCAAAGCAGCATAAGCTCTCTGCCAATCATACTCACGCAGATCCCAAACATAATCTACTGTACACAACCTTTGATACTTTTCTCTTGGGTAATTTCCTTCGGTAAGGCGTTGCGCTCTCGCCCAGTCACCGAGCTCGTAATGCTCCTCCTCTGTAAGGTAATTCTCAGGCACCAGGCTATCGCCAAACTGGTCTCTGTATTTTTGCATCTCAGCAAACCCTTTTTCCCAATGAGGCTCGTGAGGATCCCAGACAAACTTTAGTTTATCTAAACGGCTTATTTGATCTTCTGTTAATGTTCCTTTTGCTCGATCTTGGCGTAACCTTAAAAGCCAAAATCCTAAAGTAAAACCATCTTTAGTAGAGTAGAACTGAGGAACTAAAGTATTAGTATGCACCTTTCTGTAGGCAGCCAAGTGTTCGTATGCTACATCCCATGGCGTACTTTCTGTTTCTTTTAATCTTGTCTCTAAATCTCTATACATAATTTATTTTCTTCGCCCGTTATTTTCATGTTTCATAGATAGAAAAAATTAATATACATCAATGACTATCAAATATACATGATTGACACTTCTTATAGTACGAAGTTAAAGTTTACCAGATAAATTTAAGGCAATCGATGCCTTTGAAAAGGAAAATCAAAAAGGAAGGTCGAATGACAAATAATGATGTGTTGCGCCGTATTCGCTATACCCTTAATTATAAAGACCAAAAAATGATTTCTGTATTCAATCAGGGCAGTTTAGATCTATCTTTAGAGCAGCTTAGCGGGCAGTTAAAAAAAGATACTGATCCAGGTTATCTCAATTGCAGTGATGCAAGTCTCGCTTCTTTTCTCAATGGGCTAATTATCGAAAAAAGGGGGGCAAAGGGGGGTGCACAACCTTCGATTGAAAAAAAAATAACAAACAACATGGTATTTGTAAAACTCAAAATTGCATTTAACCTAACCTCTGAAGGTATCTTAGAGATACTCGATTCAGCTGGATTGCAAATAAGCTCCCATGAATTGAGTTCGTTTTTTCGCAAAAATACCCATAAGAATTACAGAGAATGCAAAGATCAAGTTTTGCGCAATTTTTTGAAAGGACTACAGATAAAGCATCGAACTAATACCGATCCAGAAGAAGAGAAGATTACTCCAGAGAGATCAGAACCTAAGTTTGTGTGGAAACCCCTTCCCTCGCATAAAAATACTTAGTAGCTTGTAGTTTTTCAAAGTATTGCCATCCCGTATCCTACTCTTGTACTCAAGCAGAAAAGTGCGCAGCAGTATTTAAATGTAAAAAATAAAAATTTTGGCGTAATAATTGCATATAAATTTATAGATGAATTAAAAACTACACAAATAAAGAGTAGTAGCTAAATAAAGCACCAAATTTGGTGCGTCATAGGTACTCTGTTAATTTTTAACGCACTATTATAGGTCAAAAGGATACTCGATCATGCTTAAACACCTTAACCGACATTTCAAATTTGTCTCGTTACTGATGGCCTTAATGGCCCCCAGCATTGGACATACAGAGACGCTGGATAGCGCAAACACAGCATGGCTTATAACGGCTACAGCATTGGTTCTGTTTATGACAATACCAGGACTATCGCTTTTTTATGGGGGGCTGGTCCGTGTCAAAAATGTGCTTTCTGTTCTCATGCAATGCTTTGCTATAACTTGCATTTCATCGATAATCTGGTTGGTTTGCGGCTACAGTCTGGCGTTTGGGGATGGTGGAGAATTTAATAACTGGATAGGCAATCTTGATAACATGATGCTTGCGAATGTTTTTGAAAAAACTCTGTCAGGAAATATCCCAGAGTCTGTTTTTGTTATGTTCCAAATGACCTTTGCAGTAATTACGCCAGCATTAATTATTGGAGCATTTGCTGAGCGAGTAAAATTTTCTGCCGTTCTAATATTTAGCAGCATATGGCTTATCGTAGTTTATGTGCCCATCACTCACTGGGTATGGGGAGGTGGCTGGCTAATGCAGCTTGGGCTCCTAGATTTTGCTGGCGGCACTGTAGTTCATATAACAGCAGGGACGGCCGCTCTAGTAGCAGCAATGGTTGTAGGAAATCGAAAGGGTTTTCAGCAACAACCCATGACACCCCATAATCTAACAATAACAGTAATAGGCGCAGGAATGCTTTGGGTCGGCTGGTTTGGGTTTAATGCAGGCTCTGCATTGGCGGCTAATGGTGATGCCGGCATGGCAATGCTTGTAACTCACATATCTGCAGCTACAGGATCGCTGGCCTGGATGATGATGGAATGGGTTAAGCACGGAAAACCCTCCGTCTTAGGTATAGTCACCGGGATGGTTGCAGGCCTTGGCACCATAACACCTGCATCAGGGTTTGTTGGCCCTGGGGGAGCGCTAATTATAGGTTTTTCAGCAGGGATTATCTGCTATTACGCCACACAGTTAATCAAGCAAAGATTCAAGATAGATGATTCGTTGGATGTTTTTCCTGTGCACGGGGTAGGGGGTATTTTAGGAACAATCTTAGCGGGTGTTTTTGCCTCTAGCGAGCTTGGGGTTTTTAGCGGCCAAGGTCTAGCAGAAGGTGTGGCCATCTCAGGTCAACTTAAGATTCAAATAATTGGAGTACTTAGTACCTTAATTTATACCGCAATCGTCACCTATATTTTACTCAAGGTAGTAGATGCTATGGTTGGGCTGCGGGTATCTGAGGATGATGAAGAATATGGTCTTGATATCACTCAACACAATGAACGGGGCTATGATCTATAAAAATAGACAACAGGATTTAAGTAGAGTCTTTAAGGGTTGGCGCCCTGTTTAGTTTTGTTATTTCGAACTTGTGATAAAAAACTACACATCATTTCAGCGCCATCAATGATTCGCGGCGTATGCCTTGCCAGCAGATCTGGCGGTATAAAATAAATATGTTTATTTTTCACAACCATTGAGGGCGGGCGCTGTTTCCAGCGACTTAACCACCTTGATTGATTATTTTTTTCAGCTCCAGCTATCACAACCTGAGGGTTCGATCGTATTAAAGATTCAGCACTGACCTTTAATACTAACGGTAAAGCTTCATGAAAAACATTGCGCCCTCCGCATAAGCTTATTACATCAGAAATTATATGCCGGCCACTAAGAGTCATCATTGGTTCGTCTGAGAGTTGATAAAACACGCTTATTGGCGACTGTTTTGTATAGCTCTTTTTGAGTTTAATTAATCTCCCCAAAAAACTATCCGCCTCTCTATTCCCTGCAGTCTTTTCACCCAAAAGCAAACCAATTTTTCGTAGTGAAGAAGCTACATCTTCAAGTTTATTTGGCTCAGAAACATAGACAGAAAAACCCAAATATTTTAATTTATTAATTTTATCTAGACCGTTGCCAGAAGCCCATGCTAAAACTAAATCTGGCTGCATTTTAATGATAGCCTCATAGTTAACTGTATTATGCGAGCCTATGCGGGGAATTTTTTTGGCTGCATCAGGGTAATCACTAAAGCTCATAACCCCCACAAGCTTGCTCCCTCCGCCTACTGCAAAAACTAGCTCCGTAAGATGGGGTGATAGACTGACGATACGCTGCGCTGGCTTCTTTAACGCAACTACATCCCCCATATCATCCATAATTTCCACGCCAGCAATTGCTTCTGACAAAAAAATTGCACATAGTCCTGCAAATGTAACGCAGTACACCCACTTGCTAGATGTGTTGCTCACAAAAGTAATCCTTCTCGAAAACATTTTATAATAGACATGCACAAGATTCTCGTAAATGTAATCTAGGTTGTTATTAGCAATTTTCTAGTTTCAGGATTTTCTCCAATATTAACTCGAACACGAAACACTTTTTCTATAGCTTCTATAGTAAAAACCTCCTTTGGAGAGCCTGTCATCACTAATTTACCGCACTCCATAAGAACCACTTGATCAGAGCAGCCTGCTGCTAAATTTAGATCATGCATCACAACCAAAACCCCAATACCTTTTTCGGCACAATCTTTTATAATTTCTAGGGTCAATTTTTGATGGGCTAAGTCGAAAGAGGATGTGGGCTCGTCTAAAATCAAAAAACGATCACAGCCATCTTTTTTTTGCATATCTGGACACCATATTTGAGCTAAGACTCTTGCCAGGTGAATGCGTTGTTTTTCCCCTCCTGACAGCTGAGTGTACAGCCGTGAGGAGAGGTAAGATGCATCTACCATTTTTAATGCGGCATTCACAATCTCTTGATCTGCTTTCGCCCCACTGTCATGAGGTATTCTGGCCAGCATTACTACCTCTTCTACTGTAAATGGAAAATCTAATGAGGAGTGTTGGGGGAGAATTGACAAAATTTTAGCACGATCATCTGGCTTCCAATCTACAATATCTTGGCCATTTAAAATTATACGGCCAGATGTCGGAAGAGTTTCATTGGTCAGGCAACGTAATAGTGTCGTTTTACCTGCGCCATTAGGCCCGACTATCGTAGTAATTTTTCCTGGTAAGACAGAAAGGCTGACATCCCCTAACAGAGGAATTCCTGAATAATTAAGCGATAAACTAAAAGCCTCTAACGACATAAATATTATCTCGGTATTTGGTGGTGGTTTTTAATTAAAAGCCAAAAGAAGAATGGAACACCCAAAAGCGCAGTTAAAATCCCAGTAGGCAGCTCGGCCGGTGCAACTATAACGCGCGCAAAGCTATCAGCGATTACCAACAAAAGGGCGCCAGCTATGGCTGAACTCGGGACTAAATGTCGATGGTCAGGGCCAATAATCATCCGTACTATGTGTGGAACCACGAGGCCTACGAAAGAAATCATACCAGCTACAGCAACAGATATGCCGATGCCTATTGCAGTAAAGAGAATAATCCTCTGCTTAACTCGTTCTACATTTATCCCAAGGTGGCGCGCTTCTGACTCACCTAATAACAATGCATTAAGAGCTTGGCTATGCCTGGGAAGAGAAGACATCAGCAAGGCGAAAGCAAATCCGGCTATTCCGACGCGATGCCAGTTAGCTGCATCGAGACTACCCATTTGCCATAAACTCATACGCCTCAACATTTCATTGTCTGCAAGAAAACTAAATATTCCGTTTAGAGCCCCCGCTAAAGCGCTAATCGCAATACCTACCAAAAGCATTGTTGGCACTGAAGTACCAGTGGCAGAAGTGGACAGACGATAAACCAAAATAACAGCTAGAGCGCCGCCCAGCGTGGCGCCAAAAGCAATCAGCGTGAGCCCAAGAAAACTACTGCTCTGCAGCCAAATGCCTCCAAATACAATTACAAAGCCAGCGCCTGCAGAAGCGCCACTAGAGACACCTATCAGTGACGGGTCTGCTAATGGATTACGAAACAATCCTTGCATGACGGCTCCACAGCTTGCCAAACAAGCGCCTACTAGAGCGGCAAGGACAACTCTCGGAAACCGAATAGCAGACAAAATCATTTTTTCTTGCTCGAGGCCCGCCAGATTCAAGACAGGATTACCTGAAACTGGCAGACTCAATAGGCCGCCCAATAACTCTATTAGCCGGCTAGGGGATATAAAAACAGGCCCGACCAAGGCAGCGCAAACCATCACTAGCGGCAACAAAGACAAGAGCACTAGTGTCAATTTATGGGCTTTAATCCCTCTCAATAAGACCCCTCCCGTCTAGCGGCAATTAATAATCCACACCTTTTCGGGCTTTTATGTTGGATTGATAGGCGTGTTTGATATCCTTTATTTCTGAAACCGTGTCCGCTATATCCTTTAGCGAGGATCCTCCGCCACGGCCAGTAACTACTACACTTTGACTGGCGGGTCGGTTCAATAAAGCATTAACTACCATTGATTCACTAAGGTACTCATAACTCAGCATGTAAGTTAGCTCATCTATAACGACTAGGTGATAGCTCTCATCAGACAGCATTGCCTCCACTACTTTCCAGGTAGCTTTAGCAGCAGCAATATCAGCATCGCGATCCTGTGTGTCCCATGTGAAACCAGTTCCCATCTGATAAAAATCTACCTCAGGGCAAGAATCTTTTAGGTAGAGCTCTTCACCTGACAGTTGCTGACCCTTAATAAACTGCACCACACCGACTTTGTATCCATACCCCAAAGAACGAACAACCATACCAAAAGCTGAGCTACTTTTTCCCTTTCCATCTCCAGTAAGAAGAATCATTACACCCTTTTCTTCGTCGCAGGCTGCTACGTGCTGATCCACTTTTTCCTTCAATTTTTCCATTTTACGCTTTTGACGCTCAGCTTGGCTTTCGTTCTTTGCCATGAAATTACTCCAAATTTAACCGAAAATCTCGTTGGTTACAGCGAATATGTAAGTTTTAACACCCAACGAGAGCCATCCATATGATAATCTTTAGTGGAGGTTCTGTAATGTTTATCAAATGCATTATCGACCTTTAGTTGCATTTTTATCTTTTCAGCTAACTGATAACCTAGTCGAAAATCTACTAGCCCATAACCACCCAAACTTTTGGTATTAGCGGCATCAGTGTAACGCTTACTCTTTACATTTAACGAAGTCCCTACATCCCAGCGCGAAAAACTACGACCAACATCTACCAAAAAGTTCTTTTGGGCACGCTTTGTGAGCAACTTGTCTGTATCCTGATTGCGCGGGTCGGTATAAGAAAAACTAGTGCTAATATCCCAGCCGCTGAGCTTTCCAGACGCGCTCAACTCTCCACCTTTAATTTTTGCACTAGAAATATTACTAGGAACCCATCTATAGGGATAAGCTTCCAGTCCGGCAGGTGCCCAACTGATAAGATTATCAATACGATTTTGGTAAAGGGATGCCTCCCATTGCCATATTGTATAATTTCCCTTTAACCCTAACTCGAAACTCTCAGAATCTTCTGGAAGAAGGTCTGGATTCCCAGCAGCATGACTCCCTATTGGCCAATATAGATCGTTAAAGGTTGGCGCCTTATAGCCTTCCGCCCAGTTTAGTGTAACCCGATGCTCTTTATTTAGCTGGGCGCCTATAGCAATATTATTTGTATTTTGCTTTCCATCTTCCTCATTATCATCCTCGCGAAAACCCAAGACAAAATCAAAAACTGAAAATTGACCCTGATACTGCGCAAAATAAGCTCGATTCATTCTTTCCGATAAGGGGGTTCCAAAAGCATCAGTATATGTAGTGCTGGAGATTAACTCATCATCATATAAATCGACCCCAAACGTCACTAACTGCCCCTCAGATATCTCAACATCGTTTTGCCAGAAAAACTGCTCGCGCGTAGTTCGGAAGTCGGTTAAATGGGCTCCAGTAACACCATTAGTATCATCATTATCATCAACTGATCGACCTAAAGAAATCTTGGATTGCCACCAATCAGTTAGTGGCGCACTAAGATTAAACCCTATATTTTGTATCGTGCTGTCTGTAAAGCTATCTCTTTCTGGATTAAACGTATTATCATAATAGTTACGTGAATGGATCTCTAAAAAACCTAGCCCGACATCAACACCATTATCAAAAGTATATCCAATATTGGTGTTAATCGAACGATTTCTATATCCATCATTATCACGATTTTGCTGCGTATCATCTCTCATCACATCTATACCGTCTGTTTCTAGATATGACAAATCTGCTGAGTACCTTAGCTGATTAAGCGCTCCTCGGGTTGCAATAGCACTTCTTTTTAGTGCGTTGGATCCGATTTCTGTGGACACTGTAGTAGAAGGCTTAAAGTCACCCTTTTTAGTAAAAATTTGAATCACGCCACCTATTGCATCACTGCCGTAGATGCTTGATTTGGCTCCACGTACAATTTCTATTCGCTCTATCTGGCTAGGATCGATGAACTGGTACGCGGTACTGCCTAAGCTCGCAGAACTAATCCGCTGCCCATCGACTAAAAATAATGTATGTCCTGTATTAGCGCCGCGGATAAACAAGCTAGGGATAGAGCCCTCTCCCCCGTTACGAGCAATATCAACGCCAGGAACATGCTTAAATAAATCAAGTAAATCTACTGGCTGATATCTCTCAATATCAGCAGCACTTACTACGGTCGTTGATGAAAGGGATTGGGAAATAGACTGTGGTGTACGTGTTGCCGTAACTACAACTTCTGCAATATTTGTTTCCGCATAAACTGGAATGGCAGTAGCAGCAGCAAGAATAACTGCACCGAAAAAAATTTTAGTTTTCATGAAACCTCGTTATGTTCGTCCCCGAACAGGTATAGATTAAAAATATTCGGAGAAACAATAACGAAGAGATGAATGCAGAACCAAAAATGAGACGCTACAACAAAACTAACGCCACCGCTCCCCGCGGTTCGTTTGAATAGCTATAGGCCGGTCTCCGGGCTCATGAGTGGTTTCCCTGCTAAATTACCTTCCCATACTCTAGTACAGTGGTTATTTAATTTAGCGCCAGATCTGCTGGTTGAAAGCAGATCCTCTCATTTACCGTTGCGGGGGCAGCATCAGAATCATCAACTCCCAATATTATTGGGCTTTAAATTCACTGATTTCCCGTTTAATCCAATCTACAGACTTGTAAATTGGACACCTACTGCTTAAACAATGCTCGCAAATTTACCTTGATGAAATTCGAAAGTCAATCAACTTAATCTTTAATCTAGAGCTTCGATGGCATCTGATAATTTGCGTACAATAATGACCTCCATTCCACGAATGGCTTTTTTAGGCGCGTTTCCTGCTGGCACAACAGCTCTTTTAAAGCCATGCTTTGCAGCCTCTTTTAAGCGTTCCTGGCCATTAGGTACTGGGCGTATTTCACCAGATAAGCCAACTTCGCCAAATACAACCAAGTCCCTGGGCAACGGCCGGTCTCGGAAGCTAGAAATCACAGCGAGAATTAAAGCAAGATCAGCGCTAGTTTCGAAAACCTTTATACCCCCCACGACATTTACAAAAACATCCTGATCACCAACCATTAAACCACCATGACGGTTTAACACGGCTAAAAGCATAGCCAAACGGTTTTGCTCCAGGCCCACCGTGACGCGCCTAGGGTTTCCTAAGTGACTTGGGTCAACCAGTGCCTGCAACTCAACTAGCAGGGGTCTACTGCCCTCCCAGACGACCATTACTATACTACCGGAAGCTACCTCGTCTCCTCTTTGCAAAAAGATTGCCGAGGGGTTAGATACCTCTTTAAGACCCTTATCTGTCATCGCAAAAACACCAAGTTCATTTACGGCGCCAAAACGATTTTTATTACAACGAAGTGTTCTAAAATTACTATTATTCGAATCCTCCAGCATCATCGAACAGTCAATCATATGCTCCAGAACTTTTGGCCCAGCCAGAGACCCATCTTTTGTTACGTGCCCAACCAGCAAAAGTATAGTATTAGTCTCTTTAGCATAACGGATAAGCATTGCCGCACTTTCTCTAACCTGGGATACACTCCCAGGGGCAGAAGCCACATCATCCAAATGCATCACTTGAATTGAATCTACTACTAAAATTTTAGGCTGATGCTTTGTGGCAGCGGCACAAATCATTTCGACAGAGGTTTCCGCCATAATTTGCAGCTTATCTGAAGGTAAGCCAAGTCGCTGGGCTCGCATTGCTACCTGCTGAGGAGACTCTTCGCCAGTAACATAAAGAGATTTGTGTTTTTGAGCTAACGTACAAAGATGCTGTACCAATAAAGTGCTTTTTCCTGCACCCGGCTCACCTCCAACTAAGACGCATGAACCAGAAACTAACCCACCACCCAAAACTAAATCAAATTCGTTCGTTCCAGTAGTTATCCTGGGCATTTCATCAACAGCTATGTCAGCCAAAGTACTTACTGAGCCATTCGCTGCACCTGCAAAGCCAACATTGCGCGAAGCTACAGAAGTCTTATGGCCTCCCAACCTTAGCTCTGTAAGGGTATTCCATGCAGAACATTCGCTGCATTGACCCTGCCACTTTGTGAAATCGGCACCGCAGTCATTGCATACATACGATGATATTTTCTGCTTTGCCACTTACGAATCCTCTCCGGAAATTTATTGCTAGTCTACCACGAGAATTCTAAGAAAATACTCCGACAGCAAAGCACTCGTTTCACTTCTAAATAGGTCCTATAGAAGAACTGCATAGAAAATGAGGTTAAAAACTTATGCTAGAGAAAAAGCTCTTAGCAGTGAATTTAGAAGAAATACATTATCGTTGATTCTTTAAATAAACTTACAACCACATTTCTGATAGAGTGTTTAGTATGTCTCTAATTCCTGAAAGAATGCTTACTATTTCAACCTCTCTAGCAGCCACAATTGGGCTAGAGGAAGCTGTTCTATTGCAGGCGCTTAACGAGCTTCTATATCATAGAGAAAAAGAACAGATTGATGACTATTATTGGGTTTCTGTAAAAATATCGCATCTTCAAAAAATTACACCTTTTTGGGATATTGCTGCATTACAACGAGTTAGCTACAGCCTTCGAGATAAGGGTGTTTTGTTAATTTCCTCTTCACCGATGATGGAAAGCAACGAGCTTCGGTTTGCTTTTAATGAGACAGAAATACCCGAAAAACCCAATACTGACAAAAAAGCTATTGAAAACAACGCCCATCAAAGACGCGGCGCAAAAATACTACCGCAGTCATGGCTGCCAGAAAAAGATGTTCTCCGTCAACTAGAGCAGTACAATATTCCATCTCAATTTATCAGCGACCAATTACCAGAATTTACTATCTACTGGTCTGAGCGTAACGAGCCTCAGTTTAGCTGGGGATCAAAATTCATCAAGCATGTGCTACGCTTATGGCGCAACCATCAAACAGAGAACACAAAACTAGACTTACAGGTACCAATGAAGGCTAACTGGTCCCCCTCTGAAGACGCCATAGGTATTCTCGTTCGACAAGCGGGTGTTAACCGCAACTTTATTGAGGATGCCATACCGGAATTTCTTTTATATTGGTTAGAGCGAGGAGACACCTCTAATACATGGAATAGCCGCTTTGTAATGCACGTGAAGCGTCAGTGGGCAAAATTCACAGCTACAATGGAGCTAGATTCAGACCCCAGACTAATCCCGCAAGACTGGCAGCCAAGTGAAGAACTTTATGAAGTTTTAGTCTTAGCAAACATTCCCCGAGATTTTGCGCTGCGACTATCTCCTGAATTTGTTCTTTATTGGAGAGAAAGCGGGCAGGCGCATATTTCATGGAATACAAAATTTTTACAGCAGGTAAAGCGGGAGTGGTCCAGACAGCAATCAGCATCTTCGCAGGTAATACAACATGACAAAAAACAACGACTTAATCGACCAAGCAGTACAAGAGGTAGCAACCTCGTCGACGAGCTCAGCGATAGAAGCTGGGCCAGCAGCTAAGCAATCTCCTGAACTTATAGATACGATAAATAAGGTGTTTGCTCTGTTTAGGGTGAACTACCACAATCAATTTTATAGCGCATATACTGATACAGATGTGCTCAATCAAGCTAAGCGTTTATGGCTAGATACGCTCTCCTATTTTACAGAAAAACAAATATTGCAGGGGGCCAAAAAAATTATAGTAACCTCAGACTATCTGCCCACACTAAATCGAATGCTTCAGTGCTGCGAAATGTGTGAATATGGTGATCTACCAAATCCAGAAAAAGCATACATGGAGGCTTGTAACGCTATTTCCCCTAAAACTGACTTCAATTGGTCGCACTTAGCAGTCTACTATGCAGGGCGCGACACAGGGTGGTACCGCCTAAAAAATGAGGCGAAATCTAGCAGCTATCCGGCATATTTAGAAAACTATCGACGCATCTGTCGAGAAATTTCTCAAGGAAGAAAATTGCTCACGCCTATCGTCACAATACAGGATGATGAGGCGAAGCCGCCGTTAAGCAGGACAAAGCTCAAAGCTAAGCTACAATCACTAAAAATTGAGCTGGGACTGGACTAAAAATCTATCGCTAAATGACCCAATACACTCAAACATGCTCTCACATCGACTTATGTCAGAATTTTTACTTCCACTCTGTCTACTTTCTGGAAGCCTCTAGGTAATTTATTGCCTCGCCGACCTCTTTCGCCGCGATAATGTTCTAGGTCTGCCAATTTCAGGCTCAAATACCGCTTTCCAGAATAAATAAGAAGCTGCTGCTGCTCGCCAACAACTGCCACAGCGGCCATAAATTCTTCTCTTGATTGAAGCCTAGAAGAGGGAATATTTATCAATTTATTACCCTTTCCTCGAGCAAGTTGAGGTAGATCTGCAAGAGGAAAAACCAACATGCGCCCCTCATTACTTACAGCAACAACTAGGTTTTTATCTATACCAGATACTAATGTTGGCGAAAGTACCTTGCCTCCCTTAGGGACTGATATTGTTGACTTTCCTGAACGATTTTTTGTATACAAATCTTCAAGTTTAGCCACAAAACCATAACCTGCATCCGTTGACAACAGTAAATGCTGCCTATCTTCCCCCATAATCAAACCATTGAAGGTTACACCAGAAGAAGCGCTTAGCCTTCCAGTTACTGGTTCGCCATGCCCCCTGGCTGACGGAAGAGAGTGCGCAGAAATAGAATAAGTGCGTCCTTCAGAATCCAGCAATATTACATTTTGATTGCTGCGACCTTTTGCCTCACAAAGAAAATAATCGCCTTCCTTGTAGCTTAGAGAAAGCGGATCTAGATCATGTCCTTTTGCTGATCTAATCCAGCCCTTATCTGATAAAATAATAGTTACCGGCTCAGAAACTACCAGGTCAGTCTCGCTAAAGGCTTTTGCCTCAACTCTAGCCACAAGTGGCGATCTTCTGCTATCACCATACTCTTCAGATACTTCTAGCAACTCTTTTTTAATTAGTGTCTTTAGGCGTTGAGGGGAACCAAGAATTTTCTCTAGCTCACCTTGCTCCTTAGCAAGTACTTCTTGTTCTGCACGGATCTTAAATTCCTCTAATCGTGCAAGCTGTCTCAGCTTTGTATCCAAGACGTATTCAGCTTGGATGTCGCTTAAACTAAACCTATCAATTAATGCGGGCTTAGGTTCATCCTCACTTCGGACTATCTGAATCACTTCATCTATATTAAGAAAGGCTATTAAGAGACCGTCTAAAAGGTGGAGTCGCTTACCTACCTTATCTAATCGATAAGCTATACGTCGCTTAACGGTATCCAAGCGAAATGTCAGCCATTCTGATAAGATCTTTTTTAATGGCTTAACCTCAGGGCGACCGTTAATGCCGATCATGTTCATATTTATTCTGTAACTTTTTTCCAAGTCAGTCGTAACAAATAAATGGTTTACTAAGACTTCAAGATTTACTCGATTTGATTTTGGAACAACAACAAGTCTAGTCGGGTGCTCATGGTCAGATTCATCTCTGAGATCAGCTACCATAGGCAATTTTTTTGAATTCATCTGCGAGGCAATCTGCTCTAAAATCTTTGAGCCTGAGGCCTGGTGAGGTAATGCCGTTACAATGATATCGCCATCCTCTTCATGCCACACCGCTCGCATCTTTAAGCTGCCACGACCTGTTTCATAAATTTTTAGAATATCCTCGTAAGGGGTAATAATCTCAGCTTCTGTCGGATAATCAGGCCCTTTAATATACTGATATAAATCTTCTAAAGTCGCCTTGGGCTCATCAAGTAAATGGACACAGGCACTGATCAGCTCTCTTAAATTATGAGGCGGAATATCTGTCGCCATTCCTACAGCAATGCCCGTGGTGCCATTTAGCAAAACATGCGGGGCTCTGGCCGGCATAATTATTGGCTCGTTTAGTGTGCCATCGAAATTTGGCTTCCAGTCGACTGTTCCAAGACCTAGCTCACTAAGAAGAATGTCTGAAAACTTAGTCAATTTCGATTCGGTATAACGCATCGCTGCAAAAGATTTTGGGTCATCTGGTGCACCCCAATTTCCCTGACCGTCAACTAACGGATAACGATAAGAAAATGGTTGCGCCATCAAAACCATCGCCTCATAGGCAGCACTATCGCCATGGGGATGAAATTTACCAATCACATCACCGACAGTTCGCGCGGACTTTTTGTACTTTGCTGTCGACTTGAGTCCGAGCTCGCTCATTGCATAAATAATTCTTCTCTGGACAGGTTTAAGCCCGTCGCCAATATTCGGTAATGCACGATCAAGAATAACGTACATTGAATAGTCCAAATATGCCTTCTCGGCATATTCTTGAAGGGGTATTTGTTCTGGAATTTCACCGATCAATAATGTTTCTGTCATGTCTCTGTCTCTTATACACATCTGACGCTGCCGACGATATGCAGTGTG
>OJDL01000384.1_pt1 | contig 16469 bp, 18 predicted proteins | sample 1592681 | NCBI WGS metagenome assembly OJDL01 (sample SAMN05416885, study PRJEB24817) | seawater metagenome | isolation source: Sea water | place: Canada:Atlantic | collected 2013-11 | reverse complement strand
TGTGTATAAGAGACAGGTATTCAAATGAGGTTTCCTTTACAAATTCCGAATTAAAAACAGGAAAATCTTCAAAAGATATTGTATTTGAATTTCCTAACTTACTCCAAATTTCTTCGCATATATGAGGAGCAAATGGTGATAACAAAATTGTTAAATTTTTTAAAATATGCAGATTATTACACTTTCTTGAACTTAATTCATTTACACAGATCATAAAAGCACTTACCGAAGTGTTAAATGAAAAATTATTAATATCCTCTTCAATTTTCTTTATTGTTTTATGTAAAATCTTTAAACTTTCTTTTGACGGATTTTCATTACTAACATAAAATTTTCCTGTTGAATGAAACAAATTCCAGTATTTTTTCAAAAAAGAATATGTTCCTGAGATACCTGCAGTATTCCATGGTTTGGCTTGTTCAATTGGTCCAAGGAACATTTCATATAATCTTAGAGTATCAGCTCCATAATCATTACAAATTTGATCGGGATTTATAACATTATATTTAGATTTTGACATTTTTTCAACTTCTCTATGTACAATAAATTTACCATCAAAAGATTCGAAATTTGCATCGTTAAATTGAGGTTGCCAATTTCTAAGAGCATCTAAATCTAATTCGTTATTTATATTTACAAATTGTACATCTACATGTATAAGTTGAGTTTTAACATCTTTGACTATTCCTTTAGAAAAATAATTATCTGTTCCAACTTCTCTTGAAATAAAAGCACTATTTCCAAGAATCATTCCCTGATTAATTAATTTCTTAGCATAATCTTTTACAGGCACTAGGTCTAAGTCATATAAAAAATATTGCCAAAATCTTGAATATAATAAATGTCCTGTAGCGTGCTCACTACCACCAATATATACATCAACTTCCTTCCAATAATTTAAAGATTCTTTAGATGCAAATTCTTTATTGTTATTTGAATCCATGTATCTATTAAAATACCATGAACTTCCAGCCCAACCCGGCATAGTATTAAGCTCTAATCTAAAAACAGTTTTATTATCGATTAAAGAATTAGCTACAACTTTGTTATTGATAGTGTCCCACGCCCATTCTTTTGAGTTACCTAATGGTGGTTTACCATCTTCAGTAGGTAAATACTTGTCTACATCTGGAAGAGCTATAGGAAGGTAATTCTCATTAATCATAACTGGGAAGTTATCCTTGTAATAAACGGGGAATGGTTCTCCCCAATACCTTTGTCGACTAAAAACAGCATCTCTAAGCTTGTAATTAATTTTGTGAACACCTTTATTTAATTGTTTTAATTTTTCGGTAGCTAAATTTATACCATCCTTATAATTCAACCCGTTCAAAGATTCTGAATTTGTCAAAACAAATCCATCTTTACTTTGAAAAGCCTCTTTAGAAATATCCTTATCAAGAAAAATATTTTTTATAGGTAAGTTGAAAAACTTAGCAAAGTTATAATCTCTTTGATCACCACATGGAACTGCCATAACAGCTCCAGTTCCGTATCCAGCTAAAACATAATCAGAAATCCATATTTCAAGCTTTTCATTATTAAGAGGATGAATAGCATAGGCACCAGTAAAAACTCCGCTAATTGATTTAACATCAGACATTCTTTCTCTTTCTGTTTTTTTACTAGATTTTTGTATGTAATTTTTTATAGAATTTAAATTTCTATCTGTTGTTATATGTTTAACAAAAGGATGTTCAGGGGCTAATGTCATAAAAGAAACTCCGTGAATTGTATCTACTCTAGTTGTGAAAACTTCTATTTGTTTATCAAAGTTTTCTACATCAAAACTTACCATAGCTCCCTCAGATTTACCAATCCAATTCCTTTGCATTTCTTTTAAAGGCTCCGGCCAATTTATATCATTTAGTCCACTTAATAGCCTTTCAGAATATGCAGAAATTCTAATACTCCATTGAGTCATTTTTTTTCTTAATACTTCATGACTTCCTCTTTCAGAAAGTCCATCTATGATTTCATCATTTGCAAGAACAGTTCCTAATTTAGGGCACCAGTTTACATCAATTTCTGACAAATAAGCCAATCTATAGTTAAGTAAAATTTGATCTTTTTCATTAGAACTAAACGAGTTCCATTCTTTAGAATCAAATTCTTTAATTTCTTCGCTTTGAGAAGCAAAAATATTGGCATTACCATTTGACTCAAAAATTGATGTTAATTCAATTATATCTCTAGATTTATTAGTGTTTAAATCATACCAAGAATTAAAAAGTTTTATGAACATCAACTGAGTCCATTTATAATAGTTTTTATTTGAAGTTCTAATTTCTCTAGACCAATCGAATGAAAACCCTAATCTATCTAATTGCTCTCTATACCTTGAGATGTTTTCATTTGTAGTCTCCAAGGGGTGTCTACCGGTCTGAATAGCATATTGTTCTGCAGGGAGACCAAAAGAATCGTATCCTTGAGGATGCAAAACATTAAATCCTTTTAATCGCTTATATCTTGAATAAATATCACTTGCAATATAACCTAATGGATGGCCAACATGAAGTCCAGCACCAGAGGGATAGGGGAACATGTCTAATACATAAAACTTTGGAAGTTTGCTGTTATTTTGAGCTTTGAAAGTATTATTTTCAGCCCAGAATTTTTGCCATTTATTTTCAATTTCCTTAAAGTTATACAACATGCTTAAATTTAAAGTAACAAAAATACATTTATTGTACGAATAGGAAAAGTTTAAACCACATAACCTAATGAATTAAAAAGGTTTAGTATTTTTACTAAAAATATAACATAACTCTAATTGGCTATTTCTAAAAACAGAAGACTTTTAACATCATACTTTTCAGTAGTTTTAAGTATTTCCATTGTTTTATTTATGATGGGTGCTTTTTTTTTAATTGCATTCAACGCCAGTAAGATATCCGATGATTTTAAAGAAAAAATCCCAATAACCATTTATTTAAAAAATGATGCTAAAAAAATAGAGATAGAACAACTGATCAAAAAACTTAATTTAAAGGACTACACCAACTCTTTAAACTATATTTCAAAAGAAAAAGGAGCCGAAATTTTAATAAATGAAATTGGTGAGGATTTTATTGAATTTTATGGAACTAACCCTCTTTTAAACTCCATTGATGTATTTCTTAAATCTGAATTTGTAACAACTTTAGTTTTTGATGAAATCTCAAGTGAACTTAATAACACAGATTTTGTAGATGAAATTATTTATGATGCCCCATTAGTGTCCCTAATCAATGATAATATCAATAAAATTAAATATTGGATTTTAGGTATTGCTATGTTTTTTCTAATTATTTCAATTGTAGTGATTAATAGCTCCATTCGGCTTTCGATATATTCTAATAGAATGAACATTAAAACTATGCAAATGGTTGGTGCAACAAGAAGATTTATAAGAAAACCTTTTATAAATACTCATATTAAATTAGGGCTAATAGGTTCTTTAATAGCTGTTATTATGTTGAGTTCTTCTCTATACTATATTCAAATCAACTTTGAATATTTTAATTTTGAATCGGATATGACTTTAATAATTTCAATGTTTGGTTCAATTTCAGTTTTTAGCATAATTATTACTTATTTATGTACCTTTTTTGCTACTCAAAAATTTTTAAAAATTAAAATAGAACAACTATACTAATGAAAAATAAAAATTCAAATAAAAAAACGTTTGTTTTTGAAAAGAAAAATTATGTAGCAATGCTTATTGGATTAGCATTTATCACAATTGGTTTTATTCTAATGTCTGGCGGAGGCAGTGAAGATCCTAATGTGTTTAATCCCGAAATATATAATTTCAGAAGAATAAAATTAGCTCCAACACTTGTTTTGATTGGATTTGGAATTCAAGTTTATGCTATTTTATTAAATCCTAATAAGAAATAAATGGATTATTTTGAATCTATTATTTTAGGTGTTGTTCAAGGATTAACTGAGTTTTTACCAATATCTTCTAGTGGCCATTTAGAAATTTCAAAAGCAATTTTAGGAAATGATTTTTCTAATAAAGAAAGTTTACTTTTTACAATAGTTTTACATTTTGCTACAGCACTGAGTACTATTGTGTTTTTTAGAAAAGATATATCACAAATTATTTTAGGCTTATTTGATAAAAATGATAAAGAATCCTTTAAATTCTCAATGTCTATAATTATATCAATGATTCCTGCAGTACTAATTGGTCTTTTTTTTGAAGAAACTATTAATTCGTTCTTTAACGGAAATTTAATTCTAGTTGCAGCAATGCTATACGTTACTGCTCTATTATTATTCCTGTCAGATGTAATAAAACTTGATAGTAAAGAGATTAGCTATAAAAATAGTTTTATAATTGGTATAGCTCAAGCAATTGCAATTCTTCCAGGAATTTCAAGAAGTGGAGCAACTATTGCTACAGCGGTAGTTATTGGAATTGATAGAGAAAAAGCTGCAAGGTTTTCATTTATAATGGTTATCCCTTTAATTTTTGGAAGTATGGCTAAGTCAATTATAGATAATGGAATTACATTTGAAAACTTTGATTTATTTTCAGTTGCTCTAGGCTTTATATCTGCATTTATCACAGGGCTTATAGCATGTAAGTGGATGATATCTCTAGTCAAAAAAAGTAAATTATATTATTTTTCGATTTACTGTTGTATTGTTGGATCTATAATTATTTATTATTCTTTAAAAAATGGAATTTAATAAGGAATCATTTTTAGAAGGCAGAATACTTTTAATTAATAAACCTTTAAACTGGACTTCATTTCAAGTGGTTAATAAAATAAGATGGCTAATTAAAACCACATTTAATATTAAAAAAATTAAAGTGGGTCATGCTGGTACTTTAGATCCTTTAGCTGAAGGCTTGCTAATACTATGCACTGGAAAGATGACTAAAAAAATTGACCAGTTTCAAAAATTAAATAAAACATACACAGGTAAATTTTTTTTAGGAGCCACTACTCCTTCTTATGATTTAGAAACTGAAGTAAATTCAAAAAAATCTATTGATCATATAACTGAAGAATTAATTTTAAAAACTACTGAAGAATTTAAAGGTAAAACTATTCAAATTCCACCAATATATTCAGCAATAAAGCACAAAGGAAAAAAATTATATGAATTTGCTAGAAAAGGTGAAACAGTAAAAATTAAAGAAAGAGAAATTTTTATTTCAGAATTCTTGATAACAAAAAAACAACTTCCTGAATTAGATTTTATTGTTAATTGTAGTAAAGGAACCTACATAAGATCATTAGCTAATGATTTTGGAAGGAAATTAGAATGTGGAGCCTATTTGTCAAAATTAACAAGAACAGCTATAGGAGATCATTTATTAAAGGATTCTATTTCAATTGAAGATTTTGAAAAGACCCTAAGTTAGAAAGTTTAAAAATTGTTCTCTTGAAATTTCCTCAGCCCCTAAAGATTTCAAATGTGCGCTTGGAACTTGGCAATCTATCAACTTATATCCATTTTTAGTTAATTCTTTAATTAAATGAATAAATCCAATTTTACTAGCATTATTTTCTTTACTAAACATACTTTCCCCACAAAAAACATCACCTAAATCAATTCCATAAAGCCCGCCAACTAGTTCAAAATCTTTCCAGACTTCAACTGAAAATGCATGACCTTCTTTGTGTAAAAGATTATATGCTTTTTTTAATCCATCAGTAATCCATGTTCCATTTTGACCAAATCTTTTAACTGATGCACAACATTCCACAACCTGGTCAAATGACTGGTTAAATGTTACATTAAAACTACCATCTTTTAAGATTTTTTTAGTTGATTTAGAAATTTTCAAATTTGCTGGAAATAAAACCATTCTAGGATCTGGACTCCACCAAACTAAATGGTCATCACTTTCAAACCATGGAAAGATCCCTTGCTTATAAGCTTGTAATATTCTTTTTGGATCTAAATCTCCACCAATAGCAACAATTCCATCATTATTTGCTGATAACGCTGACGGAAATATATGTTCGCTATTTAATTGATGCATTTATTTATTAAAATGGCAGATCGTCTGGCTCATTATCGCTTATATTGTCAGCTGGTTCAAAAGCATCAGCTGGTGGAACTGGAGGAATACTTGATTCTGAATCATCTGTCATAACCTTTTCAATTCTCCAGCCTTGAATTGAGTTAAAATACTTCACTTCTCCTTGTGGACTTTCCCATTCTCTTCCTCTTAAATTGATGTCTACTTTAACTGATTCGCTAACTTTATAGGAATTTAAAATGTCACACTTATCCTGAATAAATTCAATTAAAAGGTCTTGTGGGTATTGTTCTTCTGTTGTTATAACTAATTCTCTTTTTCTAAAACCGTTGCTTCCGTATTCTTTTGTTTCGTTAATTAGTTTGATTTTTCCTGTAATATCCATTTTATTAAATAATTTTTTATAAAATTAAAGAATTTTTAGAACCTATTTTAAGTAAATAAAAGATTTATAATCAATAATATTAACAACTTGATCAAAATAAAAAAAATAAGATCTTTTTATAAGAACGAATTAATAGATTTAGCCAGATCTTGGAACTCTTTGTCAGACACTTTAACTTTCTTCTTAAAGTTAACATCATCCATTGAATTTAATGGAATTAAATGGACATGAGCATGAGGCACTTCTAGTCCAATAACAGAGAGACCTATTCTATTACAAGAAACTGCTTTCTTTAATGCTTTAGCAATTTTCTTAGAAAAATTCATTAAATCTAAATAATCTTTATCATCTAAATCAAAAATAAGATCTACCTCTTTTTTAGGAATACATAGTGTATGACCAAATGCATTTGGATTTATATCTAAAAAAGCAAAGCAATTAGATGTTTCTGCTACTTTATAACAAGGTATTTGTCCGTTTATAATTTGAGTAAAAATAGAATTCAAGATTTATCTGTTAATAGAAATGATTTCAAACCTAAGAGTTCCATTTGGAACTATTACTTCGGCAACTTCACCTACTTTTTTACCTAAAAGGCCTTTACCAATTGGCGAACTAACCGAGATTTTTCCTGATTTTAAATCAGCTTCACTTTCTGCAACTAATGTGTAATTTACTTGCATTTGATTATTTAAATTCTTGATTTTAACCTTGGAAAGAACCAAAACTTTACTAAGATCAAGTTGAGATTCATCGATTACCCTAGCATTAGAGAAAACTTCCTCTAACTTCGATATCTTCATTTCTAACATGCCTTGAGCCTCTTTTGCAGCATCATATTCAGCATTCTCACTCAAATCTCCTTTATCTCTAGCTTCGCCTATTGCATTTGAAGCCTTTGGTCTTTCAATATCTTTTAAATGACTTAATTCATCTTTAAGTTTTTTTAAACCCTCAATTGTATAATAAGAAACATCACTCATAATCATTATTTTAAAACAAAAAATCCCTATTTATTTGGGATATAAAGCTAATATACGAAATTATTAAATCTATAATATTTTGATTAATTTCATTAAATAATGATACGTATGAAAAGTATACTGATTTTGTCTTTTATTTTGATTGCTTCATGTTCAAAAAATGAGATAAATAGAAATCCATATCTACAAAATATAAGTTTTGAAAAAACAATAAACCTTAATTTGCCACAATATGATAATTTAAATTATAATGGTGGAGCCATTTATTTAAGTTCGGGCGGAATAAAAGGGTTAATCTTATTTAATTTTAGCAATCAGATATTTGCTTGGGAAGCTAGTTGTCCTAACCAGTATCCTTCGTCATGTACAACTATGGAAATAGACGGAGTACAAACAGTTTGTAATTGTGATGATTATAAATACAGTTTAGCAACTGGACAATTACTTTCAAACTCTGAAAATGATTCCTATCCAATGAAAATGTATTTTTCTGAAAAAAATGGTAATTCAGTCCGAATATCGAACTGAATTACCAAATTAAATTAGCAAGTAATATTAAAATTTATAGTTTAGACCAAAAGAGATGTTTCTTCCCATTTCATGGATACCCATCTTTTTGAATCTTGACAAATGATCAAAGTATTCCGTATCTAATAAATTATTAATAGACCAGACAAAACCTAAATTATTGTTAGTTAGATTAAATTCATGACTTCCAGTAAAATTCATCAGTAAATATGAATCTGTTGCAGTTTCAAATTGTCCAATATTATTTTGTTTTCCTTTAGAAATGATACTAATCTTATAATTATTATTATTAAAATCTAAATTAAACGCATGTTTGAAAGTAAAAGGTGATATAAATGGCAAATAGCCACCCTCAGATTTTTCACCTGAAACATACTCTAATGATGTTTTGTAAGAAAGCCAATCTAATGAAGTAGATTTAGAAAAATAAAGTTCACCACCCATTAAAGATGCATCAGTTTGAGAATAATTATAAACTGGCATAGAATTAATTGTTTGTCCTGTAGGTTCTAAATAGATATAGTCTTGAATAGAGTTATAAAAAATATCTAAACCAAAACTAGAGTCTGAATCAAAAGAAGAAATAGAAATATCCGTTTGAAAGTTTTTTTCCTCAATTAAATTACTGTCTCCAATTTCATATTGAGCAGTTCCGTGATGAACTCCATCTGAAAATAACTCTGAAAGATTAGGTGCTCTATAACCATTTGAAAAATTAAGTCTAAAAATTTTATTTTCAGAAAAATTTCTTTTAAATCCTAAAGATGATGTGAAACTATTATAATTCTTATCAAAACTTGAAGTTGTTATTTTTCTATTATCAGTTCTAAGACCAATTAAAACATCCCATTTTGAAGTATGTATATGAGACATAGCATATACTCCAAAGTCTTTTTTATCAGCATTTGGTATTAATTCTTCCTCTCCATAATTAGTGTTAGTTTGAGATAAAACGTTAGCTCCAAAGATTAATTCTAATTTTTCAGTTTTTGGAAAAATATATTTAAGATCAAAAGTTGTTGTCTCTAAATCCATATTTAACGCAGGACCCTCTCCATGTTCGTCGTGGTCATCATCATGATCGTCGTCATCATGATCATCATCTCCATGATCATCATCATCGTCGTCGTCTCCGTGATCGTCGTCATGATCGTCATGCCCTTCCTCTTCGTGTTCACCAAATTCCTTTCTCTTATTAGAACTAAACCCTAAAGTAAATTCAATCTCAGATTTGTTATTAAAAAGAAGTCTGTTTTTCCAAGAAATCATAGTATTTGTAAGATCTTGATAACTTTTTTCTTCTTCATGCTCATCGTGATCGTCATCATCATGATCGTCATGATCGTCATGATCTTCTTCACCGTGAGGAATTCCAATTTCAGAATCATTAATATTAACTCTTAGATCAGAAATAAAATTGTCTGATGTGTAACCTAATCCAAATTTTAAATCACTATTCTTAAAATAAGTATTTTCAATCTCAGAGTCAGGTGTGTTAAAATCATTATTATCTACAAGACTGGCTTGAACCAAATAAGATAATTTATTTAAACCTCCTTTAATTCCTAAGTTAGTTGTAAGACCTTGGTAATTTGAATTATAAATAGTTCCTAGTTCTATTTCGGTTCCCTCTCCAGTATAATATGAATCTGGATTTACGTAAACTACTCCACCAATGGCATCACTTCCATATAAAACAGACATTGGTCCTTTAATTATTTCAACTGAGCCAACTCCAAAACCTGAAATTTCCATTCCATGTTCGGCTCCCCATTGCTGGTTTTCAACTCTCATGAATTGATTAAAGACAGTAATACGATTAGAAGATAGACCTCTTATTACAGGTTTTGATATACCTGGACCTGTTGAAATTATAGAAATTCCTGGAATTTCTTGAATAGCATCAGAGAAGTTTAGTCTTTTAATGTAGTTTAAATTATTTAAGTTTAATTTTTTGACATTAAGTACATTATTTTTTATAGACTCCTTAAATGGTGTAGATACCACTACCTCATCAAGTTCTACAGAAATTATAGAATCATTTTCTTGAGTACTTTGAGCGATAATTTGATTAGTGCTAATTAATAGCAATGCCATTAAGGCAAATTTTGTAATATTTTTCATTTATTTTTTTATTTATTTTGATTGATTTGATAGATAAAATTTAGCAATCAAATGGGGGGCCCCTAGAATCAAAATAAATAATATGATTTGAAAAATATATTTCGCTATGAACTACATTGAGTTCATTGAAATTTTGAAAATCAGTATTTAAAATATCAAACTCACTAGAATTATAATCAAAGCTTATTCTAATAAAATCACATGTAGTACAATCTAGTTCAGCTTTGTGAATATGAATTTCTTGATCATCACATGCAATATGTTCTTCAAAAATAAAGTGATTAGCCCCGATAATTGAAGGCAGACTTAAAATTCCAATAAGAATAAAACTTATTATACTCTTCACTTGGCAAAACTAATAAAATTTAGAATTTAAAAGTCAATCCTATTAAAAAATTTCTTTCAGCCTGTGGATAATATCCAGCTCCATCTAAAGTTTTAACCTGTCCAGGTGAAGACCATGTGTCGTCATAAGTGTAGTAATATCCATTTGAAACATATTCTTTATCAAAAATATTGTTAACCAATCCAGAAATTATAATTTGATCAAAAATCTGATTTGAATTTATATTGAAGCTGAAGTTTATGTTATTGACAAAATAACTATCTAGAATTGAATTAACCGCATCTGTATTACCCATAAATTGCTTTCCAACATACTTTGACAGAAAACTAATCATTAGCCTATCATTTGGAGAATATACAATTGAATTTGATGTAATAATTTCAGGCGAAAAGGATATATTAGTTTTACCAAAATCAAATATTTTTCCATCAAATTTTGATAAAACTTGTTCATTTTTATTGGAACTTAATGTAAGATTTGTATTTATTAAAAAATCTTCTGAAAGTTTAACACTTGCTTCTGTCTCAATACCCATTCTATAACTTGATCCACTGTTGGTTCTAATTGGAGTTCCTACATCGTCGAGTTCTCCCGTAAGAACTAATTGTTCATTGTAAAGCATATAGTACGCATTTAAATTTAGTCTTAAACCATTCTTTCTAAAACGCCAACCTAATTCGAAATCATTTAATTGCTCTGGCTTAATATTTATATTACTTTCATAATCACTACGGCTGGGCTCTCTGTTTGCTCTTGAATAAGAACCGTAAAACATTGAGGCTGGACTATGTGTTAACGATAAACCAAATTTTGGGTTGAAAAAACTGTAAGATTGATCAATCAACATGTTAACCAAATCTGATGTTATTCCTGAGGTTTTATAATTTAGATTTCTAAGCTGAAGATCTCCATAAAATTCTAATTTATTGCTTAATAAATAAGAAGCTTTTGCAAAAACACTAAAGTCTGTTTTTTTACCATTCCCATTATAATATCTATCTCTTAACGAACTGTTTTTACTGAAATTTCTAGCCCAAATAACCTCGCCATAGTGATCGCCACTGTAGGTGCTATAAGAGCTGTTAAACATTAAGTTAAGCTTGCTTGTTTTATAATTTGCTGATGCATTCAAAACATAGAAATTATTATCTAACCATCGTCGTCTTATTAAATCTGTTGTTCCTGTTTTATTTCCTTGTTGATCGATATCTGAAACTACTATTCCACCATATGTATCTATAGAATCGTCTTCTCTAAATTGTTCAAAATACCCTCTACCATATGTGTAATTAAGCCCTAAATTAGTTGACCATTTTTGATTCAACTTTTGATTCCAATGAAACTGATAATGATCTTGTTTATAATTATCTATCTCATTTTCGTAAGTATATGGATTCTGTCTTCTGTTTTCTAAAAGTTGTTCTTTGCTAACTCCAGACCAAGACTGATAAGTTTTTTCGTGACCTCCAAATGTCAATGCTTTAATTAAAGTGTTTCCTTTACTGTAAGCGCCCTGAAGAAAGTATGATTTTAAATCTGAATAAGCTCTGTCAACATATCCATCAGAATCAATTTTAGACAGCCTTCCAGAGAACTCAAACGAATCGTTTAATTTACCTGTACTAAATTTAACTGTATGTTTTAAAGTATTATAACTACCTACTGAGTTCGAAATTTCAGCAAATGGATTATTAGAAATTGCGTCGGTAAGTATATTAATACTAGCTCCAAAAGCACCAGATCCGTTAGTAGACGTCCCTACTCCTCTTTGAACTTGAAGACTTTCAACTGAGGAAGTGAAATCTGGAAGATTTACCCAATATGTTCCATGTGATTCTGGGTCGTTAAAGGGAATACCATTAATAGTAATGTTAGTAGATTGAGCACTTACTCCTCTAATTCTGATACCAGTATAACCAATACCTGCTCCAGCATCTGAGGTAGTTACTACAGATGGCAAAAAATTCAATAAAACAGGTAAATCTTGCCCTAAGTTTTTTGAAGATAAATCAGATTTTGAAACATTAGAATGTGTGATTGGACTTGAGTATTTGACTCTAACAGACTCTACGATAACTTCATCTAAATTCTGTTTAGTGCCTTGAACAGAATCAGTTATTTTTTCTTGAGAAAACAAACTAAAAGTTATTGTAAGTGATAAAAAGTATATTATATTTTTCATATTTAAATTGATGATAAAACAAGGATACACTTAGTGTAGATACAATTTCCCTCTCCAGAATTACTTGGCAGGTTCATTGGGTATAATCTCAGCCGTAGCACCCCATTTAATTAAGATTCAAATATATAATAAAAAATGAAGAAGATTTATTATTTATTTAATAATTCATCAATTTCTTTTGTTGCAGTTTTTATTCTATCATTTACACCACCTGAAACTAAAACATAAGGTTTGTTATATTTTATTAAGGCCTGTTTAAAAGCATTAAACATTTCTTTTCTATTGTTGGGACGATCTCTTAAATCGTCTTTTACCCACGGAATATCTATATCAGTCAAGATATATAAGTCGTATTTGTTTTCAATTGCATACTTCTCTAAAAGAGGATCGCAAAATCCATTATAATAAGTTTCAGAATAAACTTTGGTTTCTAACAAATCCGTATCACAAATTAACAAGTCGGTAGCTTTTTTAGAATATTTATTTTCCAGTTTAATTTGCCCATATGCAATTGGAAGTAGATCGTTTAATTCACAAACTTTATTTTCTTTATCCCACTTTTCTTGTAAATAATCTCTTGCAAACTCTTCAATCCACAACACATTATAATGTGAAGCGAGTGCTCTAGATAGTGTGGTTTTTCCTGATGACTCAGGTCCAAAAACAACTACTTTTAAGCAGTCTGAAGTGATTTGTTTAAGATTTTTTTCCATGAATAATATCCTGCAATAGCAATAAACGTAAAAATTAAATATTGTAAACTAGTAAAAGTAAGGCCTTTGTAAAAATATAAGGGGATTGAAATTATATCTGCAATAATCCAAAAAATCCAATTTTCAATTTTTCTTTTAGCCATTAACCACATTCCAACAAAAAATATAGCTGTAGTTATATTGTCTACGTAAGAGGTTATCGTACCCCACTTATCAAAATAGACATATATTAAATAGACAAATACTAAAGAAGAAAGAAAAATTATAATACCGATTTTTTTTTCATTATTGGTTACTCTTGAAATAGGAGTAATAGTGTTATTTTCTTTTCTAGTCCAAATAAACCACCCATAAATACTCATAAGAAAGTAATAGGCGTTTATCATCATGTCACCCAATAAAACCCATTTGTAAAGAAGATATATAAAAATAGCTGTAGATATCATTCCAGTTGGAAAAACCAGGATATTATTGTTTTTTGAATACCAAACACTTAATAATCCGAAAACTACAGCAATAATCTCTAAAACAATATCTTTAGTTTGATACTGAGAATATTGTTCAAATAATAAATCAAAAATTTCAGACATAAAATATTTTAGTCAATTAGTTTAGCAACACAACAAATGTATTGTGAAAAATTATAAATTTCAATATTATAATTTTCTGTAATTTGATTAATAGAAATTGATACACTGGCCTTATTAAATTCCTTGTTTACAGATGTAATTATTATATTTTTTTTAAAATCAATTCCTTTATGACCAAAGGCCTTGAATACAGCTTCTTTAATTGTCCAAACTTTAGTCACGTTTTCAACAGAATTTAATTTAATTAAATTCCAGTCTGATTCAGAAATAAATTTTTTAGAAATATTTAAAATCTTAGGTCTAAATTTTTCAATATCAATACCCACTTTAGTATCTAATATAATTACACCACAATAATCAAAAGAATGGCTAATTGAAATAAATTTATTATTTGAAAGATGAGGTTTACCATTATTATCATAGAATAATGTATCACTACTTATCTTCAATAACTTTAAAAGGTTTTGAACTCCTAAAAATTGTTTTCTTTGATTTGTAGACTTTATTAAATTTAATCTTGAATTAGAATAAGTAGAAGGATTTAAAAGATTTTTTAGTTCAGTTTCAGTCTCAGATAATTTCCAAAGCAATTGATTGCTTGATATAAAATTATAATGATTAGAAATTGGCATAGTTCAAGGTATTAAACTATATTTTATCTAACAAGAAATGCTGATTTGTTTTATGCTTCGAAAGGGACAATCGAAACAAAAGACTTATTATCTTTCTTTTTTTTGAATTGTACTATTCCGTCAATTCTTGCATGTAGAGTATGGTCTTTACTTACATAAACGTTATCACCTGGTTTGTGAGCTGTTCCTCTTTGACGAACAATAATATTACCTGCAATAGCAGCTTGACCTCCAAAGATTTTTACACCAAGTCGTTTAGATTCTGATTCTCTACCGTTTTTTGAACTACCTACACCTTTTTTATGAGCCATTTTGAATAATTTTTATTACTTCTTAGTTACCGTTTTTTTAGCAACTGGTTTTTTTGCAGCTACCGTTTTTTTAGCAACTGGTTTTTTAGCGGCTACTTTTTTTACTGGAACATCAGTTTTAGAAGCTTCTGTCTTAGTTTTAGCTTTTACAGCTTTTTCTAATATATTTTCAACAAGAATTTGAGTTAAAGCTTGTCTGTGGCCATTTTTGACCGTATAACCTTTCCTTCTTTTCTTTTTGAAGACGATAACTTTATCATCCTTAAGATGTTTGACGATTGAAGCTTCAACGCTAGCACCTTTGATAACAGGATCGCCAAGAATAATTTTACCTGAATTATCCAACATTAAAATATTATCAAAACTAATTTTTGATCCTTCTTTACCTTCAAGTCTATTTACATAAACTTTTTGATCTTTTTCAACTTTAAACTGTTGACCGGCTATTTCTACAACTGCGTACATAATAATATTTTTGTTAAAAAACGTGTGCAAATATACATGGATAGATTATATATAACAACTATTAATGGCAAAATATAAATTGTCAAAAAAACTACACTTTAATGATTGATATATTTTAGTCGTTTATTGAATTATATCAGTTTCTGTTATTTAGATTTTTTATTTGCTAAATAAACACCTGCTAATATAATTATGGTTGCAAATAATTGATTTAAAGTAAACACTTCTCCATCAAGAAAACCCCAAAACAAAGCAACAATTGGCAATGTATAGGTTACAGAAGAGGCAAATACTGGGGAAGCAATCTGAACAAATTTATTAAATAAAATTTTCGCAAATACTGTTCCGACAATGGATAATATTAGTATACTAAATAGTGCAACCTTGACATCTTTATCATTCAAATCTATTTCCTTGAAATCAGACATAAGAAATATTATAATTGCTAAAGGAAAAATAAAAATAAAGTTTCCAACAGTGATAGCAACAGCTGAAACATCTTGCAAATGAACTTTTAATAGATTTACTTGAACGGCGTATAAAACAGAAGCAAATATTATAAAAAAGACATATAGCAAGTTTTGATCAGGATTAATAATCGAACCTTGATACATTAACAATACCGAACCAATTAAGCCTATGATAACGCCTGATATCTGTTTCGAATCAATTTTAAAGCGATAGAACCCTACTCCAATAAGCAAAGTGGCAAGAGGGGTTAAGGAATTTAAAATAGCAGCCAAAGCGCTGTCTATTTCAGTTTGTGCATATGCAAATAAGAATGGAGGGATAAAGGAAACTAATCCTGTAATAAAAATCCACTTCCATTTGTTTTTAGGAATCGATTTTAGAGTAGAGTAACCAATTAAAAGTAATAAGATTGTTGATATTATGGTTCTCAAACTTCCAACTTGAAGCGGACTCAATCCAATTAATGCCTTTTTTATTAAAATATAAGAACTTCCCCAAACAAGAGATAGAATCAGTAAATAGATCCATTTTAAGTTTTTAGTATCCATTTATAAGATTTATTTCCAATTAAAAGTTTGAATCATTTTTCTAATATCATTATTTATTAAATGAATTGAAGGAATTAGCGAATCATAGTTAGGTTTGGAATCAAAATATAGTGACCCTTTTAAGTAGACTGAAGTTGAATCCGTAATATAAAATTGCTGTCTCTTATACACATCTGACGCTGCCGACGATATGCAGTGTGTA
>OJDL01000369.1_pt1 | contig 17150 bp, 18 predicted proteins | sample 1592681 | NCBI WGS metagenome assembly OJDL01 (sample SAMN05416885, study PRJEB24817) | seawater metagenome | isolation source: Sea water | place: Canada:Atlantic | collected 2013-11 | reverse complement strand
GAGTCTCGTGGGCTCGGAGATGTGTATAAGAGACAGGATCTATACGACTTTTTTCGTCCCCATATTTCACTTCTGTTTGTATAACTTTGTAATCTTGCAGTTCCGCTATAATTCCGTTTAAAATTCCCTCTTTTACTAAATAGTTAGAACGGTGTGTGTTGATTCCGCATAAAAAACCATCCGGGGTTATTGTGAGCTCTAGTGTACCTGGCAATTTTCTATTTGGATTATCGGTACGGGAAAACCAACATACCCCTCCCTCAACCCAACAATTTTTCATAGATCCTGTATTTGGACAATGAATTGTTAACTCCTCTCCATTCTCTAACTTTACATCAACGAGAAATCGTTTATAGCGCCTCAACATGTGAGCCTTTTCAAAATAAGGTGAAATTTTCATTTATAGAACCGTTTTTATTAGCACTTCAGTCTGCACCGCTTATTATCAGGCGACATATCAGCTAACTTGAAAAAATATTTGTTGTTAATTTTGGCAAAAAATCGAGTGTTAAATGCTATGGTAATTAAATTTACTGGCACTTATATTAAAATAAATTGTTTTTTTACTTGAAAAAAATACCTTCTAGCACTATAAACCTTGGTCTAAAAATTTAACGAGTGTTTGAACTCATGTCAAAGAAAGCAGAAAAAGCCTCAATCAACCCACTTCATGGTCTTGCTCCCTATATTGAAGCAAACGATGAGGATTATATGAATGCATCACAAGAGCTGCATTTCAAAAATATTCTTCACAGCTGGAAAAATGAGCTGATGGAGGAGGTTGACCGTACAGTAAATCATATGAAGGATGAAGCTGCCAATTTTCCAGACCCTGCAGACAGGGCTACTCAAGAAGAGGAGTTTAGTCTAGAACTCAGAACTCGTGACCGAGAAAGAAAGCTTATCAAAAAAATTGATACTACGATTGAACGTATTGAAGCCAAGGATTATGGATTCTGTGATCAATGCGGAGTAGAGATAGGTATACGTAGGCTAGAAGCTAGACCTACAGCAGACTTATGTGTCGACTGCAAAACTCTAGATGAAATCAAGGAAAGGCAGCTTACAGGTGGTTAGGTGCTTAATATTAACGACCCCACGCTTACTTTTATGACCATGCAGCAAGAGGGCTTTAAAAATAGCAATCCTGATTATGTGGGAAGATTTGCTCCATCCCCTACCGGCCCGCTTCATTTTGGTTCATTAGTAAGCGCAGTGGCGAGCTACCTCGACGCAAAAGCAAACAAAGGTAAGTGGCTGGTTAGAATTGAAGATATAGACCCAAAAAGAGAACCTGCGGGATCATCTGACAAAATTTTGCATCAACTCGAAAAGCATGGGTTGTTCTCGGATGAAAAAATTATATATCAGAGCAAACGAAGTGAAGCCTACCTATCTGCGCTTGAAAAATTAGAACAATGCGGCCTATTATTTTTTTGTCATTGCAGCAGAAAGCTATTAGAAGCTAATCATGGCATCCATTCATACCCTTGCCTGCCAGAAATTTCCTCTATGCCGGCGTCCCGGCGATTACTCGCAGAAAAAAATATAGTAATTGAGTTCAGAGATATATTTCAAGGGCAACAGAAACAATCTATTAAAGAAGAAGTGGGCGACATGGTTCTTTACCGAAAAGATAAGCTATTTGCATATCAGCTCGCTGTAGTAATAGATGACAATTTTCAAAAAATAACTCATGTTATTCGTGGTTGCGACCTATTAAAAATAACACCAAGGCAGATTTATTTGCAAAAACTACTAACACTAAAAACCCCAACTTATGGTCACATCCCAATTGCCATCAACCAAAAAAGAGAAAAACTCAGCAAGCAGAATTTGGCGGCTTCTTTAGATAGTCGACCAGCCCCAAAAAATTTAGTTAGAGCAATAAATTGGCTTGGTTTATCAGTGCCCGATGAGCTCTCCAAAACCAACCACTGTAGTGATTTGTTAATGTGGGCGGCGGGTCACTGGGATAATAATAAAGTTCCACGCCTCAAAGAGAAGACTGCATCTTAATTATTTAGCAGCTCATAAAAAGTTTTTTTTAAATCTCTATGCTAAGATCGACGCTTTGATCAAATAGCTCCTGCTAAAAAACCAAGCATGACTATGTTCATATCATGGCGAATTTCAATTATGACCCTCATCAAATGCTAAAAAAACTTTCTAATATTTTTAGGCTCGGCTCTTCACAAGCGAAGATTAAGCCAAATATACTCGGTTCGAAAAACCACAACCTTTCCCCTGAAAAAATAAGTCCTGGTGCCCTGAAGGTAGTAGAGCAGCTAAAGCTAAGTGGCTACGAGTCTTATTTAGTTGGTGGTTGTGTTCGTGATCTGCTAATGAATATTAAACCCAAAGATTTTGATGTAGCTACTAACGCTACTCCAGAGCAGGTCAAGCAGCTATTTAGTCGCTCTCGCATAATAGGCCGTAGATTTCAGATTGTGCATGTGCGAGCTGGCCCAGAAATTATAGAAGTGACTACATTCCGCGCGCAACATACAGATCAAAAAAATCAATTGGATAAATCGCAACACTCTGCCAAAGGAATGTTACTTCGAGATAATATTTTTGGCACTGTTGAGGAAGATGCTATTCGACGAGATTTTACTATGAACGCCCTCTATTACTGCTCCCGGAATAATAGCGTACTTGACTATACAAGCGGACTAGCAGACATCAACAAACGAGTTATACGTATCATTGGAGACGCTTCAGAGCGCTACAAAGAGGATCCAGTTAGAATGCTAAGGGCGATTCGGTTTTCTACAAAACTCGGGTTTTCTATTGAGGAACATTCCTCTGTAGCTATAAATGAATCATGTCTACTGCTGGCTGATATTCCGCCCGCTAGACTGTTTGATGAGGTTATTAAGCTCTTTATGAACGGTTATGCTTTGGCAACTTTTTGCTCATTACGAGAATATGGCATATTTGGCATATTATTTCCTGCAACAGAAAAAGCTTTGTCTGATGGGTCGAATTATTATTACAAATTCATCGAGCAAGCCCTAGTTAATACGGATAAGCGTATTCGTAATAAACAACGGGTTACCCCAGCATTTTTATTTGCAGCCCTGCTTTGGCCTGCGCTAAAGGAGAGAGAGAAAAAATTATCTGAATCAGAAAAAAATAGCATTTTTTCTCTACACCAAATAGCTGGAGAAGTAATAGCCAGTCAATGTAAACGGCTGGCTATACCGCGTCGCTTTACTCTGCCGATGCGAGAAATATGGGAACTCCAACTTCGACTGCCGCGTCGTGCAGGCAAGCAAGCATTTAAACTATTGACCAATAAGCGTTTTCGCGCCGGCTATGACTTTTTACTACTGAGGGAGGATGCAGGGGAAATTAAAGCTGGACTAGGTGAGTGGTGGACAATTTTTCAAGATAAGGAAGAAGTCGCTCAAAAAGAAATGGTCGATAAAATTAAACTGGCTAGAAAGAACACCCACAAAAAAAATTCATCCTCCCAGAAGACTTAACCTATGGTTGAAACTGCATATATTTCTATTGGCAGCAATCTGAGCAATCCATACCAACAGGTAACACAGGGCTTGATTGAGCTAGGATTAATTGAAGATACTAAAGTGGCTGGTGCATCTTCCTGGTATTGCAGTATGCCTATGGGACCAAAAAATCAGCCAAGCTATATCAATGGAGTTGCCAAAATTGTAACGCGACTGAATCCAAATCAGCTATTAATGGCGTTGCAGGATATTGAGAATAAGCATGCAAGAAAACGACTTACGAGATGGGGTCCGCGTACCCTTGACTTAGATATTCTTTTATATGGGTCAAGAGTTATTAATACTGAGCACTTAACAATACCTCATCCTGGTCTGAAAAAAAGAAACTTTGTATTAATGCCGCTAGCAGATGTTGCGCCAAAACTAATTTTACCAGATGGAAGCAGTTTAGATTCGCTATTGGAAATTTGCTCGCCAGAAGGTATTGTTCCCCTAGCATCAGGAGATATTGGTGAAAAAGTTGGATGACATAAAAGTTTCAGTTGCCGAGAAAGATCAACCGCCTCGTTTTATCGCTGTAGAGGGTCCTATTGGGGTAGGTAAAACAACTCTAACCAAGAGATTTGCTGAAAGCTTAAATTGCAAAACACTTTTAGAGCAGCCAGAAGAAAATCCTTTTTTAGAGCGTTTTTACCAAGATCAAAGAGCAGGCGCTTTGCCTACTCAGTTATATTTTTTATTTCAACGTGCACGAAAAATACAAGAAATACGACAAAGCGACATGTTTCAGCAAGTCCAAGTAGCTGACTTTCTAATGGAAAAAGATCAATTATTTGCCCAAATAACTCTCGATAGCGAAGAGCTTAAGCTTTACCAAACTGTTTACAAGCAGCTCACTATTGACTTACCCAAGCCAGACCTAGTTGTATACTTGCAAGCGCCAACAGACACGTTACTTAGTCGCGTTAAAAATCGCGGCATTGATTATGAGCAATCTATTAATGGTGAATATTTACGCCGACTAAATGAAGCTTACACTGATTTTTTTTATTACTATGACAACGCACCATTATTAATTGTAAATGCTGCGGAAATAGATCTCGCTAACAATGAGCAAGACTATCAAGGGCTACTTGACTATATGCTCAATGTTGGTTCTGGTCGACATTATTACAATTCTCGACCCTCTTCATAATGGTCTTTTTTTAAATAATTTAAAAATAGGAAAAATGTATTGTCATGACCACTATAAAAACTCTACATGAGCTAAAAAATCGTAGTGAAAAATTTCCTGTTATTACAGCTTATGACGCATCATTTTCTAGATTGATTGAAAATGCAGGGATTGAAGTTATTCTTGTGGGAGACTCCCTTGGGAATGTAATACAAGGTCATAACACTACAATCCCTACAACAATGAATGACATGATTTATCACACAGAAGCTGTTCGACGAGGCAGCAGTAAATTATTTGTTATTGCTGATCTGCCATTTATGGCTTTTTCCCGTGAAGAACAATCATTAGACAATTCAGCGCTACTTATTAGGGCTGGGGCTAACATGGTAAAGCTCGAAGGTGGAGCCTGGCTATGTGAAACAGTACGTATGCTCAGCGAGCGAGGGATCCCTGTTTGTGGGCACTTAGGGCTAACGCCACAGTCAGTCCATAAACTTGGCGGCAACAAAGTTCAGGGACGCAGCAAGAAAAGCGAGGGGAAGATTATGCAGGATGCTATGCTCCTTGAAGAAGCCGGGATTGATTTACTGGTGTTAGAGTGTGTTCCTTCAATGCTAGCTGCCAAGATCACTAATAAATTAAAAATACCAGTTATTGGAATAGGTGCTGGAGCTGACACTGATGCACAAGTGCTCGTGATCTATGACATGCTGGGGCTATCTTTACATATGCCGAAATTTTGTAAAAATTTCTTAAACGGTGCTGGGGGCATAGAAGGAGCGCTCAGGTCATATGCGGAAGATGTAAGATCTAAAAAATTTCCTAGCCAAGAAAACAGTTTTTCTTAACTTGCTATTAAGCAAGTTGCTTATTTTTCCATTAAAAATTCCATTATTTATCTCTTTCGTTTTTAATACGAAAAATTTAACTCAATTTCTCCCAGACAACCTGTTTTTTCATTGCTGTATGGAAAATCTCCGTATCTAATAAAACTTTCAGCCAGCGCCTTACATTAGCGTAAGGGCTACAATCAAACCATGCTGGCTCCACAAGAGAAAACTGTCTTATGAATGGGAAAACTGCCACATCAGCGAGAGTGACTGTGGGTCCTAATAGATATTGCGAAGCTAACAATTTCTGCTCCAAAATTAACAAAAAAAACTCCGCTTTAGAGCGATAATACTCCATAGAATTTTCAGGATAACGATCTGAGTACTTATAGTAATCCAATGATTTTTTGAACAGGCCGTCGTTTATCTGAATCAACTCATCAAACTCTATAGTCCCAATTGCTTTATGCCAGCTATCTGGATCATTTTGCTCTATTGCCCAGCACATAATCTTGTAGCTTTCGTCTAATATGTTTCCATCTGAAAATACCAACACAGGCACAGTACCTTTAGGCGATACCTCAAGCATAGCGACGGGCTTGTTACGCAATAATATCTCTCTTAACTCTACATCAACACCCGCATAAATTAGAGCCATTCTGGCTCTAATTGCATAAGGACAACGACGAAAAGAATACAATATCGGTACCATATCAACATCTTTCCACTCAAAAATTAGTATTATAGAAACCCTATAATTGATTATACTTTTTTACACGAATAATACTGTAAACTGAGCCCATGAGTTTATTGCCCTACATTGAAGTTGAACCTAAAAATAAAGCTAATTCAACTGTCATTTGGCTTCATGGTCTAGGAGCAAGTGGGCATGACTTTGAGGCTATTATCCCGGAATTACACCTTCCAACTAACAACCGCATAAGATTCATTTTTCCTCACGCTCCAGCAATTCCGGTAACTATTAACAGTGGCTGCGTGATGCCAGCTTGGTATGACATATTAGAAATGGCTCTCAAACGAAAAATCGATGAAAAACAACTGAAACAGTCAGCGCATACAATACATGCCTTTATAGATAGAGAGGTAGCAAGGGGCATTGACAGTAAAAAAATTATCATTGCTGGCTTTTCCCAAGGCGGCGCTGTTGGTATACATGCCGGACTCACTTACCCTAGGCGTTTAGCTGGTATTCTAGCTATGTCCACTTATTTTGCTACCGCAAAATCTATCAAGATAGCTCCATCCAATCAAAACCTGCCCATTCAGTTATTCCACGGCGTCTATGATGCAGTTGTTCCAGAAATTCACGGAAGGGAAAGTGTTAAAGCTCTTCTGAATTTAGGATTCAACCCATACTATGAAACCTTTTCAATGGAGCACAGCATATGTACTGAAGAAATAACAGCTATCTCAGAATGGATACAAAAACTAGCTGTATAGAAATCATTTAATTAAAGTTGGCCAGTGATAGTTGCAGTTTAATCACCCCAGCGTGAAATAATATTTTGATCTATATCCAAATGATCCAAAATTCTAGCTACGACAAAATCTATCAAATCATTAATTGTTTTTGGATTATGATAAAAACCAGGCATAGCCGGCAACACCGTCACCCCTAAGCGCGCTAATTTCAGCATATTTTCTAAATGAATTTCCGACAAAGGTGTTTCTCTTGGAACAATTATCAGTTGACCTTTTTCTTTAATAACAACATCCGCCGCTCGTTCAATCAGGTTGTTGCTAGCCCCAGAAACGACAGCAGAAAGCGTACCGCCGCTAGCAGGACAAATAACCATCGATTCTGGAGTAGAGGACCCAGAAGCCACAGATGAAAACCAGTCTCGTGAAGTGTTGACTATAATTTGCCCAGGTTCTGCATCAAAGTTTAAGGTGAGGAACTCCTCTAAATCTATGTCTGCAGGAAGGTCCAATTCAGTTTCTGTCTCAACAACCACTCGTGCTGCATCAGAAATCAAAAACTGCACTCGACAATGTGCCTGAACCAAACGCTCAAGCAATCTAAGGCCGTATTGGGCGCCAGAAGCTCCTGTCATGGCTAGTGTGATGGAACGGTTAAATTCTGACATAAGTCCTCCTCGAAAAATGGCTCTTATTTTTTAGTGCCGGCTCTTTTTGCTAAAGCATCCACTAGCTTACTATGAAACCCCTGAAAGCCGCCATTGCTCATCACAACAATATGAGTTGACCCATTTATGCCATCAAGTGTTTTTTGAATAAGCTGGTTGATATCATCAAATACATTAGGCAGCGCAGAACTATTGCTATTAATGTCTGCTAGTGACCAAGTCATATTTTCTGGCTCATACCATAATGTTTGATCTGCTAGCCTAGTAGCTTTTGCTAACTCGTCCTTGTGAATACCCATTTTCATGGTATTTGAACGAGGTTCTATAACAGCAATAATCTTGTCATTTCCAACCTTACTTCTAGCGCCTTCTAATGTAGCAAAAATAGCTGTTGGATGATGAGCAAAATCATCGTATATGCTGACGCCATCTATTTCAGCAATTTTTTCCATGCGACGCTTTACGCCCAAGAACTGACATAGCGCCTCACAAGCTATCTGGGGCTTCACACCAGCATGCCTGGCTGCTGCAATTGCGGCTAATCCATTTGCCACATTATGAGCACCAATTTGACCCCACCGAACAACCCCTTGGATGTTTCCCTGGTGGGTGACCGAAAAATCAGAGCCATCATTACTGTTCAGCAATGTGTCCCAGTCACCAGGCTTACCTAAAGACTCAAGCTCTGACCAGCACCCACGATCAATTACTGTTTGAATATTGCTATCATTTGATGGAGAAAGAACTAAACCTTGAGCTGGCACTGTCCTAATAAAATGATGAAACTGTGTCTGAATAGCGGCCAGATCATCAAAGATATCCGCATGATCAAATTCTAGATTATTGAGAATAGCAGTGCGAGGTCGATAGTGTAGAAATTTAGAGCGCTTATCAAAAAAAGCAGTGTCATACTCATCAGCCTCTACAATGAAAAATGGTGCATCGCCCAAGCGAGCTGACACATTAAAATTGTTCGGCACTCCTCCTATAAGAAATCCAGGTGTCATGCCAGCATGCTCTAAAATCCATGCTAGCATACTTGAGGTTGTAGTTTTACCATGGGTTCCAGCCACTGCAATAACCCACTTATCCTTAAGAACATACTCATAAAGCCACTGAGGGCCTGAAGTATACGGTAGGTGGTTATTAAGTACATATTCCACAGCAGGGTTGCCTCGAGACAACACATTGCCAATAATCACAAGATCAGGGAGAGGCGAAAACTGCGAATGATCATTATATCCTTCAACTAGATCGATGCCCGCATTTTCTAGTTGATTGCTCATAGGGGGATATACCTTGGCATCACTACCAGAAACCTGGTGCCCCAAATCTTTGGCCAGTTGAGCCAAAGAACCCATAAAAGTCCCACAGATTCCCAAAATATGAATATGCATTCGTCAGCGACTGCCTGTAAAATAATTTATAAATTTGAACAAAACCCTTATGAATCAACATAACTGAATTTCAGCATCATGCAAGCCCGCATAAGCAAAAAAGTTACACTACGGAAGATTTCTATCATTTCGAATAAATTGCATAAAAAATGCAATCAACGTCGACTTTAAAGTATCATTGCCCGCTATTAGCCCTAAGTCCCGTAGCGAGTAAAATTATGCCCAGTAATAACAATAAAAAGAAAAATGCTTTCTATGCCCAGTCAGGCGGAGTGACGGCAGTAATTAATGCGAGCGCCTGCGGTGTAATTGAAACAATCAAAAAAAACTCGGATAAAATTGGTCACCTCTACGCAGGTCGCAATGGAATTATTGGAGCTCTGCGCGAAGATCTAATAGATACTACTCAAGAAACCCAGGATGCAATTTCAGGTCTCCGTTACACGCCATCGGGAGCCTTTGGCTCATGCCGCTACAGACTAAAGGACTTTAAGGAAAATAAAGTAGAATACGAACGGTTAATTGCGGTCTTTAAAGCGCACAATATTGGGTATTTTTTCTACAACGGAGGCGGTGATTCAGCTGATACATGCCTTAAAGTTTCCCAGATATCTCAGCAAATGGGTTATCCCATCCAGGCTATTCACATACCTAAAACTGTGGATAACGACCTACCTTTTACGGATAACTGTCCTGGTTTTGGCTCTGTCGCCAAATACATTGCAGTATCTACCAAGGAGGCTAGCTTAGACATTGCTTCTATGTGCGAGTCTTCCACAAAGGTTTTTATTCTTGAGGTCATGGGCCGTAATGCGGGCTGGATTGCTGCTGCAAGTGCACTTGCAGCAGCAGAAGCCGGTGATCCGCCACATATCATACTGTTCCCTGAAGTTCCTTTTTCTAAAGAAAAATTTCTCGATAAAGTAGAAAAAACTGTATCTCAGCACGGCTACTGTGTAGTAGTTGCATCAGAGGGAACAAAATACGCCGATGGTATGCTAATTTCCGGTTCCTCAAACATAGATGCCTTTGGGCATCACCAACTTGGTGGTATTGCCCCAACACTTGCAAAAATAATCAAAGATTCTCTGGGTTTTAAATATCATTGGGCTTTAGCTGACTATCTTCAGCGATCTGCTCGCCACATTGCGTCTGCTACAGATGTAGCGCAAGCATACGCTGTAGGGCGTGCTGCAGTAGAGTACGCTCTGGAGGGGAAAAATTCTGTCATGGTAACTATCGATCGCGACGACAGTCCCAACTATTCATGGAGCTTAGGTGAGGCCTCTCTAACAAATATCGCTAATCAAGAAAAAAAGATGCCAAAAAATTATATTACTAGTGATGGATATGGCGTCACGCAAGAGGGGATAGACTATCTTTCCCCTCTTATTCAAGGAGAGGATTACCCGCCCTACAAGAATGGTATTCCTGAATATACAAAGCTAAAAAATGTGCCTGTAAAGAAAAAACTTAAAGACTCCTTTAAGTTTTGAGCATGAGAACATTGTGATTTATAGCATTTTAAATGCACACGAAATACCAGTATGGTGTTGTCCTCTTCTCTTCTGTCATAATGCAGGACTTAATCATAAATACTTAGAGGAATAACCAGATGTCTAAGCGGCTGTTGGCAGTTTATGAAAGTCTAATTTTACGTCGTCCAGTATCTTCAATGATATTCGTTGGACTTGTAGCTATAGCAATGGCCTTTGGTTTACCAAATTTTAAGTTGGACGCTTCGGCAGATTCCTTAACTCTAGAAAATGATACCTCTCTTGCTTATTATCGCGAGTCATTGCAACGCTACGGTAGTAGCGATTTTCTTGTCGTCACATACACGCCTTATAAAGGAGACTTGTTTGATGATGACTCGCTACGCACTCTTGATGAGATGCATAAAGAGTTAGAAAAAATCAAAGGTGTCGCTAGCGTCATGTCCATGATGAATGTGCCATTGCTGTATAGTCCAAAAATTACTGTATCCCAACTTAAAGACGCGCCACGTACACTATCCATGCCCGATATTGATCGAGGCCTGGTTCGCAAAGAATTTCTCGAAAGCCCTATTTACAAAGACCTTATTCTCAGTAAAGACGGAAAGACCACTGCAATACTCGCTACGATGGAGCTAGATGAAAAATACTTGTCGCTGGTCAATGCCAGGGATACTCTGAGAATTAAACGCGACACTGAGGGGTTAACCTCTGAAGAGCTAACTAAGCTTGAAAATATCAGTAAGGAATTTCTCGATTATCGAACTGTTCGTGCTGCAGAAGAACATCAGAGAGTTGCAGAAATACGTCAAAAAATGTCTCAGTTCAAAGGAAAAGCCGAAGTCTTTCTTGGCGGCCCCAGCATGATAACTGCCGATATGGTTGATTTTATTAAGAGCGATTTAAGTATTTTTGGTGTTGGTATTCTGTTATTCATAATTGGAACTCTCGCTGTAATTTTTCGACAAATTCGCTGGGTAGTTTTACCATTAATGACCTGCGTGCTGTCAGTAGAGATAATATTAGGGTATTTAAGCTGGATAGACTGGCGACTAACTGTTATTTCCTCAAACTTTGTGTCATTGCTGTTAATTATAACCCTAGCTCTTACGATTCATCTGATCGTCCGCTATAGAGAATTACTAAGGGATGGCCCTGATCGCGACCAGATCGATCTGGTGCGCGATACAGTTACCCATATGATTCTTCCTTGCGTCTACACCGTGCTAACAACGGCAGTAGCTTTCATTTCCTTAGTTGTTAGTAACATTCGACCGGTTATTGATTTCGGGTGGATGATGACAATGGGTATTGTGCTAGCTCTTATTCTTGCATTTATCATCATTCCGGCCGGAATGATGATACTAGGCAAGGCGAAAAACATAGACTCAGATGATAATTCTGCTACTTTTACGCTTTATTTTTCACGGTTTACAGAAAAGCACGGCAATTTGGTTCTAACATTTGCATTGATTGCAGGGCTAACTAGTGCCTGGGGCATATCACAGTTACAAGTAGAGAATCGCTTTATAGACTACTTTCGCTCCAGCACAGAAATATATAAAGGATTATCAAAAATTGATGCCAAATTAGGGGGGACAACCCCTTTTGAGATAATTTTAGAAGCACCACCAGCTATAGATGATGGTTCTTTAGGCTTTGATGAATTAATGGCTGCAAGTGGCGAGGATAGAGCCTCTGCTATTGATGATCCATACGGTGATCCTTTTGGTGGAGCCTATGCAAACAGCGGAGAAGATGTCACATCCGAGCCTGCTGAAACATACGATCCTTTTGCTGGGATGTATGAAGACAGTGAAGAAAGCACTGATCAAGATCCTATTGAAGCATACGATCCTTTTGCTGGGATGTATGAGCAGGATGAAGAATCTACAGGAGAAACTGATAGCTTTGCTGATGATGACATTATTGGTGTAACTCAAGTGGCTGTTGTTGAGGATAGCTACTGGCTGACCAGCGCCGGTATAGAAGATATTCGTAAGGTGCACCTTTATCTAGAATCCTTGCCAGAAATTGGCAAAGTTAGCTCCCTAGTGACACTTACAGATGTTGCCTCTGATTTATCTGGTCATAAGCTCAATGATCTTGAGCTTGCCTTCATGTCTCTGATGCTTTCAAAAGAAAATGCGGAGCTTCTTCTGAATCCTTATATAGACGAAAAAAATAACGAAGCTAGAATCACCATGCGAGTTAACGAAACACGAGGAAACCTCGACCGACAAGAGCTACTAGACAAAATTCGATTATTTACAATCTCTGAGGCTGGATTTAAAGATGAACAGGTAAATTTCACTGGCATACTAATACTCTACAACAACATGCTACAAAGCCTATTTCACTCTCAAATTATGACAATGGGAACTGTTTTCCTTGGGATAATGACCATGTTCATGATTTTATTTCGCTCTGTCTCAATATCCCTTATTGCTATTCTCCCGAATTTTTTAGCTGCAGGCGTGGTTCTTGGTGGAATGGGGATTGCTGGTATTCCTCTTGATATGATGACAATTACAATAGCTGCGATAACAGTAGGTATTGGAGTTGACCATGCAATACATTATATAACTCGTTTCAAACGTGAGTTTGCAGTTGATGGTGACTACGTAGCATCTATGCACAGGGCTCACGCAAGTATTGGTCGGGCATTATTCTATACGGCCATCACTATTATTATGGGTTTCTCCATTTTAGCTCTGTCCAACTTTATTCCATCCGTCTATTTTGGGCTACTTACAGCTCTAGCAATGTTAGCAGCACTACTAGGGTCAATGACATTACTTCCAAAGTTAATTTTGACATTTAAGCCATTAGGTAAGTAACTGTCTGCGGCAATATCCGAGGAGTCTAGAACTTAGGCTCTAGGAAAACCGCAGCGTGTTTACTGAAATGTCTAAATGCAGAGTAGGTAAATGCTTAAAATACTATGGATTCTAAAGACAATTTTTATCCTTACTTTAGCTGTCATGACTATTGGGGCTGCTGACTTACAGATCTGGGAGCGACTTAACTTTGTACTCATCGAGTGGTGTTGTGTATCCAACTGAAACGATACTTAATTTATTTGAAAAGTGGTTGCTTTCAGCCTATTACGACGGCATCTTTCTGATGTAGTATTGCACTTTACCCCAAACCTTTTTCCATTTCTTACGCCAGCTAAAAGCCCTACTGTAGCTTTTGCAAGCTTTTAATGGGGGCTCATGTTCTAGCATAAACAGAAATAGTGTTTTAATTTATTAACCCCGCCTCTCTTTCGAAATATTAAGTTTAAGGCCTTTCTCTTCTAAGAAAATTTTTAGTCCCGATAAGGCTTGGCCTACTTTAGCTGAGTTAGCCTTCAATAAATTCATGCTTTATGGACAAGATAGTAATTTTAGACATAATTGAACAGCTGGGGACTTATTGAGCAGGCGGCGTTATAATAAAGACAATCTAAAATATCAGCATTAAGGGCTTCATGGAAATTAAATCTTACGTAAAGAAAATAGGCAAGCAGGCAGATGAAGCTTCAAAAGCAATTGCTTCAGCAAGCGCCGACAAAAAAAAATTAGCACTATTATCGATTACACATGCACTAAATAAAAACCGAAAAGATATATTAACTGCAAATATTATCGACTTAGACAACGGAAAAGCTAATGGTTTAGATTCAGCATTAATGGACCGATTACAGCTCAACGACGCAAGAATAGACGCCATGATTGAAGGTGTTCAACAAGTATCTGAGTTGCCAGATCTAATTGGAGAAATTACAGATTTAACAACCAGACCTAGCGGCATTAAGCTGGGGAAAATGCGAGTTCCTCTTGGCGTGATTGGAATTATTTATGAATCACGCCCTAATGTAACTATTGATGCTGCAAGCCTATGTTTGAAGTCGGGCAATGCTACTATTTTGCGTGGTGGTAGCGAAGCTATCAAATCGAATCAAGTGCTTGCAACCTCCATCAAGCAAGGCTTATCTGCGGCAGGTTTACCCGAAACTGTCGTTCAGCTGATCGAAACAACTAATAGAGAGGCAGTGGGTGAGCTTATTACTATGCCGGAGTATGTTGATGTAATTATTCCACGCGGAGGAAAAGGGCTAATTCGGCGCATAAGCCAGGAAGCGCGCATTCCAATAATTAAACACTTAGACGGAGTTTGTCATGTATATATTGACGATAAAGCCAGCCTAGACATGGCTTTTGATATTGCATTAAATTCTAAGACCCATCGTTATGGTGTATGCAATGCTATGGAAACTCTGCTTGTTGCAGAAGGTATTGCTTCAAACGTTCTCCCTCGGCTGGCGGAAGCCTTCAAAGAAAAAAGTGTTGAGTTAAGAGGGTGCGCCATTACCCAGCAATTAATTAAATGTAATGCCGCGAGCGAAGATGACTGGAGCACAGAATTTTTAGCGCCTATACTCTCAATTAAAGTAGTTAAAAATATAGATGCAGCCATAGCTCATATTGCCTGTTATGGCTCTCAACATACTGATGTCATTGTCACAGAAGATCAATCGAAGGCGCTTCAATTTATCAAAGAAGTAGACTCAAGCTCCGTAATGCATAATGCTTCAACTCGATTTGCCGATGGCTTTGAATACGGGCTGGGTGCAGAAATTGGTATTTCTACTGACAAAATACATGTCCGCGGCCCGGTGGGATTAGAGGGGTTGACGTCTCAAAAATGGATTGTATTTGGTAATGGGGAAATTCGTCAATAAACTCGCTAGTTAGAGCAAATTAATATGCCTTTAAAGTCCGGTCATCCAGTCGGCGTAGGTCTGTTTGGTGGAACCTTTGACCCAATTCATACAGGTCACTTGAGAATTGCCTTGGAAATTAAACAGAGACTTCACCTCAGGGAAATGAGAATGATACCCTGTGCTCGTCCTCCCCATAGGTCACTGCCCTTTGCAAGCCCTGGTGACAGACTGGCAATGCTTGATCTTGCTTTAAGCGAACAATCAGGTGAAGGATTGATTGCTGATAACTCGGAGTATCGGCGGGCGGGGCCTTCTTATACTTTAGATACTGTCTCAGAAATACGCACACAGCTCGGAGCATCAATACCTATCTGTCTTTGCCTGGGAGTAGACTCTTTCGCGAGTATAAATACTTGGACCAATTGGAGAGATCTTATCGATATAGCCCATATTGTGGTAGCCAAGCGTCCTGGCTGGGGTCAAATAAAAAACAAAGAGATAGTTGGATTCATTCAGGAGCACAAAGCTGCTAGCTCAAAAGAATTCCACGAAACTCCGGCAGGAAAAATTTTTGTTATGGAGGTGACTCCTCTATCGATTTCGTCGACGGCTATTCGGAAAGCAATTCTTCACAACGAATCTGTCTCCTATCTAGTACCAGAAACAGTAGCAGGCTACATTAAAAAAAATAAACTTTATCAAACTATGCAGGATGCTTTATGAAAAAGAAATTAATTAACATCGTATTGGATGCTCTTGAGGAAGTTAAAGGCAAAGATATTGTTACGTTAAATGTTACCAATCTTACAGATGTAATGGACACTATGATTGTTGCCAGCGGGAACACTAGTCGCCAGGTAAAAGCCCTCGCAAACTCTGTGATAGAGGATGCTAAAAAATCTGGATTTCAACCAATAGGAGTAGAAGGGATCGATAGTGGAGAATGGGTTTTAGTAGATCTCGGAGACATAGTGATACATGTCATGCAGCCAACCATCAGAGAGTTTTATGAACTAGAAAAGTTATGGTCTATGCGCCCCAACGATTCAATCTCTGAAAGTCAGCAAGACTGAAAAAAAGAGACTGTATGCGCATAAAGATCATAGCAGTAGGAACTAAAATGCCTAATTGGGTTCAAGCCGGCTGTAATGAATATTTAAAGCGCATACCCCCCGAGCTCAATCTTAATTTTGTTGAATTGCCAATGGGGAAAAGAGGAAAAAGTGCCGATATTAAACGCGTCATTGCGCGAGAAGGCGAGGCTATGCTCAAATCAATAGGAGAAAATGACCAAGTGGTTGCCCTCGATGTAAATGGACAGCCCTGGGAAACTCCGCAACTTGCAGAGAATTTAGAACAATGGCAACATTCGGGTGACAACTTCAGTATATTGATAGGCGGCCCAGATGGAATATCCCAAGACTGCATGAAGCGTGCAAACGTCCGATGGTCACTTTCGCCGCTCACACTTCCTCATCCCTTAGTGCGAATTATATTAGTTGAGCAAATTTATCGCGCAGTAACTATAAGCGCTGGACACCCATATCATCGGTGAAACAAAGCCTAGCATTAGGTCTCGGTTCTTTGTTGTTTGAGTTTTCGGTCAAGCTCCAGCTTTTCTTTTTCTACTTGCTGGCGATCCTGGTATGCCCGGGTCAGTTTTGCTAAAGCAGTTGCAACTGCTTGATCAACAATCATCCCGTCGTACTCACCAGAAAAAATATTACGTTTTCCAGGCTTTTCTCCATCAGAGGTAACCAATGCCTCCGCATAGTTTCCGCATGGAGATTTAAGAATCAATTCTACATGGGCATATTTTTCATGTTCTTTTTCTGACATAACCTTGCATTCAGAATATTTGAACTCTATGTCACCTATTACAAGAACGAGCTCATCGAAAGAATTACATTTGAATTTTGTCATTTAATTAACTACCTTTCTATTCTCTTTATGTT
>OJDL01000362.1_pt1 | contig 17469 bp, 15 predicted proteins | sample 1592681 | NCBI WGS metagenome assembly OJDL01 (sample SAMN05416885, study PRJEB24817) | seawater metagenome | isolation source: Sea water | place: Canada:Atlantic | collected 2013-11 | reverse complement strand
CAGCGTCAGATGTGTATAAGAGACAGGCTTAGTAATGTAGATTATTCAGCAGCTTCTGTGATGGTTGATATGGCTGGAAATCGAGAGATTCTTGGAACCCTTCATAGGGGGCTAGGAGATAATATGCTTAAGTGCCTCACTGTCGGTATGACACACTGGGATAATGAGACTACTGCAGAGGATGCTTTAGGTCAGGCAATGCTAAGAGATAGAACCGAATTCTTTTTTGCTCCAGCCCACATTCAAAAGCGAATTGGAGACTGGGGGCATGATGGTTATGCTGAAAAAACAAATTCCTTTATGACTGCCAGAGCACTACAAAGCAGAGATTGGATGCAGGTCAAAGAGATACATGGATTAGAAAATTTTATTAGCACTTATGAAGAAGTGGTTGCAGGAAAGATCAATCCAAATGAAGGAATTATAGTTAATCTAAAAGATGCTTAAAAATTTATTTTATTTCTTAACAGTATTTTTAATTTCTGGATTTTTAATCTGGGAATACAAAGTAAATATTCTTATCTGGTCCATACCAAAGATAGCAAGCATCACCATGCCTGTTCAAGAAAACATTCCTACCTCATGGTCTAAAGGTCCAAAAGTTGCTAGCGAAGATGATAGACCAAACATAATTCTAATTCTTGCTGATGATATGGGTTATAACGATATATCTATGCATAACGGTGGAGCGGCTGATGGAACTCTTCAAACCCAAAACATTGACGCCTTAGCAAAAAACGGAATGTTGTTTTCAAGGGGTTATGCCGCTAATGCAACTTGTGCTCCCTCTAGAGCTTCAATAATGACTGGAAAATATCCAACTAGATTTGGATATGAATTTACTCCTGTTCCTGCTGCGGGGAGATTGATCATGAATTGGCTTGCCGAAGAAAGTGATACAGGGCTCAGAGCAAGAATTGATCAAGAAGTAGCTTCAAAAATCCCCCCATTTATGCAGCAAGGGATGCCTACCGAAGAAATAACTATTGCAGAGGTTTTGCGTGATTCAGGATATTACACAGCCCACATAGGAAAGTGGCATCTTGGTCATGCATATGGCATGGATCCCCTCAGTCAAGGCTTCCAGGATTCTTTGTCTATGGTTGGACCGCTATATTTACCTGAAGACCATCCAGATGTCGTAAATGCTAAGTTTGATACAAGAATCGATAAGATGATTTGGGGCATTGGTCAATATTCAGCGACGTTTAATAAAGGGGATTTATTTGCACCCGATAAGTACCTTACAGACTACTACACAGATGAAGCATTAAAGGTAATTGAAAATAATAAAAATAGACCTTTCTTTTTATATTTAAGTCATTGGGCAATTCATAACCCACTCCAAGCCCTAAGAAGTGATGTTGAGCAAATGAGCCATATGGAAGGTCATAATCTTCAGGTATATTCAGGAATGATAGCTGCGCTTGATAGGAGTGTTGGAAAAGTTGTCCAGAAATTAAAAGACCTAGATATACATGGTAAGACGCTAATTATATTTACCAGTGATAACGGTGGAGCAAACTACATTGAGCTAGATGATATTAATAAACCCTATAGAGGCTGGAAAATAAGTTTTTTTGAGGGTGGAATCAGAGTTCCATACATAGTTAGTTGGCCTGATGAAATCAATCCAGGACAAAATTCTAATGATGCTGTCCATCATTTTGATATTTTCTCTACAATCACTGCAGCGGCGAGAATTAAATCTTCAAATGAAAATGAATTAGACGGAGTTAATTTAATACCCTATTTAAAAAATGAAAAAACTACCCAACCTCATCAAACTCTTTTTTGGCGATCCGGCAATCATCAATCCGTTCTACATGGAAAATGGAAATACATTATTAGCATAAAAGAAAATTTGCGCTGGTTATTTGATACTTCAGTAGATCCAGTAGAACAAAATAACATTATCAAAAATCATCCTGAAGAAGTTAGGTTGATTGAGGAGCTCTTAGTTCAATTTAACTCTGAACAAAAAGATCCCTTATTCCCAGCATCATATGAAGTCCCCGTCATGATTGATAAATATGATGGGCAGCAGTATGAAGAGGGAGATGAATACATTTATTGGTCAAATTAAAAGGAGAAAAAAATGAATAATGTCTTAAGAATAGTCGCAGGCCTTTTTGGGGTCTTATTTTTAATAAACGGACTGCAGTGGATTATTGCTCCTGCAAGTATTGCAGCGCAATTAGGTATGCCCTTATTAGAAGGAGTTGGGCTGAGTACCCAAATTGGTGATATGGGAAGTTTCTTTATAACTGTAGGTGCTATGACACTAATTGGAGCCCTCACGCAAACTCGTCATTGGTTTTACGCGCCTTCAATGTTGTTGCTGGTAGCAGCTTTATATAGAACTCTTTCAGTTGCCTTGTACGGAGCACCATTTGTAATGTCAGCAATTGTTGTTGAGGTAGTTGTAGGTTTATTTTTAATTTTTGCTAGCTCAAGAATTGCAACCAAGGATTAATATTATGAAACTTCTTAAATATATATCAATTGCTGCTGCCATAGGCTTTATTTTGGTCTCTATTTTAACAAGAGTTCCCACTGTTCAAGATCGCATGATGTTTGGCTTTATTCAAAGCTTAGGAAGCTCAACTGCTGATTTAAATGATGATTCATTATCTGCTGTTGTGTGTGGTTCCCGATCTCCAATCCCGTCACCAGGAAGAGCGCAAACATGCATCTTAGTCAATGCAGGTGGGAATTATTATGTTGTTGATATTGGAGACGGCAGCGCAGCAAATCTCAATAATTGGAGGATAGATGCTAATAAGATTCGCGCTACGTTATTAACTCACCTTCACTCAGACCACATCTCAGATCTTGCAGATCTGCATCTAATGACATGGATTAATTCAGCACATACAAAACCTATGGATGTTTATGGCCCTGAAGGTGTTCAATTAGTTACTCAAGGTTTTGAGGATGCTTATCAGCTAGATTACCAGTATAGGTATGAGCATCATGGTGATGAGGTTGCTCCTATAGATATCGCTGGCTTTAACCCTCACCCAATTGATTTATCTAATCCTGTGATCATTAATGAGAATGGTTTGACGGTTACAGCTTTTAAGGTTCCTCATGATCCAGTTGAGCCAGCTTTAGGTTATAGATTCGATTATAAGGGACGTTCAATGGTTATAAGCGGAGATACAAGATATAGCAAGAATTTAATAACATTTTCTAAAGATGCAGATGTGCTGTTTCATGAGGCTCAAGCAAATCATCAATTAGATATTATGAAAGAGGCTTTAGCAGGCAATAAAGGGCTGGTGAAAGTGTTAGATGATATCGTGACTTACCATACAACTCCAATTGAAGCAGCTCAAGCAGCTAATTTGGCCAATGTTGATCACTTAATTTTTTATCATTTAACTCCAGCGCCTAGAAATAATTTAATGGAGAGAATGTTTTTTCGAGGAGTAAATGACATCAGGAAAGATTGGAGTGCAGCCAAAGATGGCACTATGGTTATTTTGCCATTAGACTCTGATGACATAATAATTACCGAGATAGATTAATGGATGTCAAAAACAAACGAGTTGTTGTCACTGGTGCAGCTAGCGGTATTGGTAAAGCTTTGAGTGAAGCTTTCTATCAAGCTGGGGCTCAATCTATTGTTGCTGTTGACATGAACATAGAGGGCGCTCAAGAAACTGCCGATTCAGTTAATGGTATGGCTATTCAAGCTAATGTGGGGAAAGAAGAAGATATTATTAATGTCATTAAGAAAGCTAATGAGCACGCTGGTGGGATAGATATATTCTGTTCTAATGCAGGCATTGGTGGTGTACCAGGATTTTTTGAGGTAACCGCAGCTGATTGGCAAAATATCTGGGACGTGAATGTTCAAGGTCATATTTTTGCTGCTAAGCACGTCTTACCTCAAATGATTGAGCGAGGGGAAGGCTATTTGGTGAACACATCTTCCGCCGCAGGTTTACTCACACAGCTTGGAGCTGCAGGTTACTCAGTGACCAAGGCAGCAGCAGTCAGCTTTGCTGAATGGATCAAGATTACCTATGGAGAAAAAGGAATCGGTGTTTCATGTTTATGTCCTCAGGCTGTAAGAACCGCCATGACAGCTCAGGGCCCAGGCGTAGCTGGTGTCGATGGGATGATGGAGCCAGATGTAGTTGCGCAAGAGGTTCTAAAATGCATTGCGGAAGAGACATTCTTAATTCTTCCTCACACTGAAGTTGCTGAATATGTTTCGAGAAAAGGCAATGACAGAGATAGATGGATTTCAGGCATGCAAAGACTTCAGAAACAATACGAAGATTTTTTAACCCCAGTGGACATGAAATAAGTAGGAGAGAACATGAAAACAAAAATTACAGAATTATTTGGCATAGAGCATCCAATCATACAAGGTGGAATGCACCACGTTGGCTTCGCAGAATTAGCTGCAGCAGTATCTAATGCAGGTGGGCTTGGAACTATTACGGGTTTAACTCAGGGTACCCCAGAAAAATTAGCTAACGAGATTGCACGCTGCCAAGAGATGACAGACAAGCCTTTTGCTGTGAACCTAACCTTCTTGCCTTCACTAACTCCTCCTGATTATCCTGGCTTAGTTCAAGTCATTATTGATGCAGGAGTTCCAATTGTTGAAACAGCCGGCAGAAACCCAGCCGAGTATTTACCAGCTCTCAAAGAGGCTGGAATTAAAGTTATCCATAAATGCACCTCAGTTAGACACTCTCTTAAAGCTCAATCTATTGGATGTGATGCGGTATCTGTCGATGGTTTTGAATGTGGAGGGCATCCAGGTGAGGATGATATCCCTAATTTTATTCTTTTGCCTCGTGCTGCAGATGAGCTTGAAATTCCTTTTGTTGCCTCTGGTGGCATGGCAGATGCAAGAAGTTTAGTTGCAGCTATGGCCCTTGGAGCGGAAGGTATAAACATGGGCACTAGATTTATTGCGACGCAAGATGCCCCAGTACATCAGAATGTAAAAGATGCAATTGTGAATGCTAGCGAATTAGATACTCGCCTAATTATGCGTTCTTTAACTAACACAGAGAGAGTATTAAACAATGATGCTGTTGAACGTCTCATGGAAAAAGAAAAAGCTCTTGGCGACAAGTTAAGATTTGAAGATATTGTTGATGAAGTGGCTGGGGTTTACCCAAAAATTATGCATGAAGGCACGATGGAAGTAGGGGCTTGGTCATGCGGCATGGTTGCAGGATTAGTTAGCGATATACCTACTGTTAAAGACTTAATTGACTCCATTATGACTGAGGCTGACAGCATTATTAATCAAAGGCTAAGTAACTTTTGATTCTCTTATCTCAGCAACCTAAGGATCTATACCATCAAGCTGGATTAGCCAAAGATAGATAAATATGTTGAAAGCTTTTAGAAATTTTATGAGTAGGCGAACGATGAGCGCCAAAATTAGAAATCAAATTATGAATACTTTTTCTAATTATAAAATTTTAAAAGATGTCCGTAAAAAAGCTGAAGCTGCAAGACAAGATGAGAATAGACCTCATGAGATATTATATTTTCACAAGGTTGATGATCCATACTCTCATCTCACAATACACTCTATTGAAAAATTAAAATCTTCCTTTGATATTATTTTTAAACCAATTTTGGTTGGAGAAGAAAATCTTGAAGCTGTCCATGAACCTAGCTTATACAATACTTATTGTTTGCAAGATGTGAAACGAATAGCGCCTTTTTACAACATTGATTTTACGGCTGATAAATCTCCTGCAAAAGATATGATAGAAATAGCTAACTCAATTTTAACTTCAGTAAATGCTGAAGATTTTGGTGAGATAGCTGTCCAAGTAAGTTGTGCTTTATGGAGTGGAGATGCTGCTGCGCTCGATGAATTATCCTCTACTTATTATGCAACTAAGGCTGAGGTAAAAGAGAATTTAAAGCAGGGCAATAAAACTAGAAATGCTAAAGGCTATTATTTTGGATCTGCATTTTATTACGAGAAAGAATTGTATTGGGGCGTGGATCGCTTACCTTATTTAGAGAAAAGACTGGTTGAGTTAGGAGTAAAACGTCCTCAAGCCAGTAATTATGTATGCGCGCCAGAATTGAAAGCTCCAAGACAACTAAAGTTAGATAGAAAAGTAAATTTGTATTACTACCCATCTTTAAATAGCCCATATACTTTTGTTAGTACTAAGAGAGTTCGACAAATCAGAGAAGATTATCCTGTACATCTAATTACCAAGCCTGTTTTGCCAATGCTGATGCGTATGATGACTATCCCAAACTATAAAGCTAAATATATTATCTCTGATGCTGCTAGAGAGGGACGTAAGCATGGTCATGAAATGAAATCTGTCTATTCCCCCATTGGAAAACCGGCTCGGAAGTCTTACTCACTCTTTCCAGTCATTAATGATGCGGGTAAGGGATTTGAGTTTATTGAAGGCTTGTTAAAAGCATCTTTTCAAGATGGAATAAACATAGGTGATGAAAAATTTTTAGAAAACTTGGTTACTGAGCTTGAACTAGATTGGTCAATCATCAAAAAAGATTTAAATACCAAACATTGGAAAACAGTTTTAAATGATAATGTAGAGGATATGTATAGTGGAAATTGTTGGGGAGTTCCTAGTTTTAAAATTACTGATGAAGATGGAGGCAATCCTTTTTACGTTTGGGGACAGGATAGAATGTGGCTTTTGAAAGAAGAGATATTTAAACGTTTAGAGAGTTAATTATGAAAACTAAAAATAATTTATTAGCAGTGTTTGCGTTACTTATTGCATCATGCTCAGATGCAAATAACTCAAAAAATTTTAAAGTATCTTTGCATGATAAGCCATTATTGGAAGTCCAAACTCAACCTAGACCATTGCCTAACCCAGATAAAAACGCATATTTTGGTGATTTGCATGTGCACACTGAAAATTCATTTGATGCTTATACTTTTGGCACAATCAGCACACCTGTTGATGCATACAAGTATGCGCGAGGGCATGCAATACAACATCCAAGTGGGTACTTAATTCAACTAAGCAGACCTTTAGATTTCTATGCAGTAACTGATCATGGCGTGTTTATGGGATTGATGAAGGAGGCTGCAGATACAACTTCTGAGTTTTCAAAGTATGAATTTACCAAGCCTTTGCACAATCTAAACGAATCAGGAGGCACAGGATTTCTTGATCTCATAAAAAGAGGCGGTCTTTTTAGACCTTTTGGTGAAAAAGTTAGAGAAGGAGTTGCGGATGGAACTATTGATGAATCTTTAATATTGGAGGTTGGTAGAACGGTCTGGCAGAAAACTATAAAGGCAGCAGATGACGCATACGTCCCCGGCACTTTTACTACTTTTGCTGCGTATGAATACACCTCTAGCTTTGACCTTTACGACAAATATTTACATCGAAATGTCATATTCAAGAGTACTAAAAACCTTCCTACTAGACTGTTCACAAGATCTGATAACCAAAACCCTGAAGCATTATGGGATTGGATGAATGGCTTGAGATCGAATGGAGTTGAGAGTCTGGCCATTCCTCACAATTCTAATATTTCTGGCGGGGCTTCATTTTCTTTGAATGACTATAATGGAGGGCCAATTGATGAAGAGTATGCTAAAAATCGCTCTCTTAATGAACCACTAGTTGAGATTACTCAGGTAAAAGGAACATCAGAAACCCATCCATTGCTTTCTAAAAATGATGAATGGGCAGCTTTTGAGGTAAAAACTGGAGTGGAGGCAGAAAAACTTCTTAGCAATTTAAAGGGAAGCTATGTCAGAGATGCATATTTAAGAGGTTTGACCCTTTCGGAGAAAGGTTTAACCAATCCATATAAATTTGGCTTAATAGGATCAAGCGATGCTCACGTTGGTGGACCTTCAGATACTGAAGAAGTCTTTCACTCAAAAGTAGGTCTTTTAGATGGTACAGCTGAGTTAAGAGGCTCTATTCCATTTAATAGATTTTATGGAACTTTTTTAAAAGTTCTGAGACCAAATATTCTCAAGGAAGTAGATGGAAAAAATTATTTTTCTGCTAGCGACCGACTCGTTCAATTTGCTGCATCTGGTCTTGCAGGAGTTTGGGCAGAAGAGAATACACGTGAAGCTCTTTATGATGCTTTTCGACGCAAGGAAACATTTGGAACTAGTGGCCCTAGAATGAAAGTGCGATTTTTTGCTGGTTATGATTTGGAGAATTCAAAATTAGACGATCTATCTCTTATTCAAGATGCCTATGCTAGAAGCATCCCGATGGGAGGGACACTCAATATTGAAGCAAACAGAAATCCAACTTTTTTAGTATGGGCAATAGCTGATCCTGCTGGAGCACCACTGCAAAGAACTCAAATTATCAAAGGATGGTTAGAAGACGGAGAGCACAAAGAAAAAGTCTTTGATGTTGCATGCTCTGATGGGCTGAGTGTTGATCCAGAAACTTATCGCTGCCCTGATAATCAAGCTTGGGTAGATTTAAATGACTGCTCGATTAGCGCAGATTCAGGGGCGAGAGAAATGAAAGTTTTATGGCAAGATCCTAATTTTAAAACTAACCAGGACGCATTTTATTATTCCAGAGTGCTTGAGAATCCAGTTTGCAGATGGTCTACCTGGGATGCAGTTAGGGTTGGTAAGAAACCTAGATCAGATATACCAACTACAATTCAAGAAAGGGCCTGGTCTTCACCAATTTGGTTAAATAAATTTTAGTAGATACATAAGGAATACATACTATGCCCAATAAAACCGCATTAGTTACTGGCGCCTCTGATGGAATAGGCGCTGAATTTATCCAGATTCTTGCAAGTCGTGGGTACGATCTTATTCTTGTTGCCCGGAGTGAGGACAAACTAAATCAATTAGCAGTCAAGGTGGGTGGCCAATTTGGAGTTAATTGCACTGTTATTGTGGCTGACCTATCAGAGCCAAATGCAGCTCAGAACCTATTTCAAAGCATCGAAGAAAAGGGCTTAGATGTAGACTTTTTAATTAATAACGCCGGTCTTTTGCATAACGGATTCTTTACTGAGCTCAATCTTGCAGAGCAGGAGAGAATGATTGTAGTTAATGTCCTTGCTCTCACTTCATTGACACACTTGTATGCCAATAATATGGCATCTAAAGGTGGCGGGCATATACTTAACGTGGCCTCACTAGCTGGGTGGATGGCTATCCCAAATCAGAATGTATATGCGGCCACAAAGGCCTATGTATTGGCCTTCACTCAGGCGCTATCTAATGAAATGGTCGCAGCAGATAGTGGTGTTAAGGTTACGGCCCTATGTCCTGGTTATACCGCTACAAAAATGATGGACAATCCAGATCAAGGAGCCACTCTTCGCATTCCATCAAGCATGATGATGTCGGCTAGAGATGTCGCTGAAATTGGTATAAAAGCCTGTTTTGCAGGTAAGGACATTGTAGTTCCCGGTGTTGCTAATAAACTTACAGCAATAATTACTCACTTCTTTTCAAAGACATTGGTAACAAAGGTTTTTGGTTCTTTCTATCGAAAAAATATGGACTAAAGGTTATAAATTATTATATTAAGGTTTTCTTATGAGTGAACAAATGATTAAAAAGGTACTGATTACTGGCGCCAATGGATTTATTGGCGGCTCATTGATGCGTTACTACCAAAACCAGGGTCAAGATGTTGTGGGTGTTGATCTTGTCGGCAACGGCAATGATATTATCGAGGGCGACATAGCTCAACCTGATTCGATCAGTCATGTCTTGCAGGAATGTGATGTAATCATCCACACGGCTGCACTGGTATCTAATGCAATGCAAGATAGCGATATGTGGAGGGTCAATGTTTTGGCTACTCGAAACTTAATTGAAGCAGCTAAAGAGCATAAAGTAAGACGCTTTGTTCAAATTTCTTCAGTCGTTGCATATGGGAATTCAGCAGAAGGTGAGTTAGATGAAAGTCAGCCCGTTCATGCAGATGGAGGTAGCTATGTTCTTACAAAACTTGCTTCAGAACATGTTGTATTGGGCGCCCAGGCAAATGATGATATAGAGGTAGTGATTCTTCGACCTGGTGATGCTTATGGTCCAGGCAGTCGCCCTTGGATTATTGCCCCACTAGAGGCAATTGCTAAAAATCAGTTTATGCTTCCAGCAAAAGGGGAAGGCTTTTTTAGACCCATTTACATAGATGACTTAGTGCGCGGCATTGTCATGGCAGCAAGTCACCCAGATGCTGCAGGTGAGATATTTAATATATCTTGCGAAGGTTATATGGCTACCAAGGAATACTTTGCACCTCATTACCAATGGCTAGGAAAAAAAGGTCCCATGCTGGTATCTACGAAATTTGCACTTAGGGTATCTGGGATAGCATCAAAAGTGGCCGATCTTATGGGTAACCTAAATGAAGCCTCGCCATCCACTATTATGCAGCTTTCAACCAAGAGTTGGTTTTCTATCAAAAAAGCTGAACGTATTCTTGGATGGAAGCCCGAAATTTCATTTGAAGAGGGTATGAAATCAACGCATGAATGGGCAAAGGAGCAGGGATTGCTCCGCAAATAATTCGGGCTATTTTCTACATAAATCCTGATCTAACTTTAAATGTTCATCATGAAAAAGGCTATACTTGTATCGAAAAGTGCAGCAGTGTCACGCTTATTGTACAAAATCATAATTAGGTGAAATTAATGCGTTTATGGAATGGTTGGGGGAATGAAGATAGCGACCTAACAATGGAACTTAGCTCTGGTCTGAGTATGTTGTTGGAGGCTCTTGTTGGAACAGGGACCGCGCTTCCTCAGGCAACCCTAAATGATGTTATCTCTAAAGTGCCAAACACTCGTCTTGAAAATCATCCATTGATAATTAGTGATCCTGAGACACGAGTTCGTCATTCTCGTGGCCAGAGTTTGCCTGATTGGTTAGAAATGCATAGTGGCAATGTTGATACATTTCCAGATGGCGTTGCATTTCCAGAATCATCAGAGCAGGTGAGAGAACTTTTAGCTCATGCTAAAGAAAATAATTTGGTAGTAATTCCTTATGGTGGCGGAACATCAGTGGTGGGTCATATCAATCCTGAGAACAGCGATAAGCCAGTATTAACAATAGATATGGGAAAAATGAATTCCATGATGAGTATTGATACTGAAAGTCAATTAGCTACCTTCGGCGCTGGTGCCCCAGGGCCTATTGTTGAAGAAGAGCTTAAAAAACATGGCTACACATTAGGGCACTTCCCGCAATCTTGGGAGCTTTCTACGCTTGGTGGCTGGGTGGCAAGTCGATCAAGTGGCCAGCAATCCCTTCACTATGGGCGAATTGAGAATATGTTTGCTGGGGGTAGGATTGAAACTCTTAATGGCACCATGATAATTCCAACTATTCCTGCATCCTCTGCAGGTCCTGATGTTCGAGAGATGATTCTTGGCTCTGAAGGTCGTTTGGGCATCATCACTGAAGTAACTATACGAATAACTCCTCTGCCTGAAAAAGAAAAATTCCAAGTGGTTTTTTTCCCTTCTTGGGAAATTGGCATGAGTGCAGCAAGGGAACTTATTCAGCAGCGAGTTGCTCTGTCTATGGTGCGTTTAAGTAACCCGCTTGAGACAACGAGTCTTTTATACATGGGCGCGGGCAGCGATAGCAGTGGAGTTGTTGCGCTAGAGGAATCATTATCTGAAAAAGGTGTTGGCGAAGGCAAAGTCATGATGACATTTGGAGTCACTGGCTCAGCTCGTCATTGCGATGCTGCCTATCAATTAGCACTCGATCATTGTTCTGGTCTTGGCGGTGTTGCAGATGAGTCTGACCTCGGAGAGAACTGGGCTCATGGTCGATTCCGTGCCCCATATCTTCGCGACCCTTTAGGCGCGGAGGGTTATGTTGTTGACACCATGGAGACAGCAGTTGATTGGTCAAAAGTTTCTCAAGCAGCAGAAAATATAGAACAAGCGATTCGCACAGCTTTGGATGATGAGGGTGAGCAAGTTCATGCTTACACGCATCTATCTCATGTCTATGGCCAGGGATCGAGCATTTACACTACCTATTTGTTTCGCATAGGTGAAAGCTATGAGCAGGGTATGAATCGATGGCTTAAGCTAAAAAAAGCTGGTGCCGAGCAGATTGTTGCTCATGGGGGCACCATCAGCCATCAGCATGGTGTTGGAAGCGATCATAAGAACTATTTAACCGCAGAAAAAGGGGAGCTTGGTATTGCTGCAATAAAAAGCTTATGTGAGCAATTTGATCCTAATGGCCAAATGAATCCAGGAAAATTACTCCCTGATAATTAGCACTAATTTACTATGAAAGGATTTACTAATCGCGATCAACTTCTATCTGAAATGCGCAATGGGCAGAATCTAGATTGGGATATTATTATCATTGGTGGCGGCATTACCGGGGCTGGTGTACTTCGTGAAGCTCGGCGACGCGGTTATCGAGCGCTGCTACTTGAGCAACAAGATTTCTCATGGGGCACCTCAAGTCGATCATCTAAGATGGTGCATGGAGGCCTTCGCTATCTTGCTGCGGGTGATCTTAAGCTCACCAAGGAATCAGTTCAGGAGAGACAGCGTCTATTAAATGAGGCTCCAGGATTAGTGGACCCTATATCTTTTTACTTCACCTTTAGAAAGGGCAAATTTCCTGGCCGAATAGCCATGAAGGTCATACTAACTATTTATGATTTTTTTGCTGGCGCTCAAGATAACAGATACTGTAATAACAAGGAATTATTACAGCGTTTCAAGGGTCTGGATGAGCATAAACTTCAAGGTGCTAGTTGCTATACCGATGCTATGGTGGATGACTCCCGATTAGTCCTTCGTGTATTACAAGACAGTATTGATGATGGTGGATACGCACTCAATTACACAAAAGTGGAAGATCTCTTGCTCACTGATGGGAAAGTTTCTGGCGTGACTATTGAGGACAGCGTTAATTCTTCCTCTATTAACTTAACTGCCCCGGTTGTTATCAATGCTACTGGCGCATGGGCAGATCGACTTAGAAACGTTGTAAATAGTGAGAAGCGAATCAGACCCTTGCGCGGTAGTCATGTTGTTATTTCTAAATCTTTATATCCTGTAACTGACGTAATGACTTTTTTACATGTCGATGATAGACGTGGTGTATTCGTTTATCCTTGGGAGGGAACAACTGTTATTGGCACCACAGATTTGGATCATGATGACGATTTAGATTTAGAGGCTAGCATTTCCGAGCAAGAGGTAGACTACCTTTTAAAAGCTTTTAACAGCCAATTTCCTGATAACGAACTCAAGCACAGCGATGTTTTATCGACCTGGGCTGGTGTCCGTCCTGTCATTGGCGCAGAAAAGAATAAAGACCCCTCCAAAGAACGTCGTGATCACGCCGTTTGGTCTGATAACGGATTAATTACCGTCAGCGGTGGAAAACTAACCACCTTTAGATTGATTGCATTAGATGCACTGGCTGCAGCCAAAGATAATTTGCCTACAGCCAAAGAATTTGTTGATGATCGAGTGTTCTCAACTCCAAAAATTAGTGCCCAGTCCTTGTCACCAGAAAATCATAGTTGGGGTCAACGTTTATTAGGTCGATATGGAGAGAAAGCGTTTGACCTGGCAAATGACAGCTCACTAGAGGACCAACAGAATCTTGGCGATACTGAATTTTCTCTAGCGGAATGCAGATGGGCAGTTCAGCATGAGGCAGTGGAGCATCTCGATGATCTTTTGCTAAGAAGAACTCGTTTAGGTATGTGTCTGCCTAACGGGGGCATTAATCTCTATCCTGCATTAAAAAATATTTTCTTAAGTAATGGGAGCTGGGATGATGAGCGTTGGCAAAAAGAAGTTAATCGATATGAAAAAATCTGGAAAAACCATTACAGTCTTCCTAGCAACTCTTAAGATGAGGTAGCGATGAAAGAACAGTACTTTTTAAGCATTGATAATGGCACGCAAAGTGTCCGTGCCATTGTTTTTGATGGACAAGGTCAACTCATCGCAAAAAGTAAAATTGATATTGAGCCCTATTTTTCTAATCAGAAAGGATGGGCAGAGCAACACGCCGACTATTTTTGGGATTCACTCTGTCAGGCCTGCCAAGAACTTTGGCCAAAGCTGCCGATACCTAAGGAATCAATTGTTGCAGTTTCAGTAACCACACAAAGGGCTACAGTAGTTCCGATGGGTAAAGATAATCAACCCCTGCGACCCGCAATTAGTTGGCTAGATCAGAGACAAGTAGAAACTAAGCCTAAACTTGGAAAGCTAGAGTCGGCGCTGATGAGTCTGATCAGAGCAAAGCCATTGGTAGATTTGATGCATAGCCAAGCAGAAGCTAATTGGATCGAACAAAATGAGCCTGACATCTGGCAGCAAGTTCATAAATTTTTACTTCTATCTGGCTATCATAATTACAAGCTCACCGGTCAATACAATGATGCTGTTGCCAGTACTGTCGGATTTGTGCCGTTTGAATATAAGACTCAACAATGGGCCGATGAAAAAGACTGGAAGTGGCGAGCTATGCCAATTCGACCTGAAATGTTGCCAAAGGTATCACCAGCGGGGTCAGTGCTAGGAGAAATTTCTGCAGCTGCAGCCGATGCAACAGGCATACCCAAAGGATTGCCATTGATTGCCAGTGGTTCAGATAAAGCTTGTGAGGTCTTGGGAACTGGTTGTATTGATAATAAAACAGGCAGTTTGAGTTATGGTAGTTTAGCCACTCTAAATATCACTTCTGATAAATACCTTGAGGCTATACCTTTTTATCCAGCGTATCCTGGCGTAATACCCAATACATTTAATATTGAGATGATGGTGCAACGGGGATACTGGATGGTGAGTTGGTTTAAAAAGGAGTTTGGGCTTCAAGAAGAGCAATCTGCAGCCAACCAAGACTTATCACCGGAGTCTTTATTTGATGAATTGCTTGCTAAAGTTCCTGCGGGCTGTGAAGGATTAATGCTCCAACCTTATTGGTCGCCTTCCAATGGTGATGGACCAGAAACCCGAGGCGCTGTTATTGGTTTTAATGAAGATCATACAAGAGCACATCTTTATCGCGCAATGATTGAGGGACTGACCTACGCCTTAAGAGAGGGTAAAGAGCTCTTAGAGAAAAAAAGTGGGAAATCTATCTCTCGATTGGTAGTATCTGGCGGTGGATCTCAAAGCGATCAGATAATGCAAATCACTGCTGATATTTTTGGTATGACAGTGTTGCGTCCACATACTTTTGAGACATCTTCTCTTGGTGCTGCCATAGCCAGCGCTGTTGGCATTGGTCTATATCCAGACTTTTCTACTGCGGTTGATAAAATGACTCATAGTGGTGATAGCTTTGAACCTATAGATGCCAATAAAGACATATATAGCGACTTGTATCATAAGGTCTACAAAAAGATGTATGGTCATTTAAAACCTAGTTATGAGGCCATACACTCCATTACAAAAAGATCCATCTGATTTCTTACTAAGCCGTCATTAGTTTAGACCTTGACTTAGAGTTAGCTATAACTGTTAGACTAACTCAGTAATTTATTTTGGGAGAAAAAAATGCCAGAGATGTCACTTTATGGATGGTTTCATACCGTCATGGGAATTATTGCTTTGTTAAGTGGTTTATATTCTTTAATCAGATACAAAGTTATTAGTTCGCAAAATACTTCTGCAAAAATATTTTTAATTTGCACTTTAATTGCAGCATTGACCGCTTTAACTTTATATAAACAAGGTGGTTTTGGTGTGGGACATATATTAGCTGTTTTAACTTTGTTAGCTTTAATAGTTGGCAGGATTAATGAGCAAGGACTCTTGTTTGGGTGGTTAGCACCTTACTTTCAAGCAATCTGCTATACATCTCTTTTCCTTTTTCATTCTATTCCAGCAATCACTGATGGTTTGCGACGTTTGCCAGTAGACGATCCTGTGATTACCACTTTCAACGATCCTCTTTTGATGGGTTTTTATGGCGCCTTTTTCTCAATCTATATTGTTGTATTAGTCTTGCAAATGGTTTGGATCAAGAGGAGCACGTAATATGAGCTTGTATACAATTTCACAAGCTTCTGCGGAAGTACACTTGACCCCATACACACTTCGCTACTATGAAAAAGAGGGTTTACTTCCTGGGGTTAAAAAAGACTCTGCAGGTAGGAGAAACTATCACGAAGACGACATTCAGAGAATTGGATTTATCAAATGTTTAAAAGGCACTGGAATGTCTTTGAAGCAAATTAAAGAATATGGAAGCTTATATGCGCAGGGCAAGAAAAAGTTTGAGGAAAGAAATGCAATGCTTGAGAGCCACAGAGAAAAAATATTGTTGGAGATAAAAACGCAAAAAAAGTATTTAAAAATGGTAGAAGCAAAAATTGAAATGAAAATCTAGACATGAATATTCGAGACTTCAGACCTTTTACTCAAGTCAGTGCGCTCACTCTAGGGGGAGGTGGTATTGGTCAAGTTTGGGGAGAAACAACTAAAGAAGAGGCTATTCAAACTGTACATACTGCTTTAGATCATGGTATTAATCACTTTGATGTAGCTCCTATGTACGGAAGAGGAGAGGCTGAAAGAGTGGTTGGAGAATCCTTGCATGGTAAAAATACAGACGATCTTTTTTTTACCACCAAATGTCAATTAGGAACACTGCCTGACAGCGAGGTCTACGATAAATTAAATACCTCACTTACTGAAAGCTTAGATAACTTAGGTCTGGAAAAAGTAAATCTATTTTTACTCCACTCTCAACTAATTGAAGATAGCTTCAAACTTTTTAAATTTGATGAATTAAGACAAAAAAGTACCACAACGCTCAGTTGCTTTTTTGATTCAGCGATTCCTGCATTTGAACGTTTACAACGCGAAGGCAAGATTGATCACTGGGGTATTGGCGGACTTGGACAAGAAGAGGCAATTATAAAAGCTATCAATCATTCGCAGCCACCTAGTGCAGTTCAATGTGTGATTAATCCTTTAAATTCAGCTGGTGCGATAGGTTATGTATCTGAGGACTTTAATCCAAGCTCAGTTTTATCGGCATGTCAGAAAAAGAATATTCCTATTCTCGCCATTAGAGCAGTCCAAGCAGGAGCTCTAACCTCATCAATGGATAGGTTGCCACATAGCTCAGGGTTTGATCAGCGTGACTTTGAAGATTTTAATAAAGCAGAGTCCTTTAGAGAGCTGGCTAATGAGTGGAATGAATCTCCTGCCAGCTTGGCGCATCGATATGCACTTAGCATCAAAGGTGTTTCGTCTGTTATTTTGGGGGTTAAAAATAGAAAAGAGCTTCTTGAATGCATAGAATCTGAAGCAAAAGATGTTCTATCTGAGAGTGAAATTAAAGAGGTTGAAAATTGTATTAAGGAGAATTAAGAATGGATACATTTAAAAATAAGATAGTTTTGGTGACTGGTGCATCCGGAGGAATTGGTGAGGCCATAGCTCATGATCTTGCTAGCAGCTGTCTCTTATACACATCTCCGAGCCCACGAGACTCCT
>OJDL01000346.1_pt1 | contig 17975 bp, 17 predicted proteins | sample 1592681 | NCBI WGS metagenome assembly OJDL01 (sample SAMN05416885, study PRJEB24817) | seawater metagenome | isolation source: Sea water | place: Canada:Atlantic | collected 2013-11 | reverse complement strand
TACACACTGCATATCGTCGGCAGCGTCAGATGTGTATAAGAGACAGATTATCAGCGCAGCTAGAATTAAAGGCAGCCCATAACCCTACTCGCACTGTGATGTTTAGTGCTGCTAGATTTGGTGAAGGCGAAATTATTTTGGTCGCACGAGATATCACCCGGCTTAAACATCTAGAGCAAATGCGCCAAGACTTTTTAGGAAATATTTCCCATGAATTACGCACACCGCTAACAGTGTTATCAGGCTATACGGAAACGCTGCTAGAAAATTCAGAGGGGCTACCTAAGACTTGGGGGAAAGCATTGGGGCAAATGCAGGAACAAACTAACAGGATGATTTATTTAGCCGACGATTTAGTTATGTTGTCTCAATTAGAATCTACTACTGTGCCAGCTCCACAAACCCCAGTTAACCTAAAAAAATTACTACAACAAATCGTCAATGATGCTGTTGTCATTAGTGAAACAATTTTTCCAGGTCAACCCAGCACAGTAAAATTAGATCTTGCTAACGAAATCAATCTTGAGGGGGACCAAAAAGAACTATATAGCGCCTTTTCTAACTTAATTTTAAATGCTGTTAAACATAACCCTCCTGGAACAAGCGTTAGCATTAAGGCTTATATTGAAGAAAATTTTTATACTATTGAAATTGCTGATGATGGTGACGGCATAGACTCAAAACACATCTCTCGCCTTACAGAGAGATTTTATCGTGTTGATAAAAGCCGTTCTTCCAAAACAGGTGGGACTGGACTCGGTCTTGCGATCGTCAAACATATCCTTATTCGCCATCATGGTTTGTTAGAGATAAAAAGTCAGCTACGAAAAGGCAGCTCTTTTATATGTCGCTTTCCACTCGAATCACGTACGCCTAGAAAGAGTTAACTCTTGGAATTTAAAGTATTAGAATCTATTGACCAGTGTCCTGCTTCGCTATGGGATTCTCTGTTTGAATCAAATTACCCCTTCCTTAAACACAGTTTTCTTTCTTTACTAGAGTCTTCTGGAAGCGTGTGCGAAAAGACCGGCTGGGTTCCCAAACATTTGCTATTAGAATCCAATGACAAAACAATAGCTGCTTTACCGCTGTACTTAAAATACCATTCATTGGGAGAGTACGTGTTTGACCATTCTTGGGCTGATGCTTATAACCACCATGGGATCCCCTATTATCCTAAACTTGTTTCTGCAATACCTTTTACTCCTGTGGGCGGACCCCGTATTGGCATAGCTCCAAATGCTGATATTCAACAAGTAACCATAAAATTACTAGAGACCCTTAAACTACTCTCAAATGAATGGGGTGCTTCGGGATGGCACTTGCTGTTTCCAGAATACGGTTTGGCGCAATCACTGGCCCCTCAACTAGCCATGCAGCGTACTGGAGTTCAATATCACTGGATCAATGCAAACTACGTCAATTTCGACGATTTTGTCAGCAACTTCTCCTCAAGAAAGAGAAAAAATCTTCTCAAAGAACGTCGGTTGGCGAACGAAAAATTCCATATAACTCGTTTGGTAGGCGCAGAAATTACCCCAATATGGTGGGAGTTTATGCATTCTATGTACCAACGAACATACGCAAAACGAAACGGGACAGAAGGCTATTTAACGAAAGATTTCTTTCAACACCTTGGTAGCACCATAGGTTCCCAAGCAATGATGTGTATAGCAGAGACGAAGGATGGACAAAATGAGAAAAAGGCAGCTGCACTGTTCTTTTTTGATGATCAAACCTTATACGGTCGATACTGGGGATGTCAGCAAGAATATGATTTTTTACACTTTGAACTCTGCTATCACCAAGGGATTGAGCATGCTATTGAAAACAACTTATCTTACTTTAATGCTGGCGCTCAAGGTGAGCACAAAATCTCTAGAGGATTTAAACCTGTAGAGGTTTATTCATCACACTGGATAAAAAATCCTGATTTTGCAGAAGCAATACAAAGATTTCTAAATCAAGAAAGCACTCAAGTCAAAGAATACATAAAGCTCTCTTCTAAAAAATTGCCTTATAAAGATGTGGGTTAAACACCGTCTTTTTTCCAAACTAACAATCGGTTATTTGCAGGCATAGCTGTATCTTTCTGCATCTTTAGTCCAGCATCTTGGGCCAGTTTGTTAACAGCTTCAAAATCTCGTATTCCCTGATGAGGGTTGCGTGCTCTCAGTTGTTTATCAAAAGCTTCATTGCTTATGCTAGTAAACCGTCCTTCATATTTAAAGGGTCCGTACATTACAACAGTTGAATTAGGCTTAAGCAGGAAAGGTAACCCCTTAAAAAGCCTCTCTACAGTGGGCCAAGGCATTATATGGGCTGTGTTAGCTGTAAATACACCGTCCACCGAGCTATATGGCCAGGTTGGGTCATCTGCATCAAAGGTTAAAGGGGAGCGTATATTATTCGTCGAATACTCGCTAATCCAAGCATTAATAGACGCATGATTGGGCAACAGATCCGATGTTTGCCAGACCAAATGCGGAAGACTACGGGAGAAAAAAACTCCATGCTGTCCTGTGCCACTCCCAATTTCTAAAACATGCCTAGTGTCAGAAAAAACAGATGATAATAAATCTAAGATCGGCTGTTGATTATTTTCACACGCCTGAGAAAATCTTTTTTTTGAGTGCATTTAGTATTTATTCCTTCAGATTTCTCGTAAATATCCACTCGCTTTCCGTCGATATTTTGCCATCAAAGGAATACCCACCGGAGTTGAACAATTTTATACGCTCAGAGTCATGGATCTGATTCTGAATAATAAATCGACTCATCATCCCTCTAGCTTTTTTTGCAAAAAAACTGATAATTTTATAATTACCGTTCTTCCAGTCCTTGAACACAGGTGTCACTACTCTAGCGTTAAGGGATTTAATTTTTATCGCTTTAAAATATTCATTAGAGGCTAGATTAATCAGCACTTGGGATTTTTCAATTTCGAGAACTTGATTCAACCCCTCTGTTATTTTGTTACCCCAGAACTCATACAAATTACTACCACGGTTCGTAGAAAACTTGGTACCCATTTCTAACCTGTAGGGCTGCATCAAATCTAAAGGGCGCAAAAGTCCATAAAGACCTGATAATATTCTTAGATGCTTTTGCGACCATTTCAACTCTTCAGCTGAAAGGCTATCTGCGTCTAACCCAGTATAAACATCACCCTTAAAAGCCAATATAGATTGTTTTGCATTATCTAGAGTAAACGCTGGGGTCCACTCTAAATAACGACCAAAATTAAGGATGCCTAATTTGTCACTGATGCTCATTAAGCTAGAAATATCAGGCGGGGAAAGGTGCTGTAGTTCTCGAACTAACTCAATAGAATCATCCATAAAATCTGGCAAGCTATGGATATTTGTAACTACTTTTGTAGTATAATCCATTGTTTTTGCAGGAGAAATAATAACTAACATAAAAATACCCGTTAACTAAATCAGTCTATATGGGCTCTTCGAATCAAGAAACAGAATAGCTTTTATTGATACCATCAATTGCCTGGTTGTACTTTGTTCTCAATTCCTCAGCATTCGAAATATTTACATCCAAATCTTTTAATAACCCATCCTTCATGCCATAAATCCAGCCATGAATCATCAGTTCCTGTCCGCGATTCCAGGCATCTGCAACAATACTAGTCCTAGCAACGTTTGATACTTGCTCAATCACATTCAATTCACAGACCTGATCAATGATCATTTTTTCCTGACTATTATGATCTATAGCAGCCCGATGCACATCTTGTACGTCTTGTACATGAAGCAACCAATTGTCAATTAAACCACCAAGTTTTTCATTTTTGACTGAAGCTGTTACCCCTCCACAACCATAGTGACCACAAACAATTACATGTTTAACTTTTAAGTCTTCAACAGCATATTGAATCACCGAAAGACAGTTAAGATCGCTGTGAACTACTAAATTCCCAACATTTCTGTGGACGAAAAGTTCTCCTGGCATCAGGCCAACGATTTCGTTTGCAGGGACTCGGCTATCTGAGCAGCCAATCCAAAGATAGTCTGGGGTATGCTGTATAGACAGCCTCTGAAAAAAGGCTGGGTCGTCTTTTTTTACTTTTTGCGCCCACTCTACATTATTTACAAATAACTCATCCACTAATTAAATCCTCCGGGGGTTATGTGACTTGCCAAATAACTTCAATTTTGCAAATCATCGGATATCTCTTCCTTGAACAAGATAAACGACTTGCTCGCAAATATTTTTAGCATGGTCGCCTACGCGTTCTAAGGATTTTAGCACCCACAACACGTTCATCGAACGAGATATGCTCCGAGGGTCTTCCATCATAAAAGTAATTGTTTCACGAATAGCTGTTCTGTAATCCTTGTCTACTTGTTCATCCTGAAGCATGGTCGAAATAGCAGACTCTGCATCAAATCTTGAAAAAGCATCCAAGCAATCTCGCAACATTTTCCGAACACAGCTACCTATATGTCGCACCTCCTCGTACCCTCTTGGATGTCCGTCTTCAGTCAGCTTAATTGCCATCTTAGCAATTTTTTGAGCCTCATCTCCAATACGCTCAAGGTCTCTTATCGTCTTGCTGACCGCCATGACTAAACGCAAATCAGTTGCTGCTGGCTGACGGCGAGCAATCAGAGTAATGCAAGTCTCATCAATGTCTTTTTCCATTTCGTCAATCTTTGTTTCTGTGGCAATAATATGCTCAGCTAGCTTGCTATCTGCCTCTATAACTGAGTAAATTGCTTCCTCCAGCTGCTTTTCTACCAAGCCACCCATAGCAAGCATTGCTGTTTTGATATCTTCGAGGTCTTCATTGAATTGTCTTGATATATGCTTATCAAGCTTCAAATTACCCATTCCTGTTTTGCGACTCATTATTTTCCCCTCAAAATTGACGGATGTGATGATTTTTAGCCGATACGTCCAGTAATATATGCTTCTGTGAGCTGATGCGTTGGTGCAGTAAATATTTTTTCCGTATCATTAACTTCAACCAAACGGCCCAGATGAAAGTAGGCGGTTCGATTTGACACTCGTGCTGCCTGCTGCATTGAATGGGTCACAATCGCTATAGTATAATTTTGTGATAGTTCGGCAATTAGCTCTTCTATTTTTGCGGAGGCGATAGGGTCTAACGCCGAGCATGGTTCATCCATCAAGATAACCTCGGGGTTAATTGCGATTGCTCTTGCTATACATAGCCTTTGCTGCTGCCCGCCTGAAAATCCTGTCCCAGGCTGCTCAAGACGATCTTTCACCTCATTCCACAACCCGGCGCGGGTAAGGCTCACTTCAACAATTTCGTCTATTTCAGCCCGACTGCTCGCTAACCCATGTAATCGAGGGCCATATGCTACATTATCATAAATTGACTTAGGGAAAGGGTTCGGTTTCTGAAAGACAATACCTACTTTTGCCCTTAGTGCTACAGGATCCATATCAGCAGCATAAATATCTTCACCATCTAGCGTGATCAATCCAGATACCCTGCAGCCCTCTATCGTGTCATTCATTCGATTCAAGCACCTTAGGAAGGTTGATTTTCCACATCCAGAAGGCCCAATCATTGCAATCACTTCATGTTTTCCAATGTCTAACGTTACATTGTGTATTGCTTGTTTGCCGCTATAGGAAACGTCGACGTTGCGGACCGACATCTTCGGATTACCCACCAGTGGAGTTCCCACAGTTTCTTCTGGGTAATCCACCTCCATAGCAGTTTTCTTTTCGGTCAGCTGACCAGGAAGTCCAGATGTATGTGTTTCTATTCTGTTCATATTTACCTTTTGATCACTATGACCATTTGCGCTCAAGACGTTTTCGCAAAACTACAGCAAAAGTATTCATAACTACTAAAAATGCCAATAATACCATTATTGCAGCTGATGTTTTTTCTACAAAAGCTCTTTCTGGGCTGTCTGCCCAAAGAAAAATTTGAACAGGAAGTGCTGTGGCTGGATCAGTAAAGCCATTGGGAACATCAACAATAAATGCAACCATTCCTATCATTAACAATGGGGCTGTCTCACCTAATGCTCGCGCCATACCTATAATAGCCCCGGTTAACATTCCGGGCATAGCAAGCGGAAGCACGTGATGTAATACAACCTGCATCGGAGACGCTCCAACACCAATTGCCGCTTCCCGAATTGATGGCGGCACAGATTTGATAGCCGCTCTGCTTGAGATAATTATTGTCGGCAAAGTCATTAGTGTTAAAACCAACCCACCCACTAATGGGACGGATCGTGGTACATGGAAAAAATTGATGAAGACAGCCAAGCCTAATAAACCAAATATAATCGATGGCACAGCAGCAAGATTATTAATATTAACTTCAATTAAATCAGTCCAGCGGTTACGGGGAGCAAACTCTTCTAAATATACTGCAGCTGCAACACCTAAAGGAAATGCAAGCAATATGGTAATCACTAGCGTATAAAACGAGCCCATTGCTGCACCACGTATACCTGCTAGCTCCGGCTCACGGGAGTCACCTTGTGTGAAAAAACTGAAGTTGAACCGTGTTTCAACATCTCCAGACCTCATCAGTTCTTGCAGCCAAACCTCTTTATTGTCCGTCATTCGCCCTTTAAACGGACCAGATTTGTCGCCTAAAGACTTATAGTAAGTATCAATATCATCATCTGCAATCAGCCATACTTTTACTGTCTTGTTTAAGAGCGCTGGGTTATCTCTTAAGTTATCACGCAACTCATATCCTGCACCATTACTTATTATACTGTACAGCTCTCGCTTGTTTTTTCGTCCGCTTACGTCTGAAAAACGATTTCTTAACCCAGCTTTGACCGCTCCATGAAAGTCCCCTAAAGACATCTGTATATCATCTGTTGGATCATCGACACCCAAAGCATTTTGATCGTAAACCACTTCAAGATTAATATAAGTCAATATAAAAGCTTTATGTCCTTTGCTTATTATGTCGGCAAACAATAAAAATACGCACATCAGTCCAAATATTATTGCTGAAGCACCATATATTCGAAAACGTCTTTCGGCACGATGTCGTTTTTTTAAACCCCGCTGAATCTTTTGTTCTCGGGAAGCAGCAGTCAAGTTATTCATATTGCTCCCTATATTTATTCACGATGCGTAACGCAAGGAAATTAAGCACCAGTGTGACAACAAACAACATTAGCCCCAGAGCGAACGCCGCAAGAGTTTTAGGGCTATCAAACTCTTGATCTCCAACAAGCAGGGTCACAATTTGCACTGTAACGGTTGTTACCGTTTCTAGTGGATTAATAGTCATTTTTGCTGCTAGACCGGCGGCCATAACAACAATCATAGTTTCTCCAATAGCTCTAGAAACTGCTAGTAATACACCCCCAACTATCCCGGGTAACGCGGCAGGAAAAATAACCTTTTTAATGGTTTCTGACTTAGTAGCTCCAAGCCCTAAGGATCCATCACGCAAGCTTTGCGGCACCGCAGTAATCACATCGTCCGCAAGTGAAGAAACAAAGGGTATTATCATCACGCCCATCACAAGTCCTGCTGACAAAGCACTTTCTGATGAAACCTCTAGTCCTATACTTTCTCCTGTCTGCCGAAGAAACGGCGTAACAGTTAACGCAGCAAAAAACCCATACACCACTGTCGGGATTCCTGCCAAAATTTCAAGGACCGGCTTGGCAAAATTGCGTACCACAGGCCTGGCATACTCAGCCAAATATATTGCTGACATTAGTCCAGCTGGTACCGCTATTAGCATTGCTATAAAGGAAATTAATAGTGTTCCTACAAAAAGTGGTATGGCTCCAAAACTACCCGAGGACCCTATCTGATCGGGGCGAATGGCCATTTGTGGACTCCACTCTGTACCTAGCAAAAAGTCTGCAGCTGGCACTAGCTGAAAAAACCTTATCGCCTCAAACACTACTGATAAAACAATTCCAAGGGTGGCAAAAATTGCTACACAAGCCGCAGCTAGCAGTGTGTTCTTAAAGACCTTCTCTACTATTTGGCGTGCCCGAAGTTCTGGGGAGATCTTTATCCAAGCAAACGCCATGCAAAGAACAGAGACTGACAATACGACTATCGTAAGCAGGTTTTGAGCTATTTTGTGTACATCATTTAGTACTTTTGAGGCCGCTACTAAATGTGGATTTGAAGCTTCATGGCTTAATGCGCCACTAGATATGTTTTCTATGCTATTTATTAGCAGATTATGCTCGCTGCCCGTCATAGGCCTCATGCTTTCTGGCAAACTGTTGAGCACTAAAGTGCTAATTATATGGTCATCAAATAATGACCATATAATTAGCAATCCAAACGCAGGAAGTGCGCACCAAATTGCGGCACGCACACCATAAAAAAAGGGAAGCGATTCAAGATGCCGTATTCCGCCGAGAGGTTTTGCCAAACTAATAGCTCTAACTCGAGACGCGTAATAGGCAAATAAGCTGAGTCCAACCAGAATTAAAATTAAAGAGGTGAAGCCCATCGTTATTCCAATTGTTATTTACGGGACAGCTTCTTTTTTTGCTGCGCTAAATCCCCTTCATTATACTGAAAAATCTGTTGATAAACATCAATGGCCTAACTATTCTGTGGCCCTGAGAGCAGACGATCTCCAGACAGCCAAATATCACCAAGTAGAAAAAATTTTACTCTGGTGCGGTCATGGGAATTCTATTTTTTATATTACCGGCATACATTTCTCGTAGTTCTTTTGGCATAGAAATCATACCCTTATCAGCTAAATATCCTTCTGGTCCCCAGGCTTTCTCGCTACTGAATTCTGCAGAATATTCGGCAATGCCTGGTATAACTCCTATATGAGCCTTTTTGATGTAAAAATAGAGCGGGCGTGAAATTGGGTAACTTTTATCAGCAATATTTTCAAACGTAGGCTCCCTCGATTCGACTATCGAGCCATGAACTTTATCGCTATTTTGGTCCAAGAATGAAAATCCGAAGATACCAAGAGCATCAGGATTGGCCTCTAGTTTTTGAATAATTAGATTGTCGTTCTCGCCAGCTTCAATATAAACCCCATCTTCACGCATCGCATGAGCAACCGCCTTAAAGACTTTTTTACCTTTTTTGTTATAGGCGTTCGAGGGAATTCCTAGCACATCCATTATTTCCATTATGGAGTCGGGATTTTTCGCTTCTCTTAAAGCCTTTAGGGCTTTAAACTTCTTTGCGCCGCCTTCCATAGCTAATTCAGAAAATGCATCACGAGTTCCGGAGGTAGGTGGTGGTCCAATTACTTGAATTTCAATATTTGGCAGCGCAGCATTAACATCCCTCCAAGTTTTGTTTGGATTTTCAATCAACTTGCCCTCAGGGCCAGGAACTTGAGCAGCTAGCGCCAAATACAAGTCTTTGCGCGTTAGGCTCATTTGTTTAGATTCTTTTGAATTGGCCACAACGATTCCATCATACCCAATAAGAACCTCTATAATATCAGTAACACCGTTACCCTGACATTTTTTAAATTCAGACTCTTTTATGCGACGTGAAGAGTTTGTCATATCTGGGTATTGTGTACCAATACCTGAACAAAATAGCTTCATCCCACCACCTGATCCGGTTGATTCAATTTTTGGTGTTGGACGTCCAGTATTTTTACCAAACCGTTCTGCAACTACTGTGGCAAAAGGGTAGACAGTTGAAGAGCCAACAACACTAACATAATCTCGTGAGCCCGCTGTTGCTGGGGTGCTTGATATGAACAGGGCAAGTGTAGCGATAGAAAATGCTGTTATTAGAAAATGTTTCATTTTTTATCCTTAATTTAAGTAGGTTTAATCTCTTTATACTATCCATTTTAAATGACAGTAATATGACAAAACTAAAATAGGCATAGATAATGCTGGAAAAATTACTCTTCAAAATTTAGCGAATAGCATATGACTACCTTATTTTGTACACGTATAATTAATTAAATGCTTACCAAAAAAAACGTCTATGAGCCATAAATTCACTTACCGTTTTGAGTCGCTGTCCCTCGGCATTGATCATTTTACTGAACGGACTGGTTGTGCTGTTGCCTGGTTAACCCTTGCGATGGTGACGTTAACTTGCGTTATAGTTTCAATGAGATATTTTTTTGGGACCGGCTCGATCGCCCTGCAAGAGTCTGTAACTTATATGCATGCATTGGTGTTTTTAATGGGGGCTGCCTTTACTCTCAAGCGCAAAGGTCATGTCAGTGTCGATATCTTTTATCAAAGATTTACTCCTCGCTTACAGGCTTTAATTGAAATACTGGGTACATTATTTTTTCTTTTTCCCGTATGTTTTGTAATCCTAACGTTTAGTTGGGACTACGTTCTTAGCAGCTGGGTTACTGCTGAGTCGTCAAGCGAAGCAAGTGGCTTGCCTTGGCTGTATTTGCTAAAAACTTTGCTACTATTAATGCCTATTACTATGATGTTGCAAGGCATCTCAGAGGTTATAAAAAATACTTTGTTCCTAGCGGATAGCAGACCTCTAAACCCTCAAGGAAATCTTTAATGGTGGAATACATTCCTATCATTATGTTTCTTGTAGTCTGCATAACTTTAATGGCAGGCTATCCTGTAGCTTTTTCGCTGGCTGGAACGGCTCTACTGTTTGCGCTGTTCGGCAATTTTTATGGCAACTTTGACATGGCCTTCTTACACGCCCTCCCAAATCGGCTGTATGGAATTGTTAATAACGGGACCTTAGTTGCCGTGCCCTTGTTTATATTTATGGGTGTCATGCTGGAAAAATCTCACCTGGCAGAAAACCTGCTTAGCAGCATGTCGTTATTATTTGGAGAGCTTAAAGGCGGGTTAGGAATATCTGTTGTTCTTGTAGGCATGTTGCTGGCTGCAAGCACTGGCATTGTTGGAGCGACAGTCGTTACTATGGGTCTAATGTCGCTTCCAATAATGCTTAAGCAGGGCTACTCCCCTTCTTTGGCAGCGGGGTCTATTTGTGCAACTGGCACACTCGGTCAGATTATTCCGCCTTCTATTGCCTTGGTTCTGCTGGGAGACATTCTTTCAAATGCTTACCAACAATCTCAGCTATCTCTAGGGGCATTCGCTCCCAAAACGGTTTCTGTTGGTGATCTTTTTTTGGGAGCAATTATTCCTGGCATTATGCTTGTGGCAATGTATATAGCCTATATATTAATCGTTACACAACTTAAGCCTGATCTTGCGCCGAAATTTGTACCGGAAAACAAGCATCGGCCTACACTTTTTCAGCTCTTACAGGCCTTGCTTCCGCCTATAGCACTAATCACTGCTGTATTGGGCTCTATAATGCTGGGTATGGCCACACCGACCGAAGCTGCTGGTGTCGGTGCCCTTGGTGCAACATTACTAGCTTTAGGCTCGAAAAGACTTTCTTTTTTTCGACTCAAAGAAGTGGTTCAAAGTACCACTGAGACCACCTCTATGATTTTTTTAATCTTAATTGGTGCCGCAGTTTTCTCTTTGGTCTTTCGTGGCTTTGGAGGTGATGAGCTAGTTGAGGGCCTGCTAAAAAACATCCCTGGTGGTCTGTTTGGTGCAACTTTTACGGTAATGATAGTAATATTTTTTCTCGGGTTTATTCTTGATTTTATAGAAATAACTTATGTAGTAGTTCCGATAATCGGTCCGGCGCTTTTAGCTATGGGGCTCGATCCAATATGGCTGGGCATCATGATTGCCGTTAATCTGCAAACATCGTTTTTAACCCCTCCTTTTGGTTTTGCTTTATTTTATCTTCGAGGTGTTGCACCAAAAACCATAGAGACAAAAGACATCTATAAAGGGGTTGTGCCTTTTATAGGGATACAGGTTGCATTAATGATCATGCTGTCAATTTGGCCGTCCATCGCAACATGGCTGCCGTCTTTGTAATATTAGATTTTAAGTCCAACCCGAGGTTATTAGATCGGCTTGTATGTCTCTAAATACTTCATCAGCTCCTGATATCCACCCACATAAATCTTACCATCAAAAATTTGTGGAACAGTCGTTACAGGTTGTCCGACTGTCTTCGCTAAGTCAGCAGAGCTTATACCCTCTTCATGAATATCTATATAATTAAATTCTATGTGCTTAGACTCCAGTACAGATTTTGCTTGACGACAAAAGCCGCACGCTTGATGTCCAAATATTGTAAATTTACTCACAGCACAAACCCTCTTTTTTTCTCGATAAACGTGTACAAATCTATTATAAAGTTAAATCATTAACAGATAAATACTCTTTTTTTCTATGAGCAAGAGCTTACTTTAACGACGTTATTGATATTTGCGCAATTAACCACTTACTATTCATGATTTGCAGCCTTATAATTATCTGCTTTGTATTCTAAAGGATAGCCCAGGTGTCTCCAACTGAACAAGATGTTTCTACTTTTCAAGCGCTGATCTTAACCTTGCAGCAATTTTGGTCTAATCACGGGTGCGTTATATTGCAACCGCTAGATATGGAAGTTGGGGCCGGTACTTTTCATCCCGCTACTTTTTTACGCGCTATTGGACCAGAATCTTGGAGCGGGGCTTATGTACAGCCGTGTCGAAGGCCGTCGGATGGACGTTACGGCGAGAATCCTAACCGACTGCAACATTATTACCAATTTCAAGTGGTGCTGAAGCCATCCCCAAAAAATATGCAGAGCCTATATCTTGATTCGCTCCAAATGCTAGGGATTGATACTACTGTTCATGATGTTCGTTTTGTTGAGGACAACTGGGAATCTCCTTCTTTAGGCGCATGGGGTCTCGGCTGGGAGGTTTGGCTAAATGGAATGGAAGTGACACAATTCACTTATTTTCAGCAAGTGGGAGGCTTGGAGTGCTTTCCTATTACAGGGGAAATCACCTACGGTCTAGAACGCCTTGCTATGCACCTTCAGGGTGTTGACAGTGTCTACGATCTAGTTTGGGCAAATGGCCCAACAGGAAAAGTTACCTATGGTGACGTATTTCATCAAAACGAGGTGGAAATGTCGGCCTATAACTATGAAGAGGCTGATACAGATTTTATGCTTAAAACTTTTGATACTTTGGAGCATGAGTGTCATCGCCTTGTAGCTAAAGGATTGCCGCTCCCAGGTTACGAAATGGCCATCAAGGCTTCTCATGCATTTAATCTTCTTGATGCCCGGCACGCGATATCTGTCACGGAGCGCCAACGGTTTATTTTACGCATTCGCGCACTTTCTAAGTCGGTGGCGCAGGCCTATTATAACTCCAGGCTTGCACTTGGCTTCCCATTAGCCCCAAAAGAGCTCGCAAATAAGCTTATACAAAAGGCTGGGGGGGATAAGTAATGACAGATTTGTTAGTTGAGATCGGGACAGAAGAATTGCCGCCAAAAGACCTAGAATATCTTGCTAAGGAGTTCGCCAGGCTGGTAAAAGATGGCTTTGCATCTCATTCGCTCTCCTGTACTAAGGCACAATTTTTTGCCACGCCCCGAAGACTAGCTGTTTCTCTAAACAATCTAGACAAGCAAGCTCCAAGTAAGGATGTAACTGTATGGGGTCCTCCTTCAAAAATAGCATTCGACGCTAGTGGAAACCCAACAGCTGCAGCCAAAGCATTTGCCTCTAAAAATAATATTTTAATTGAAGCACTAGGCAACAAAATAGAAAATGACGGGGTGCAAGACAAGCTTTGTCATCGAACTAATCAGCCTGGGGGGGAAACTGTAGAACTAGCAGGATCCATTATTGAGTCAGCGCTTTCTGCGCTGCCCATTTCCAAAAAAATGCGCTGGGGAACAAATACATATGAGTTTGCGCGACCTACGCATTGGATATTAATTTTGTATGGAAATCAGACCATCAAAGCGACTATTATGGGTCTTGTTTCCAGCAACACAACACAAGGACACCGCTTCCATAGCGATGGACCCATTCCAATCTTTACACCTGACACCTACCTAGATTCGCTCTATAAAGCTTACGTTATGGCTGAATTTGAAGCTCGAAAACTAAAAATTAAGGCAGCAGTCATAAGTGAAGCTAATAGCGTTACAGGAAAAGCTGTTATTGATGATAGCTTGTTAAGAGAAGTTACGGCTCTTGTTGAATGGCCTGTAGCCCTTCTGGGAACTTTTGATGAACGGTTTCTTGCTCTTCCTAAAGAGGCATTAATTACTTCCATGCAAGAGCATCAGAAGTATTTTCCTGTCGAAAATAAAACAGGGGAGCTGCTTCCTTTCTTTATCACGATTTCTAATATTAAAAGCTCTAACCCTGAGCAGGTCATCAGTGGGAATGAGAGGGTAATTCGACCAAGATTGGCTGATACCGTTTTTTTCTATGATGCCGACAAAAAAACAACGCTTGAAAATAAGCGCGATGCACTTAAGTCTGTCGTATTTCAGAAAAATTTGGGCTCACTTTATGATAAAACTGAGCGTTTATCTGGTCTTGCTGAGTTCCTTTCACCTCTTGTTGGGGCCGAGGTGGCTCTTTCAAAAAGGGCCGCCAAGCTATGCAAATCTGATCTAGTCAGCGAAATGGTTGGTGAGTTTGCTAGCCTGCAAGGGGTTATGGGGCGCTATTATGCTATTAACGATGAGGAGCACCCTGAAGTAGCTGAGGCTGTGTTTGAGCATTATATGCCCAGATATTCTGGCGATTTAATTCCACAAACGGCTACAGGAACTACCATAGCTCTTGCTGATCGATTAGACACGCTTGTCGGTATATTTGCTATTGGTCAGGCCCCATCTGGCTCCCGGGACCCATTCGCACTTCGTAGGGCAAGCCTGGGCTTGTTGAGAATAATAGTAGAAGGGAAGCTAGAGCTAAATCTTCACGATGCACTGCACGTTGCAGCTCTTCAGTATGGCTCCTTTTTTGTCGATTTGGCCGCGGCCGAAGATACTTGTCAGCAAGTGCTTACTTACATTTTAGAACGCTTTGTAGCTAGGTATGCAGACGAGAAAATTCTTATCGAAGTATATCAATCTGTTGCTTCTAGAAAACTTAATAGTCCTTTTGATATTGATCAGCGCGTACAGGCTGTACATAAATTCACAGCTCTTCCAGAGGCGGCTTCACTTGCCGCCGCCAATAAACGAGTTTCAAATATTTTAGCTAAGCACGCCGATACTGTTCTACCAAAACAAGTAAATGTCTCTCTGTTAGCTGAGCCCGCAGAGATCGCCTTAGCGGAGCTACTAGAAGAGCTTGAAAAGAAAATTCATCCCCTTCTACAAGAAAAGTGTTACGAAGATGCGCTGAGACTGTTATCGAACCTAGAACACCCTGTGGATAATTTTTTTGATGATGTTATGGTAATGGTTGACGATCACGACATACGAAATAATCGCCTTACCTTATTACGTCAACTTAGACGCCTGTTTCTTGAAGTTGCTGATATTTCATTATTAGCCCCTTCAAAACAATAACTTACAGTAAACTATTGCATGCCAACGGGGATGATTCTGCCTTATGATCAAACTAATTATTCTTGATCGAGATGGCGTGATAAACAAAGATTCTAATGCTTATGTCAAAACAGCTGCAGAGTGGCTACCAATTCCTGGCAGCATTGATGCGATTGTCCGTCTGTCCCGATCAGGATACAAAATCGCTATAGCTACAAATCAGTCAGGGATAGGCCGCGGGTTGTTTAGTATCGACGCCCTAGATGCAATGCATGCTAAGTTAAATAATTTGCTGCTTCTGCATGGAGTAACTCTTGCTGGCATTTTTTATTGCCCACACAAGCCTCTAGACAAATGTCTCTGCAGAAAGCCCGCCGCCGGGCTTTTAGATGAAATTTCAGAGACGTTGGATATACATCTAGCTGGTGTCCCACTTGTTGGAGACAGTCTTCGTGACCTGCAAGCCGGTATCACGCACCAGTGCATGCCAATTTTAGTGCGCACCGGCAAAGGAGCTGAAACGGAGAAAGCATTACACGAACAACAAAACTCCCTTTTACAGCATACAAAAATTTTTGATGATTTAGCGCAGACTGCTGATTATCTTTGCGCCTTAAATGACACTGCACCCTTACTATGAAAAAATTTATTGCTTTCACACGTTCGATGCTATTTTACGCATTTTACCCGCTAATTTTAGTGTTTTTTGGAACATTTACCTGCACTATTGGTGTTTTTATGCCTTATAAAGCAAGGCATAATGTTGTTACTTTCGCTAACGCACTTATCATTAAATGGTTGAGTCTCAGCTGCGGTATAACATTAAGAATCGATGGTCTGGAGAACATACCCAGCACTCCCTGTGTTGTACTCAGCAAGCATCAGTCTGGCTGGGAAACCTTTTACCTGCAACGACTACTGAGGCCAGTTAGTACAATTCTTAAAAAAGAGTTGTTTTGGATTCCTTTCTTCGGCTGGGCGCTCTATTTTATGCACCCAATCGCCATAAATAGAGGCAACCCCAGGGAGGCCCTAAAACAAATACTACAACAAGGTTTAGAGCGCCTACAGACCGGAAAGAACGTGCTTATTTACCCTGAGGGAACAAGACTTGCACCGGGAAGGAAAGGTCGTTATGGTCGAAGTGGGGCTGCTTTGGCTATTGCTGCCAAGGTTCAAATTATTCCTGTGTCACACAACGCTGGATATTGCTGGCCAGCCCATAGTTTTATTAAATGGCCTGGTCAAATACATGTCTCAATTGGAAAGCCTGTTAGTACAGACAACACTGACAGCCGCATTTTAACTCAGCAGATAGAAAGTATCATCGAAAATACCCAAAAAACACTGACGTTCTTGAAGCCTAAAAAATAAACTACAATATACGTTGCTCAAATGAGCCTAAAAATCTAAATTTGTTACTGACAGTGCATTTTTCTCAATAAAGTCTCTACGCGGCTCTACTAAATCGCCCATCAAAGTAGTAAACATTTGATCTGCAGCAATTGCATCCTCAACAGTGACCTTAAGCATTCTTCTCGCCTCCGGATTCATTGTTGTATCCCACAATTGAACTGGGTTCATTTCTCCCAGCCCCTTGTAGCGCTGTATGTTATAACCGCGCTTGGATTCTCCCATTAGCCAATCTAGCCCTTCTCCAAAGCTCGCAATTGGTTTTTTTGTTTCGCCAGACTTTATATGAGCCCCTTCTTCCAGCAATCCTCGCAGCTTGACTCCAAGAGAAACAATTGCTGCATACTCTTTCGAAGCAAAAAAATCATGGTCGAACAAATGATCTGTGGGGATGCCGTGTGCGGTGATAACTACCTTGAGAAGATAACCCTGCGCGGCTGCAGGGTGAGCTGTTATGTTGTATTGTTTGCTTCCAGATACTTTTTCTTTCTCGATGGAGCCTGTAAGTAATTCAGCCAGACTTTCCACCGAAGGTTTGTCTTCTAGTGCGGCTACATCTAGCGCAGGAAGAAGCACTAATGATTTTAATATTTCTATGGGATATACCCGTGACATACTTTCTATTAGGCCCATTACTCGACGATAGTCAGCCACTAAGATCTCCAAAGATTTCCCGCTAATCCCTGGAGCATCAGCATTGACATGTAAGCTCGATCCATTGAGGGCCGACTGTGTTAAAAACTTAGTAAGCTCTTGGTCATCTTTAAGGTATTGCTCCTGCTTCCCCTTGCTAATCTTGTAAAGGGGCGGCTGTGCTATATAAATGTGTCCGCGCTCTACCAGCTCACGCATTTGCCTAAAGAAAAATGTTAGGAGTAGTGTGCGTATATGGGACCCGTCGACATCAGCATCCGTCATTATTAAAATTGTGTGGTAGCGAAGCTTGTCGGGGTTAAACTCTGCAGCACCTATGCCGCATCCTAAAGCTGTTATAAGAGTTCCCACTTCAACACTAGAGAGCATTTTATCGAACCTAGCCTTTTCAACATTAAGTATTTTTCCCTTAAGGGGCAAAATAGCTTGTGTTCGACGATCTCTGCCTTGCTTTGCAGAACCTCCGGCAGAGTCACCCTCTACAAGATATATCTCTGACAGAGCGGGGTCTTTTTCTTGACCTGTCTCTTATACACATCTGACGCTGCCGACGATATGCAGTGTGGAGATCTC
>OJDL01000345.1_pt1 | contig 18000 bp, 18 predicted proteins | sample 1592681 | NCBI WGS metagenome assembly OJDL01 (sample SAMN05416885, study PRJEB24817) | seawater metagenome | isolation source: Sea water | place: Canada:Atlantic | collected 2013-11 | reverse complement strand
CTACACACTGCATATCGTCGGCAGCGTCAGATGTGTATAAGAGACAGCAATAATAAAAACCTTTTGACCATTTAGTATCCACTTATCATCCTCAAGCTTTGCAGTTGCTTCAATATCAAACGGACTATGATGATTGCCCTCATCAACTGCTAGGGCTGTTGTTGCTTCACCAGATACAATCTTTGGAAGATAATTTTTTTTCTGCTCGTCGGAACCTAATAATTTTATAGTCGAGACTCCTAAGACTGAGGTAGCTAGCAATGGTGATGGCGTAAGAGTTTTACCAAGCTCCTGCATGATGACGCTGATCCCGGCAATTCCGAAATCTGATCCACCAAATTCCTCTGGCACTAATATGCCAGACCAACCAAGTTGCACCATTTCCTGCCAAATAGAATCATCCCAACATTTAGCATTTCCATCATCCCTCAGCTTTCTAAAATGATTTGTCGGCGTTTTATCTCTAGCAAAGCTTTGAGCTGTGTCTTTAAGAAATTGCTGCTCTTCTGATAGTATTAATTTCATCCTTATTTCCTTTAACTAGGTAGATCTAGAACTCTTCTAGAGATAACGTTTAATTGCACTTCAGATGTCCCACCCTCAATTGAGTTAGCTTTTGTTCTAAGCCAAGCCTTTGTAATAGCTTGCTCATCATCAGAAAAACCCTGCTCACTCCATCCAAGCCCTTTATTGCCCATTGAAGAAATCATTAGCTCGTAACGATCTTTATTATGCTCTGTTCCATAATATTTAAACATTGAAGATGCCGCGGAAGCTTTCCCACCCTCATCTCCAGATCTTTGAAGGGTAAGACCAAAAGCGTGCTCTTTCATTTTGTGCAGAGTGATATTGTCTCTGTGGCTTGGATGAGCTATTTTGCCGTTATCTTCGCCTAAATATTTCTTTGCAATACTTACAACGTCTCCTCCAGAGCCAGTATCGCCTCCGGCAAGACCAAAATTAGAGATGAAATTTCTTTCATGCTGCAATAGCTTTTTTGCAATAGTCCATCCCGAATTCTCGACGCCTACTAAGTTTTCTTTTGGTACCTTTACATCATCAAAGAATGTTTCACAGAATGGAGATTTACCGCTAATCAAAGTAATGGGCTTAGTGCTTACTCCCTCTGAGGCCATATCAATAAGTAGAAAACTAATTCCACTATGCTTGGGTTCCTGTGGACCAGTTCTAACCAGAGCAAAAATCCAATCTGCCTTATCAGCATATGAAGTCCAGACTTTTTGACCATTAACTAAGTAGTGATCGCCCATGTCCTCAGCTTTTGTTGAGAGACTGGCTAGGTCTGAGCCAGAACCAGGTTCTGAATATCCCTGACACCATCTAATTTCACCTTTAATTATTTTTGGTAGATGCTCACGTTTTTGTTCTTCATTTCCAAACTCAATAATACAGGGAGCGAGCATCCAGATTCCAAAACTATTTAAAACTGGCCTAGCCTTAATTTTATAAAGCTCTTGATGTAAAACTTTTGTTTGGTCTCTGTCGAGACCTCCGCCGCCATACTCAGTTGGAAGGCTGGGCGCCGTCCATCCTTTGTCTCCCATTCTTTCAAGCCATAATTTAGATTCAGGATTAACGTATTGAGCATTTCTGCCGCCCCAAACCTCTTCTTCAGGCACCAATGGAGTCCTCATTGATGGAGGGCAATTTTCTTCAAGCCATTCGCTGATTTCTTGTCTAAATATTTCAAGGTCATTCATAATTTTCTCAACTTGCAGTAATTTTAAGAACGCATATTATAATCAGATAACTTATATTTTGGAAATCTTAAGAATGAAATCCTACCAAATTCCCTCGCCAGGCAAATCATTAGAGCTGGTTGAGCATCAAACCCCAGAGCCTCAAGGCGCAGAAGTTTTAGTCAAAACCATCGCATGTGGAGTGTGTCACTCAGATGTTCATATTCATTCTGGTGCTTTTGATTTGGGGGGCGGTAATGAGCTTCCGGTTCCGGTTCCCAACCCCTTTACTTTAGGCCATGAAATTTTTGGTGAAGTAGTAGCAATGGGCTCGGATGCCACTAATGTTAATATTGGAGACAGAAGGATTGTGTATCCTTGGATAGGTTGCGGCGAATGTGATGTTTGTAATTCTGGCGAAGAACATTTATGTAACTCTGGCCCAGTAATAGGAGTCATGCAGCCTGGTGGTTTTGGTGATCACGTTATTGTTCCTGATTCTAAATATTTGCATGATGCAGGCGACACACCAGACCATTTGGCTGGAAGTTATGCATGCTCAGGACTCACTGCTTATAGCGCTTTAAAGAAAGGTGCTCCTTATACTTCTAACAATAGTTTGATCATTATTGGTGTTGGTGGCGTTGGAATGATGGGTCTGCAGATAGCGAAAGCAGCTTTCAATTGCAATCCTATTGTTATAGATGTGGATGAAGATAAATTGAAACTTGCTCTTGAAAATGGAGCGATTGCTGCAATCAATCCAACCGATGAAGATGCCATGATGAAAGTTTTTGAGATCACCGGAGGTAATGCCTCTGTGGCTATTGATTTTGTAGGATCAGAGCTATCCACCGGATTTGGAATCAATCTATTAAGAAAAGGTGGTAAGTATATTATTGTTGGACTTTATGGTGGAGAGTTAAAACTACCTTTGCCTTTAATCCCAATAATGGAAAGAGGAATTCAGGGCTCATATACTGGCAGTCCAGGAGATATGCATGAATTAATGGAGCTTGTTCGTTCCGGAAAAGTTGATCCTATTCCTGTTGAAAAAAGACCTGCCTCGAAAGCCAATCAAACTCTAGAAGATCTTAAGAACGGAAAGATTCTTGGAAGAGCGGCTTTAATGCATGACTAAAATAAATGATTGAGCTCAGAGCAAATATTTTCTAACTCATCGTTTATAACAACATCAGCCTTAGAATCATAGCGAGTTTTGTCTCTATTCAAAATCACCACTTTTGCGCCCGAAGTAATTGCTAAGCCTGGAATTTTTCCTGCCGGCATAACCTTTAAAGAAGTTCCTATCACTAGCATCAAGTCACATGCCTTGGAAGCATCAGAGGCTTTCGCCATATCTTCCTCCTTCATTGGCTGCCCAAAAGAAATTGTTGCTACCTTTACTATTCCGCCGCATGAAGAACACACAGGAAGTTTTAGATCTTTATTTATTGAGTCATGAAAGCTCTGAATATCATTGATTTTATAGCAGTCTAAACAAGCAGCTCTTTTAGCATTGCCATGAATCTCAATTATTTGATCCTGGTTCATTCCAGACTGTTGATGCAAGCCGTCAATGTTTTGTGTAATCAAAATGTTGTCTTTATTTAATGAAATAATTTTTTTGACTAATTCATGGCCAGAATTTGGAGCAATCTTCTCTAGCAACTTGTGCAATTCAATATTTCTAGTCCAAGACAAACGCCTTTGACTCTCGTCTTTTATAAAATTACTAAATTGAATAGGCTCATTATTTTTCCAAAAACCGTCATCACTTCTAAAGTCAGGAAGACCTGACTCTGTACTAATTCCAGCGCCAGTTAGCACTGCAATTTTTGAGCTAGATGTAATCAGATCAGCAATCTTTTCAAACGAGTTCATAAATTTTATTCATATTCTAATCCTCAGAGTATAATTGCTCCCATGTTTAAAAATATAGGCATAGTTTTAAAAAAAAATGCATCTTTGCAAGAGCTAGCTGTTGTCCAAGGTCTTATTGAAGTTTTATCAAAAACCACTTCTAGTATTTTTGCCGAAGAGGGCACAAAACTGAGTTTAGTTATAGAGAAAAACCATCAGGAATTTCAAGATAAAATTGATATTTTGATTGTCTTTGGTGGAGATGGAACTTTGCTTGGAGCAGCAAGAAATTTTATTACTTCTGATATCCCTCTGCTAGGAATTAATTTAGGTACTTTGGGATTCCTAACAGATATTAATATCGAAAACTTTGAAAGTGTTATCCATGATATTTTAAAAGGTGAATTTGTTTTAGAAGAGCGCAGCCTGGTCCAGGCAAATTTTGCTAATCAAGAAGTATTTGGCTTGAATGAAATCTTAATCCACTCAGGATCTTACGCTCAGTTGATGCGGTATAGATTGCTGATAGACGGTCAAATGATTTATGAGCAGCGATCTGATGGTTTAATCGTTGCGACACCGACTGGCTCGACAGCCTATGCACTTTCAGCTGGAGGCTCCATCATTCATCCAGAATTAAATTTATGGAATATTATTCCTATGATGTCCCAAAGCCTTTCATCAAGACCCCTTATCGTTTCAAACGAAAAAACATTAGAGATTCAGTTAATTCAAGGTCCACTGGATCATGCAATGGTTTGCGTAGATGGCCAACAAGATATTCCTATTAACTATAATGAATCTATTTTAATTAGAAAAAAGGAGCTAGCTCTAAAAATTATTCATCCAACTGATAACGATTTTTATGAAGCATGTAGAGAGAAGCTTGGCTGGAGTCTTGATATCACTGCCAATAAAAAATAATTAATTTGAATATCAACAGTTCTTATTTTTACATCATAGCTTTGGCTATTTTTCTTACCCTATTTACAAATTTTGGTCTGAATAATTTTTTAGAGCCTTTATTGTTCATAAAAACAAACCTCAACAGCTCTTTTGAAAATACATACCTCATAAACAATGAATGGTGGCGATTAATTACTCCCACCTTTCTGCATTTTTCATTGACACATTTAGTTTTTAATTGCTTGTGGATTTATATATTAGGCCAAAGAATTGAAAAGTTAGATGGATTAAGTGTCTTCTTATTTATTTTTATCTTGACCGGTATTTTAAGTAATGCAGGCCAATTCTTTTGGACGCAACAATATTTATTTGGAGGTCTCAGCGGATCTGTGTATGGTCTTTTAGGTTATTGTTTTATCATTGAGCTTGATGGTCGTCATGGGCGATATGGTCTGCCAGAGGCTTTATATTTATTTATGTTTATTTGGCTCTTAGTTGGCTTTACTGGAGTATTAAGTTTTTTTGGTTTCGGTAATGTTGCAAATACAGCACATTTAATTGGTATGATTGCAGGGTTTATAATAGGCTTGATTACAAAATATCGTTTAAAACTTAAATAGCATGAGCAAAATTACTAAAGCAGTTTTTCCAGTTGCCGGCCTTGGCACAAGATTTTTACCTGCCACCAAGGCAATTCCCAAGGAAATGTTACCCATTATTGATAAACCTCTTATTGAATATGCAGTAGAGGAAGCAGTCCTTGCTGGCATCACAGAGATTATTTTTATTACCAGCCATACAAAAAGAGCTATTGAAGATCACTTTGATCAAAACTTTGAGCTAGATGAGAAATTAATTCAATCTGGAAAACACGACTATCTTGAAAAGATTAATAGAAAGATATTTGCAGATGTTAAGTTTACTTACGTCAGACAAAAATCTCAAAATGGTCTTGGTGATGCAATACTTCATGCACGTCACTTGATTAACGATGAAGCATTTGCAGTTCTTCTTGCTGATGATTTAATTATAAATAATCCGTCATGCACTGAGCAGTTAATAGAGGCTTATCAAAAAACGAGCTCAACTGTTATTGGCTTAAATAAGGTACCGGAAGAAGAGACTAATAAATATGGAGTTATTTCCAGTGATGATATTGACTCTTCATTAAATACTTTTCAGCTAAATGATATTATTGAAAAGCCTGAAAATAATCCTCCTTCTAACCTTGCGGTAGTAGGAAGATATATATTATCGGCCAAAATATTTAATTACTTAGAAAATTTACAGCCAAGTGTTGGTGGCGAAGTTCAACTTACTGATGCAATTAAGTTAATGTTGGCAGAAGAACAGGTCTATGGGCATATATATGAAGGTCAGAAATTTGATTGTGGCTCTAGGCACGGATATGTTCAGGCTATCGCGCATCTTGCTCCAGGTGTATTAGGCCAATAGATGAATATCTCTACCGGGATTAAATGAAATTTTTGGTCTCACTGTTGAGGCTGTTGCCTCCTGAAATTGCACATTCAGTTGCGCTCAAGTCCCTAAATATTATATATAGACTTAACCTTGTGCCTTTTTTATTTCCATTTAATGATAGTTCCTCAACCTTTTCTTATAAGAACTTAATTTTTAAAAATAGATTAGGCATTGCAGCTGGGCTTGATAAAAATGGTGATTACATAGATTCGCTTGGTGCCCTAGGTTTTGGATTCATAGAAGTAGGAACCGTTACTCCCTTGCCGCAAGAAGGCAATCCGAAGCCACGAATCTTTCGCTTCCCCTTTGAAAAGGCGTTAATCAATAGGCTTGGATTTAATAACAAAGGTTTAGATTGCATGGTTAGCAACTTAAGGTCTAGAAAGTTCTCTGGTATTGTTGGCGTAAATATTGGCTCAAATAAAAACTCAGAGGGACAAAAGCGTATTGACGATTACGTTGAATGTATTGAGAAGATTTCACCTTATGCTGATTACATTACAATTAATATCTCTTCTCCAAATACTCCAAATCTTCGTGCCTTGCATGCTAAAGAAAATCTAATTCCTCTTTTTTCAGCCATTAAGCTTGCAACAGAAAATGTTAACTACCTTAAACCAGTGTTTATTAAAATTTCTCCAGATGAGGCAGAGGAAACTATTCTCGATATTATTCAAGCAATAAAGGACTTTGCATTTGATGGTGTAATTGCTTCAAATACGACAATAGATAGAACTGAATTGAATGATATATCAGGCCATAATATTGCTGGTGGCCTCTCAGGCAGGCCTTTATTCAATAAATCTACTGATCTTTTGAAAAAAATTCATAAGCATGATCAAGATCTAGTCAAAATTGGGGTTGGAGGCGTTTTTAATAGCAAGGATTATGAGGAGAAGTTAGAATCTGGCGCTTCGCTTGTACAAATTTATACAAGTTTTATATATGAGGGCCCCCAAGTAGTTTCAAAGCTGCTGCAATAAACTATTAAAATAATGGAAATATTAATAGTAATTTTCGTAATTTTATCCTTGTTAGGCTCAATTAGCTTTTTAAAGCCATCAAAAAAAATGAAAGCTTTAAGTACTATAAGGCATATTGCAAGCAAAGAAGGTTTTAAAATTGGCTCGACTCAAATTTTACGTAAAAAATTTAAAAGTTGGACACCTCAAGTCGCAATTTATCAAATAAAAAATGATTCTTCATACAACGACATGCACTTTGTTCGTGAAGGAAATGCATTAATATTGTATGCACCGATGTCTTTGAAATACGATGAGCAATTTCCCATCATGCAAGAAAAAATTTTACTATTGCCAAATTCTGTACTTGAAATTATTTTTTTTCAGTCCAATATAGCAATCGTCTGGAATGAAATGCAGGGGCATGAAGAGCTCTTGAAAATCAAGACAGCTATTTTAAATATATGCAATTGACCAAAACTATAAATTACTAAATAAAAAATGCCCAAGACTCTTGTCATAGTTGAATCACCATCGAAGGCAAAAACGATATCTAAATATTTAGGTTCTGACTATATTGTTAAATCGAGTGTGGGCCATATTAGAGATCTTCCTAAAGGTAAATCTAAGACACCAACACAAAGAAATACCATTCCCAAAGATCTACCTGAGGATGAAAAACGCCTGCTTAAAAAGATTAATGAGCGCAAAAGGCTAGTTCGACGAATGGGCATTGATCCAGATAATGGCTGGGCAGCAAATTATGAAATTATTCCTGAAAAAGAAAAAGTAATTAAAGAGCTAAAAACAGCTGCAAAGTCGGTGGATACGATTTTTCTTGCAACTGATTTAGATAGAGAGGGTGAGGCAATCGCATGGCATTTAAAAGAAGCTCTTGGGGCAGATAAATTCAATTACTCAAGAGTTAGATTTAATCAGATTACCAAAGATGCAATTTTAAAATCTTTTGAAGACCCCAAAGAGATAGATAAGAATTTAGTTGATGCTCAGCAGGCCAGAAGATTTTTAGATCGAGTGGTTGGTTTTGAATTATCACCACTATTGTGGGCTAAGGTTGCTCGCAATCTATCTGCTGGAAGAGTGCAGTCAGTTGCCTTAAGATTATTGGTTGAGAGAGAGCACAGTATTCAGAAATTTAAACCAGACGAGTTTTGGGAAATTTCTTTTACTGCTTGTGATGATAGTAAAACAAGTATTGCCTTCAACTTAAATAGAAGGAAAAGCGATCCATTACTTCAATCCGATGAAGCTCATAAGATTGCAGAATTAATCTCCTCATCCGCTCTGCCAGTTCATGAGGTCACTCAAAAACCAGTTAAATCAAAGCCTAAAGCACCATTTATTACATCTACCTTGCAACAAGCGGCAAGTACAAAGCTTGGTTTCAACGTTAAGAGAACAATGAGAACCGCTCAAAAATTATATGAAAATGGATTGATTACATATATGAGAACAGATGCTCCATCCTTATCTGCAGAATCAATTGCAGATGCAAGGATGTACATAGAAACTAATTTAGGAGAAAAGTACCTTACAAATGCGCCACGCATATATTCAAGCAGCGAAAATGCGCAAGAAGCTCATGAGGCTGTTCGCCCAACTAATGCCTCAACCACATCAGATTCATTACTATCATCTTCCGATGAAGAAAAAAGACTTTATGAACTTATTTGGCAACAGTTTATTGGCTCTCAGCTTCCCGATGCCGAATATTTAGCAACAAATGCAAAAATTCATTTAGAAGAATATATTTTTTCTGCCACGGGTAGAGAAGTTGTATTTGATGGGTACACTAAAATTGTTAAGCCTAAGTCTGATGATCCAGATGCCCTTATTTTGCCCGCATTAACAAATGGGCAAATTTTGTATCTAAATGAACTAGATAATAAACAAAAATATACTAAGCCGCCTGCGCGTTTTTCAGAAGCAGCTTTAGTTAAAGAGCTTGAAAAAAAAGGAATAGGCAGGCCCTCAACCTATGCCAATATTATTTCAACTATCCAAGATCGTGGTTATGTTGATGTTGAAAATAGAAGGTTCTTTGTTAAAAAGATTGGAATGATCGTTTCGGATAGATTGGTTAGCTCATTCGACGATATTATGGATTATAGTTTTACAGCAAATTTTGAGAATGAATTAGATCGCGTTGCCAATGGTGAGTTGAAATGGAAGGATGTCCTAGATTCATACTATGCAGCATTTCAACAGGATTTATTAAATGCCATGGATGAAGAGACTGGCATGCTGCCAAATCTTCCAACACTAACCAATATTAATTGCCCGGATTGTAAGAAGAGTAAATTAACTATTAGAAATGCAAGTAATGGAGTTTTCCTGGGATGCGCTGGCTACAGCCTTTTAGGTGACGAGCAATGCAAAAAAACCCTTAATTTAATTTCTGGTGATGAGGCTGTAAGCATAGATGACCAAGAAGAGGCGCAGAACTTAATTACAAAACATCGATGCTCCAAATGTGACTTGAGTATGGATAACTATCTTTTAGATGAAAATCATAAGCTGCATGTTTGCTCTAATAACCCTGATTGTGATGGCTTTGAAGTGGAAGAGGGCGCGTTCAAAATCAAAGGATATGATGGCCCTACTCTCTCATGCCATAAATGTGGCTCAGAAATGCAATTGAAAACTGGTCGCTTTGGTAAATATTTTGGCTGCATGAATGATAACTGCGGCACAACAAGAGCCTTACAAAGAAATGGTGAGCCTAAACCGATTGTTATGGAACCAATTGTTACAGAAATTGCATGCACAAAATTTGAAGACTTTTATTTACTACGAGATAGCATGAAAGGTTTATTTTTGGCTGCTAGCAAGTATCCAAAAAATAGAGAGACACGAGCCCCGTCTTCTAAAGAATTTCTTGGGGCGGTATCTAAAGAGGCACTGATAGATGCATGCCAATACCTAGAAGATCCTATGAAACATCTTCATCTGCTAGAAGCTCCGAAAAAAGATTCAGAAGGGCACCCATATATCATTCGCTATAATAAAATTGAGGATACGCATTATCTAGCCTCGGAAAAAGAAGGTAAAAAGACAGGAAATACGGCTACCCATAATGGAACTAAGTGGGTTGAAATTACCAAATAGAACCCACTTGATTTAATACATTTTATTCATATATAAGTAATGCAAGCACAAATCTTCATTATCGTTTTGAAGAGTGTTAAAGTTTAGAGAATAAAGCTATGTCAAATTATTTAGAATTAACACAACTCCCCGACGGCACTATTGTTTTAAGGCGATCCGATGATCATGAAAATCCGATTGTAAAAATTGAATTTTCCGGAGAGTCTAAGGAATTCTTAAATGGTGAGGAGCTATCCGTTGCCAAGGAAATGATTCGAGCAGGAATTGAGAGTGTCAGTGGTAATTCTATTGATTTCGATGATTTTTTTGATAATCAGAAAAAAAGCCTACGCAAAAAACCTGTAACGCTTCATTAATGAGTTCGAATTAACCCAACGCTTTTTCCCTCAACAAAAGCTTCTTGCTCCCTCAGATCAATTTCAATCGTAGAAAAGTCCTTGTTAGCTGGTATTAATTCAAGTAAATGATCTTTTTTCTTGAAATACTTTAAAGTTACTTCATTTTCTAACCTGACAACAACAAGATCTCCATTCTTAACATCTGTTGTTTTTTTAATAGCAACTAAATCATCCTCGTGAATTCCTGCATCAATCATGCTTAAACCTTTGACTTTTAAAAAGTAATCAAAATTATCAGCGAACATCTCAGGATCACATGGAATTCTTTTTTCTATATTTTCTTCGGCAAGAGTCGGAGATCCTGCTGCAACTAGACCTATAACTGGGATTTGTAATCCAGATTGCTCATATTCTTGCTGACTTTTAATGATTGAGATGCCGCGCGAGGAACCACTTTTGATATTTATGTATCCCTTTTTTTCTAAGGCTCTTAAATGCATTTCAGCAGCATTAGGAGATTTAAATCCTAGCTCTTTACAGATTTCTGCCCTAGTTGGTGGAAAACCTGTTTGATTAAGATAAACTTCTACACAAGCTAGAACTTTTGTTTGTTGTTTTGTTAATTCTTTCATAGTATTTATACTGTATATTTTTACAGTATATTAATATTATAGTTGAAGCGCAACCTTACTTATTTATTATGAATTCAAAATTAGTTGTTGGAATATCTTCGAGAGCACTCTTTGATTTAAATCAGAGCCATCAAATCTTTGAAAAAGAGGGTATTGAAGCTTATAGAGAGTATCAAATTGAAAATGAAGACCAAATTCTAGATCCTGGAGAAGCTTTCAATCTTGTTACTAAAATTTTAAAAATAAATAATTTATATGATAAGCAAGACAGAGTTGAAGTTATATTATTATCTCGCAATACAGCAGATACAGGCTTACGTGTTTTTAATTCAATTGAAGCTCATAAGCTAAATATTAGTCGGGCTGTTTTTTGTGGTGGAGAGAGTCCATACAAGTATGTGAAAGCTTTTGGGGTAGATCTATTTTTATCTAGCAGCAAAGATGACGTAAAAATGGCCATCGAAAATGGAGTCCCATCTGCAAGAATTATTCCATCAAAGATGAAGAAATCAGTTAAGTCAGACGAATTATTGAGGATAGCCTTTGATGGTGATTCTGTAATTTTTTCAGATGAATCTGAGAAAATTTATGCAGAAGAAGGCCTTAAGGCTTTTATGGATAATGAGCGCAAGAAAAAATCTATGCTAAAAGCTGGTCCATTTAAATCTTTTTTAGTTGAGCTTAATAAACTTCAATCTGAGTTGGACTCAGACGATTGCCCTATTCGAACCGCCCTTGTCACAGCAAGGTCTGCGCCTTCTCATAAAAGAGTCATTAAAACTTTAAGAAAATGGGGTGTTCGGATCGATGAGTCACTCTTTTTGGGTGGAATGAATAAAGCAGATTTTTTAAAATCCTTTAAAGCGGATATCTTCTTCGATGACCAGCAGCAAAATATTCAAGATGCGTCTGCAAAAGTAACTTCTGCTCATGTACCATTCGGTATTAAAAATAGGAAATAAAATGGATTTAGTTTGTTTTGATATGGAAGGAACGCTTACTCCAGAAATATGGGAACAAGTTGCAGCAGACTCTGGCTTGGAAGAACTGCAGAAAACTACCCGAGATATTCCATCATATTCCGATCTTATGGATTATCGTCTTGAGATAATGACTAAACATAATCTCAAGCTAGCAGATGTAATGACTGCAGCAAAAAAATTAGATTTACTTGAAGGTGCGCTAGATTTTCTCAACGAGGTTCGAAAAAATTTTCAAATTGTTATTCTTTCTGATACTTTTCATGAAATTGCCTCACCCTTAATGGAAAAAATGGGGCATCCATTGCTTCTCTGCCATACTCTAACAATTGATGCCGAAGACAATATCACCGGTTATAAATTGAGAGATAAAAAAGCTAAAAGACAGGCAATCTTGGGTTTTCAGTCAATGGGTTATAGATGTTTGGCAGCCGGCGATTCATTTAATGATCTGCAAATGTTTGAAGTTGCTGACAAAGGATTCTTTATTAATGCTCCGCAGTCAATATCATCTTCTATGCCAAATATCCCTAGCTTTAATAACTACTCAGATCTTTTTGCAGCTTTGAATGAGGCTAGTTCATAAAAATGAGCAATCCATTCTCTATCGACAATTATTCAAGACCAAACCTTGAATTGCCTAACGGTGAAAAGAGATTATTACTTCATAGCTGTTGTGCTCCTTGTGCTGGAGAGATTATGGAAGCTGTTGCAATATCCAAAATTGAAACAACAGTATTTTTTTATAATCCTAATATTCATCCTCAAGAGGAATATGAGATTCGCAAAGATGAGAATAAGCGTTTTTGTGACAAATTAGGCTTTGATTTTATTGACGCTGATTACGATAAAGATAATTGGTTTGAGAGGATTAAAGGCCTTGAGAATGAGCCTGAGAGAGGGGCAAGATGCACTCAATGTTTTGATATGAGATTTGAACGGTCTGCACTATTTGCCTATGAAAATAATTTTAAGGTTTATGCAACTACTCTTGGTATTTCTCGTTGGAAAGACATGGATCAGATTAATACGTCGGGTGAAAAAGCGGCTAATAGATATCATGAAATCAATTATTGGGATTTTAATTGGAGAAAAAAAGGCGGCGCCGCTCGTATGATTGAGATTTCTAAGCGAGAGCAATTCTACCAACAAGAATATTGCGGTTGCGTTTACAGCCTTAGAGACACAAATAAATGGCGTCAGGCTAATAACAAAGATAGGATTATTCGAGGAGTTAAATTCTATAATTAATTTGGGAAACACCCTCACTGCAAAGTACAATACCAACGAATGAATACCCCAGGTAAAAAATTTAGACAGGCAATCGCAGACAGCAATCCTCTTATGGTTGTTGGTGCCGTAAATGCATATTGCGCTAAAATGGCTGAATCTGCTGGCCATAAGGCTCTTTATCTATCTGGTGCAGGAGTTGCTAACGCATCTTTTGGGTTACCTGATTTAGCCATAACTACTCTAAATGATGTTGCTGAAGATGCGCGAAGAATTACCCAGGCAACTGATCTTCCACTTTTATTAGATATAGATACAGGATTTGGTGGTGCATTCAGCATAGCTAGAACAATTAAAGAAATGATTGCGGCTGATGTTGCTGCCGTTCATATTGAAGATCAAGTCACTCAGAAGAGATGTGGGCACAGGCCAAATAAAAATCTTGTAGATAAAGTTGAAATGAGTGATCGAATTAAAGCTGCGGTAGATGGAAGAACAGATGATAGTTTTTTTATCATGGCAAGAACAGATTCATTCGCAAATGAGGGAATGAGTGGCGCCATTGATCGATGTGAAGAATACATAGAGGCTGGAGCTGATGGACTGTTCCTTGAGGCAGTAACAAGCCTTGAAGATTACAGAAGCTTGAAAGATGCTCTAAAAGTTCCTGTGCTAGCAAATATTACTGAGTTTGGTAAAACGCCATTGTTCACCTCCGAAGAATTGGCATCTGCTGGTGTTGATATTATGTTGTTTCCACTCTCAGCGTTTAGAGCTATGAATAAAGCTGCTGAATCGGTTTATCAAGATATTGCGGAAAATGGTACTCAAAAAAAATCAATCGAGCTTATGCAAACCAGAGATGAGCTGTATGAGTATTTAAACTATCATTCTTTCGAGCAAAAGCTTGATGAATTATTTAAGAGCAAGGAGAATAAGTAACATGGCAAAAAAATTAGAAGGTGCGGGTTTACGTGGTCAAGTAGCAGGAGAGACTTCTTTATGCACAGTTGGGCAGGAAGAAGGTTTAGCATATCGAGGTCATAAGATTGAAACTTTAGCGGAGAAGGGAACCTTTGAAGAGGTTGCTTATCTTTTGCTGTATGGCAAGTTACCAAATATATCAGAATTAGCTGAGTATAAAACTGTATTAAAAAGTCAAAGAGATCTTCCAGATTCTTTGAAGAAGGTTCTTAGAGAGATTCCTGGAACAGCTCATCCGATGGCAGTCATGGCAACAGGTTGCTCTATGTTAGGCAATTTAGAGCCTGAAGATTCTATAGAGAATCAGATGCACTCAATTAACAGAATGGTCGCGACTATGCCTTCTATCGTTGCTTACTGGTATAAGTTTACCCACGACAATGAGGATATCAGTCTTGTGAATGACGAAGACACCATGGCAGGACACTTCTTGCATATTTTGCATGGTAAGACGCCTTCAAATCTTCATCGTAGAGTTATGGATGCTTCATTAGTTCTTTATGCAGAGCACGAATTTAATGCCTCTACTTTTACTGCAAGAGTTTGTGCATCAACTATGTCTGACATCTACTCTTGCGTTGTTGCAGCCATTGGATCTCTAAAGGGACCATTGCATGGAGGCGCTAATGAGGCCGCGATGGAAATGATAGAGAATTGGACGACTAGAGATGAAGCTAGAGAAAAGATATTAGACATGCTCGCTAACAAAGGCAAAATAATGGGATTTGGTCATGCTATATATTCTGAGCGTGATCCTCGAAATGCTGTTATCAAAGAGTTTTCAAAAGAGCTATCTCTTGAGTATGGAGATGATTCTCTGTATCAAGTCTCAGAGGAAGTAGAGAAGGTAATGTGGGATAAAAAAAAATTATTCCCAAATGCTGATTTCTTCCATGCATCTGCATACTTTTATCTAGGCATTCCTACTAAACTATTTACCCCAATTTTTGTTATGTCACGTGTGACAGGCTGGACTGCACATTGCATGGAGCAGAGAGCTAACAATAGAATTATTAGACCAAGTGCAGACTACACAGGCCCTGAGAGTTCTGTCTGGGTGAACATAGAAGATAGGGAGTAAGACATGTCTAATAACGTAGAGGTCAATGTCAGACCAGATCCAGATGCTTTGCTCGTTGAAATAGCAGATTATGTTTCAAAGCAAGATATCAATTCCGAATTAGCCTTATCTACTGCAAGAAATTGCTTAATAGATACTATTGGTTGTGGGCTATTAGCTTTAACATTTCCTGCTTGCACTAAAATGCTTGGGCCTATTGTTCCTGGCACTTCTGTTCCTCACGGAGTAAGAGTTCCTGGCACAAATTTCTTACTAGATCCTGTTAAGGGAGCATTTGATATTGGCTGCATTATAAGATGGTTGGACTATAACGATACCTGGCTGGCAGCAGAATGGGGTCATCCCTCAGATAACCTAGGTGCAATTCTATCCATAGCAGATTACGTTTCCCAAGCTAACGTCTCCGAAGGAAAAGATCCTTTAACCATGAGAGATATTTTGGAATGCATGATTATGGCTCATGAGATTCAAGGAGTCTTGGCCTTAACCAATAGCTTTAATAGAGTGGGTTTGGACCATGTTGTACTTGTAAAAGTAGCTTCCACAGCTGTGGTTACAAAATTACTGGGTGGAACCCCTGATCAAATTATTGATGCTGTAAGTCAAGCATGGGTTGATGGCCAGAGCCTGAGAACATATCGTCACTCACCCAATGCAGGGTCTAGAAAAAGCTGGGCAGCAGGCGATGCTACAAGTAGAGCAGTGCGATTAGCTTTAATTACACTCTCTGGTGAAATGGGATATCCAGGTGCTCTTTCTGCTCCAACATGGGGGTTTGAAGATGTATCATTTGGCGGTAAGAAACTTGCTTTAAGTCAGCCTCTTGGAAGTTACGTAATGGAGAACGTACTATTTAAAATTAGTTTCCCAGCAGAATTTCATGCACAAACTGCAGTGGAAGCAGCAGTTACCCTTCATCCTCAAATTATTAATAGACTTGATGATATTTCCAATATTGAGGTTACCACTCATGAATCAGCCATTAGAATTATATCTAAATCAGGAGCTTTAAATAATCCTGCAGACAGAGACCATTGCTTGCAATACATGATAGCCATTGGCCTGATTCACGGAGACCTTATTGCTGAGCATTATGAAGATGATGTTGCTTCTGACCCTAGAGTTGATGCATTGAGAGAAAAAATGACCATACAAGAGGATCTAAGGTATACAAAAGAGTATCTCGAAGCAGATAAAAGATCTATCGCTAACAAGATTAAGATTCATTTTATGGATGGAACATCCACTGATGCCATTGAAGTTGAATATCCTATTGGACACAAGCGCAGAAGAGAAGAGGGCATTCCGGTGCTTGAGAAGAAATTTGCTACCAATCTATCAAAGATATTCGATCAAGCTCGTGTTGAGTCAATCTTAGAGAAGTGCTTAGATCAAAAAGCTTTAGAGGATCTTAGCGTCCTTGAATTTCAAGAAATGCTTTCAGTAGATAATAATTCTTTTTAAAGATTATCTGGAATAAAGCGAAGAGCTTCTTTGCTAAATAGAAAGGTTTGATCCGAGTAATGGACTGATTCAGTATTTCTAGATGAACCAAAGTTGTGCATGCCATAAATCATTCTGCCATCCAGGCTTTCCTCGATAATATAAAATAAACCATCTCCTCCTGACATATCAATGCTGTTTGTTTCTGCGTTTGGAGTTCCATAAACTGCTCTCAGAGTATCAACTGAGCCTTGGATTGGATAAGATCTTCCGAGCCTTGTGATTGTGGTAATTTTGCCCCATTCATCTGTTTGTTCTCTATCAATTTCAGTAAACCAATTTTGGCATTTTGATAGCACATCTTCTGTTTTTGGGATTGGTTGGGCGTTCATTTCTGATAACCATTCATGAGCCATTAAACAAGAGTTATAGCCCGCATGTTTATTTTTAAAATTAGTTTGTCTATCCCATGGCCTTACTTTTTCTGCAATTTCTGGATTATTTTCTGCAAGCTTCATCAGATATTTAAACTGACGAGAATTTTCTGAATAAGAATGATCAAACTTAATATCAATAAAATCATCAAGAGTAATTTTTACAGATGTTGATAAAAGCTCATTGGCAACAAACGATCTATTGGTCAGTCGTTGCTCAAAATATACGTTGGGATTCTTTGGATCTAGGGCCATTGAGTATTTCCCCATTACTGCATATGGATTCTGGTTAGTGCTTTGAATCCATCCATTAGGGGGATTAATAAAGGTTGGCAGTTTTTTAATAGGACGATTTAATGGCCAAATAGCGCTAGATGAAATACCTTGAACAACTTTCCTTGCAGCTTTTGGATTTTCTCTAGTTGGAATTCTCCCGTTATAAAAAAAGCCAATATTTTGTGACGCATCCATGACAACAAAATTAAAGCTTGGTATCTTTCTCGAGCTTAATGCAGACTCAAATGCTTGAACGCTTTGCGCTTCATTTAATGCAAACCACCCATCAATCTCTTGAAAAGAATTTTGTGTTGCATGCCTCAAGGCAAATGCTTTATTTTTTAGCTCAAGGACAGGACCAAATTCTGAGTACTTAAAATTTTGTTTGATTTTAATTTTTAAAAAACCAAGAAGCTTAATTTGTAGATAATCTTTTTCTATCTCAAATGGAGTCCATACATCATCCAGGAGGTATTCATTTGAATTATTTGGGTTAATAGTTAATTCAAATATATCTAGAACATCAGGCTTATTTACGGTCGCTCCCCATCCAATACTCT